>VAPE01008180.1_pt1 | contig 11072 bp, 24 predicted proteins | sample 3393911 | NCBI WGS metagenome assembly VAPE01 (sample SAMN08290436, study PRJNA428436) | hydrothermal vent metagenome | isolation source: Deep-sea hydrothermal vent chimney | place: Atlantic Ocean: South-mid Altantic Ridge | reverse complement strand
ACATTCAATTTGAATTAATCAAAATGCAAAGAGAATATACAGATGTATATTATAATAGTAAATACAAAATTATTTACGGATACAATAAAAAAGATGAATAATATGACGCAAACAAAGCAAGAACTATCAAGAAAACAATTAGAAAAATTAATAATTGAATTAAGAAATGCAGAAGTATATTATCTTAATTATATTCAATGCGATATTAATAGATTATCAGAAAGAGATTTAAAAGATTATAAAAAAGATATTAGATCTAAAATTAAAGTATATAATCAACGTGATACATTTATAGTATATTAATAATTGGTGTATAAAAATGACAACAAGAAAACAAATGAAAAAACAAATAGCAGTATTATTTAAAGATATAGAAGATGAACAATTATATCTTTTAAAAAGCATACGAGAAGCAATTGTTGAAACTCCATATAGAACTTCTGATTTGATAGAATTAAAAACCAGAATTAATAAAGCATACAATGAACAAGACTTTGCTTTACGGAATAAGATAAAAAGATGATAAAAATGCAAAATAATAAAATAGAAAAGTTTGATTTTTTTAATATATTGTTAAAAGATATATTAAAATACGATGAAATTGTTGTCGACGGAGACGCTGAAACAATTGTATGTGTAAAAACTGGTGATAAAAATGACAAAAGTAGAAAAAATATATGCAACTTGTAAAATAGTTAATTTAGTAAAATTTGTAAAAATTGATGGATCAGATTATATTAAATTACCAGTTGATGCAATGAAACAAATGAATGGTTTTAAATATAAAAAATTGTATATTAGTGAAATTTTAATTTCTAAAAATCAATGCGCTATTTATGTATATAATAATATAACGACCGGGCGAGAAATTAATAAAAAGTTAATTTAGAAAAAAGTGTTAACAATGTTGCATAATTTAAATTCTGATCAGATTAGATTAATAATTTTAAATGGTGCACTTGTAGCAGGTCAAAAATTATTACATAAAAGAACTGAGGAAGAAGAATTTAAATTATTAATATTGAAAGATGATATATTAAAAAAAGAACTTGAAAAAGAGTTATGGATATACATAAAAAGACAACTCTATCTGCATCATAAAAATGATGATAGAAGAGAATTAGAAAAGATAGAAAAAAAGTTAATTTAGAAAAAATTATACTAAGTAAATTTAGGTGAAAATATGAACGCAAATGAATTAGTTGGAAAACAAACTGAATTATCAGTTTTTGATGCAACAACAGATAATGTTGTTAGAAGTGCATCACAAGAAGTGCAAGATTTGAATAAAGACACAAAATCCAATAATTATCCAGATAATGTTATTGCAAAAAAAGATTTAACTAACAAAAAATTCTTTGTTAGTGGAATAAAATTTTGTGATACAAAATATGGTGTAAAGCCTTTAATTTCAATTGCACCATCAGCATCAACTGAAGAAATTGGTGTTTTTTGGGGTAGTGAAACTTTAAGTAATAACATCAAAAAACTTGGAATTACATATTTTGAAAAAAATATATGTGTTTTAAAATATCTTGCAGGAGCAGGGGATAGAAATTATTTCTTGTTAGAAAAAATACAAGAATAGGTGATTTGATATAAGCAATACAAAATGTATTGCTATTTTTTATATTAATAAAAAATATAAAACATTTCAAAGATCAGGATTTTTTTATCATAATAAAAAAGAATATGCAATATTGTATCTACCAAATCATTCTATAACAGAAGTTTTAAATATATTAAACAATAAAATTGGACTATCTAAAAACATTTTAATAAAACAAGAAGAAAATAGATTATGTTTATATTATAAAACTTTTAATTCACATTCGCCAAAAATAAGTATTTATCTTGGTATGTATTTAGCATTAAATATATTTAATACTTCAGATTTTGAAATCGGTATTAAAAATCTTGGAATTAATTATCGATTGAATGCAACACAATTCCATTTTATAAAAGATTATGATCTAATTTAGATTAGGTTTTTATTTGAGAGTTTTATTAAAAACAATTAACAAAAGGTTCCAGCATTATAATATTAAAGATAAAAATATTAAAAAATATAGAAAAGCACATTCAAAAATACATTTAAATTATTTTATCAAAAAACAAAAGATAAATAAATATATTGTATATCAAAATTCATTTATGCAAATAAATAATTTTGATTATATTCATATGTCAACGTATTTTAAATATAAAATAATTAAATCAAGACAACAAATTAAAAAATCATTAAAACAATTTCAAAACGATTTTTATAAGGATTATGAATACATAATAGATTATGTTAATTCAAGATACATTTTTAGTGCATATTATTTGTTAAGTAAAAAACAATTCCAGCAATATATTAAAAAAGTAAAAATTAAAATGGATCTATCAGTTTCAAATTTTGAGAATGATAATGAAATATTAGAATATTTTAATTCTTTTGCAATTATAAAAGAATTAAATCCAATTTTAATTCCAATCAAATTAATTAAAAGTTTCAAAAAATTAATAAAAAAAGCATACAAGAAAAGAAATAGAATATTAGTTAAAACTAATAAAAAGTTTGCATTATTTATTAAAAACAGAAAATTATTAGTTATAAAAAACAAAAAAATTCTATTGCAAAAGAAGCAACACAAAAAAGATAATAAAAAAATAAAACAAATGAAAGCAAAAATAAAACAAATGAAATTTAATAAGAGATTTTATGGATAATTTTAAAGTATTTGATATTGAAACGACTAATTGGAATAAAATTTATGCGATTGGCATTTATAATGGTGTAAAATGTAATATTTTAGCAAAAGAAAATATGAAGAATTCATTTTTTGTTAAATATTTATTAGATAATTTAGAAAATGATGATATTGTTTTTGCTCATAACGGAGGAAAATTTGATTTTTTATTTATTATAGATTATGCTGATAAAAATGATGATTTAATAATTGTAGATTTAAAATTAATAAATTCTTCAATTGGTTATTTAAAAATATCATACAATAAAAAAACTATTATTTTTAAAGATAGTTATTTAATATTACCAAAGTCTTTATTAAAATTAACAAATGATTTCGATGTAAAGCATAAAAAGTTACAAATGGATTACGATTTAGGAATAAATGATAAAAGATTTTATAAATATTTTGAAAATGATTTGATAGGTTTATTTGAAATATTAAAAGAAGTAGATACAACACATTTAACATTAGCATCTACTTCTATTTCAGTTTTTCTAAAACAATTTAATAGATCAAAAATAACAAATAACTTTCTTAACGTTGATAATATTTTTAGAGAAGGTTATCGGGGAGGAAGAACTGAAATATTTAATTTCAAAGGAAAAGATTTGTATTATTATGATATTAATAGTTTATATCCTTATGTTATGCAAAAATATAAGTTTCCAATAATTAAATATAATAATTTTAATTTTACTACTGAATTAACAACGAATGGATTATATTATTGTTATATTACAACACCATCAAAAATCCATATTCCAATTTTATCATATAAATTAGATAATAAATTAATTTTTCCAGTAGGTTCTTTTTCTGGTTGGTATTTTGGTGCAGAACTATTGAAAGCAAAAGAACTTGGTTATATAATTAAAATTCAAAGAGGATACGAATTTAAAACTGAATATCTTTTTAAAGATTTTGTTAACCATTTTTATAAAATCAAAAAATCTGCAACAGGAAGCAAAAGAGAGATTGCTAAATTGTATTTAAATTCTCTTTATGGAAAATTTGGCCAGAAACATTATCAGAAATCTTATCAATTACTAAAAAATGATAAATATAATAAAAATGATAAAGATATTGTATTAAATAGAAAATATAAATTAAAAAGTTTACCATTAATTTTATATTATCCTTATATTCATTCTGAAATAGCAGGAATGATTACAAGTTATGCGAGGTTAGAATTGTATTATTTAATTGAAAGAGCAAAACCAGAAAATATTTATTATTGTGATACTGATAGTATTATAACATCAACAAAATTAAAAACAAGTAATGAAATTGGAGCAGTAAAATTAGAACATAAAATCAAAAACTTTATTGCATTATCTCCAAAATTTTACTCAATTCTTGATGAAGATAACAAACAATTTAATTTTATGAAAGGATTTAACAATAAAAAAGATTTTAATTTTACAGATTTTGAAAATGCATTAGAAAAGAAAGATCTAAATAAATTTAAAAATTCTTATGAAAAAATTTGTAGTATTAAAGAAAATCAAAAAAGACATCTACAAGAATTTATCAGTAAAATAACAATAAGCAAAAATATACATTTATTAAAAGATAAACGAAATATTAATAAAGACTATTCAACAACACCTATAAAAATATAAAAATATAAAAATATAAAAATATGTAGATAATGTTTATTTTCTTACAGAAAATAAATATGTCTACATATCAAAAGATATGTAGATAATTGTATAGAAAAGTATATATATGTATATGAGTATAATATTTATATAACAAAAGTCGGTGAAAATATATGAATACAAAAAAGCAAAAAATTCTTGTTGATATTTATAATAATACAAAAACACTCAGTGAATTTAAACAAATAGCAGAGCAAAAAACATTATTAAGTCCAAGTTATTTAATACGTGTTTATTATAAAATTAAAAAAGAAATTAAAAACAGCAAAAAAAGTGATAATAAAATTGTTAATGTTGCTGTTAGTGATAAAAATGATAAAAATGAAAAAAATGATAAAAATGATAAAATAGAAGGATTAGATACTAATTTAAAAGATGATGATGTTATTGATAATCCAAAAATAAAAATTGATTCAGGTGAAACAGAGAATTCAGATGATTTGAAAGATATTTATAAAAATATGTATTCCGACGAAGGTTTTTCAAAAGAAGAAACAGAAGAAAAATCAAAAGATTATAATGCAAATACATCATCAAAGCAAAATGATGATAATAATAACAATGACTCTGTTGATATTTCTGCATCTGGATTATTAACCACAATTGTAAAAGGTTTAAATAACAATTTATTTTATGGTGGTGCAACAATTGTTGGCAATAGACCACTTTTACAAGAAGAAGTAGAAATAATTAAAGCATATAGTAAACCAATTGCAGATCAGCATTTAAAAATGCTTGATGATGCGCCAGAACTTAATTTTTTAATAGCAAGTTTTGCTATTCCAGCAATAAACAGAATTGATTTATTTTGGGACAAATTTTCAAATTATCTTAAAACATTAGATAAAAATAAAAAACGTAAAGAACAAACAGAACAAACAGAACCAGAACAAACAGAACAATCAGAAGAAGTTAAATATAATGATGTTCAGCAACAAACAATTGATCAATGGAAAAATTCAGGTTTTAAAATAGATCCGAAATATACATTTGCACAAACAATTGATATCATATCATATCGTGATAATAAAATAATTAGAAATATAGGCAGTGATTTTGATAATTAAGTTTATAGGTGAGAAAATGGTAAATGAAAAAAATGATAAAAATGAAAAAAATGATAAAAATGAAATAATATGTGGATTATGTCATACTATATATAAAAATTATAGTGGAATTCTTCACTTTTGTGATGGTAAAATGATTTGTGATAATTGTTATTTAAAAATAACAACAAAACAAGATCCATATCCAGAAGAGAATTTAGATAATCTTAATATTTCAAATAAACCTGAGATTAGTGGAATAGTAGAAAAAGTAGAAGAAAAAGAACCAACAGAAAAGAAAAAAGATGATACATTATGAAAACATTCATAATTTACAGATGCTATCAATGCAATATTAAAAAAGTATTTGATTTTAATTCTGTTGATGATGTATCAAATGCATATATTAAATTTGACACTATCCACCATTTTCACGACGGCTTTGTAATGGTGCAAAAAGTAAATAATGTTGAAACAATAAATAAAATTTTAAAAGAATGGAATGAATATTATGAAAAATCAAAAAATTAAAAGAATAGAAAAATCAAAAGAAACATTGTTGATAATAAAGAGTTCGAAAATTGTTGACCAATTAAAATTTAAAAGTTTTTTGTTACAATTGCAACAAGATGGTTCATTTGTTGTAAATGTTGCAAATGTTTCTAATGATGATTTGGAATATACAATAAATTATATAAGAACATTATTTTTGAAGATGAATATAGAAATTAAAGAAATAATGACGCAAGAATCAACATTAAATAATATATCAATAAATTAAAATTGAGAATAATGGAATTAAATTTAAAATATAATAAAGATTTTATCATTTTTGTTGGGAATAATGGATCAGGAAAAACAACACTAATGCGTAGTATTATATCTAAAATGCCATTAAAAAGAGTTTTTGTTATTAATTCAGGAGCCGAAAAAAGTTGGTATAATTTAAATATACCAAAAGAAAATATTATTATTCCAGCAGTTTATGATAATAAAACATTTAATAAATTATTATATAGATTTATAATTAACAGAAACATCAATTCTTTTCATCTTGCAATAGATGATGCAGATAATTTTGAATTAAAAGATTCAAGAATTTTAAAAAGTGTATATGTAAATGCAAGAAGATTAAATCTTGGTGGAAGTCTATCAGTTCGTAGATTGAGTTGGATTCCAATCGAAATTTATGATAAAGCAAAATATATATTTTTTTCACGACAAAATGTTGATTATAGTATCTATTATATTCAAAAATTGATGGGAAGAGACTTGGCTAATAAATTAAAAAAATTAGATCAATTTGTTTTCTTGGTTTATGAACCAACAACAGGAAATAATTTTAAAATGAAATTAAAAGTTTAAATAATAAGTGATAAAAAATGGTAGGATATTTTGGTTATTTACAATTAGATATAGTAACTACATTCGTTGTTACTATTTTTACTGCTGGTTTTACTTATTGGCTTACAACAAAAAAACATACTAAACTTAAAAAAATGGGTTTGGAAGATGGTATTTATATTGATGTTCGAGTGATGAAAGCCGGTGGACAAATTGTTAGTTTTTCAACAAATGGTTATGATTTTGGTGATATGATTAGTAATGTTGTAAAAAGTGTTTTTGGTGGTAATAAACAATTTAAGGATATTGTAAACACTAAAATACAATCAATTTTAAAAGATGCTGTTGCAAACAAAAACAATTCTAATTTTATTAATGATAAAAAAGTTGATGATTATATAAAAAATGCATTTGATGATGCGATTGATGATTTAAATAAATCAAAAGTTGAAGATACAAAAGCATAATTATTACATACAAAAAGTATATATATATTAACAATTTTATATTTACTTGATAATTATGATTAGATTTAATATAAAAGAAACAATCAAGACATTTATCTTAGCACCTGCTATTGCAGGAATTACATATATGGTAACCAATATTATGGTTCAAGTTGCCACAGGTTCAGGTATTGCATTTTTAGATGCAGGTTATTATCCAATTGCAGTTGCAGGACTATCATTTGCATTAATATTAATTTATGGTTTAGATGAAATTATAGATGATATTAAAACAGAAAATAAAGTATAATTAATAATATATTAAAAAAATATGATTACTATGGCAAAATATAAAATTACAAAACACGACAAAGCCGTCGACAAAAGAAATGGAAGAAAAATGTTAGATCACAAATACGCAAAACACGTATTAGATGAATTACATAAAAAATATCATATTACACCAAGAGATAGGGCAATTGATAGAAAAAATCTTTTAAAGTAAATAGAAAAATAAAATAAAATAAAAATAATAAAAAACAAAAAATGATGATAAAATGGAATTAATAAAAGATATAAAAGGAAGTAGCAAATTAGTAGCATACGCTCTCGGTGGAATCGGAGGTTTAATTATTGCAGGATACACAAGTTCATATTTAAATAACAATTATTATGAATTACTTGGTGGAATCGGACTATTATCTGTTCCAATATTTATTTTAAAAGGAGAAGGAATTGAAATTAATGCTTTAAGATTAGCATTTGCAGTTTCAGGTTTAGTATTTATTGTTAGAGGTGCATTAGGATTTGTTCCAGCAATCAGAAATAAAGTAGATCAATATACATTAAATATATTATAATGTAAATTAAAAAATAAAATAAAATAAAATAAAAATTAAAAAAAAACAAAAAATGATGATAAAAATGAGTAATAATATACAACCCGCACAAGTCGGGCAAATTGGAACAGGAGATAAATTTTTCTTAGTAACTTTCGCCGTTAGCGCAAGTCAAGCAAGTTTAACAACTCTCACAGGAACCATATATCCATATGGTATTGCAGATGGAACTACATTTACAGCATTCCAAACACCAAGTGGAATTCAGTATAATATGGTAGATTTATATGTAAATTCAACCCCATTAACTGATGGTCAATTAGACTTTTATTTGAATGGGAATAAGCAAGGTGAAAACTTTTTCCTAAGTTCTATTATAAATGGAAATTTAGGTAGAAGCAAACCAAGTCAACCAATAATTTTAAAAGAAGGTTCAACTTTTACTATTAAATTTACAAATATGGTAGCAGTAACATCTACAGCCGCATACACAGAAAATTTAATATTACATTTCTTGGCTGTTCCAGAATCCTAATCGGATTAAAAAGTATTTGAGCCACAACATCATATCCGTTGTGGTGTTGATTTTTTCATTTGATTTATAATGGAATCATAATAAATATATATTTAATAGGTTTATGTTGTGCTCTTTAATTTTAATTTTGACGATAAGAAAAAAAAGAAAAAGAAAAAATATGAAATTAATGCCTCGGGCCAAGTTGAAGTAATAGGCCAAGCATCTCCATATTTAACAACAGGCCATTTGACAGATCCATTAATAAATAGATTACCTGTTTTATTACTTCACAATAATAATACACCATCTGCAAATAATGTTACATCTGCATCAGCAGGAATAACTAATATTCAAACAGCAACATCAATACCAGAATCAACTTCTTTATCTACAAGTTCTATTACACCAACAACTTTACCAAGTTCATCAATAATTCCAAGTTCAACAATAATAACAACAACACCATCTCCAATAATAACAACAACCCCAAAACCAACACCATCTCCAACAACAACACCATCTCCAACAACAATACCATCTCCAATAATAACAACAACTCCAAAACCAACACCATCTCCAACAACAACACCATCTCCAATACCACTTCCTTTTATACCCCACAAAGGCACAGGCAGTGGAAGTAAACAGAAAATTATAATAAAAAAACATCTTAAAAGTTTAGGAGGTTCACAGCCAACCAATATTCAATTTGTTAATACATTCCCATCAGATACATTAACAACAGGTGGATTGCCAGCAATAATAACATCAAATACAATAACAACAACATCATCACCAATAAAAATGACAACACCATCAGAGGATGCAGCAGCAATTGCAAAAGCACTTGCAGAAACAGAAGCAAGAGCAAAAGCAGTTGCTGCTGCAGCAGAAAAAGCAGCAGAAAAAGCAGCAGCGGAAGCAAAAGCAAGAGCGGAAGCACTTGCGAAAGCAGCAGCGGAAGCACTTGCGAAAGCAGAAGCAGAAGCAGAAAAGAAAGCATCAACAATTGCTGGAACACTTGGAAGTGATTTGAATGATCTTGGTAATGATGCAAGTAATTTAGGACAAAGTTTAATGGGTGTATTAAGCGGATTCCATTGGTGATAATCTATATTTAAAATCAAAAATATTAAAAAAGTGAAAATATGATAAAAACATTAACAAAAACAATAAAAGTAAATGATTTATTTGCAAATGCAGTAGAAGTTGGAAAACAACAAATAATTGCAAATGTAAGAGCAACAGCAATTACAACAGCAGAAGCAGTTACTGCAAGATTATCACCAAAAATATTACATTCAATAATGCAACCACAAATCCACGAAATCCATACTGGTGTTAAATTTGGAAATACTGCAAGTGTATAATTATGTCAAAAAAATTCGTAAAATTAGAGGATCGAATTGAATTAGAATATGAGAAAAAAGGATTTTCAAAAAAGAAAGCGAAATATATTGGAATGGCATCAGCAGGAAAAGTTGCAAGAGAAAAGAAACGTAAAAAAATAAACAAAAGACACGATGATTTTTAATGGTTTTAATGAATTTTGGAATGATAAATAATCCATTTGATATAAATATAAACAAAGATAATATAGTATATGATAATTACTATTATTATTATTTAATTTAAATATAATTGAAAAATATGATAAAATGCCTACAATTTCATCTGGATCACAAGATGGTTCAAATACACTTAATAGAGTAAATAATTCTGATAATGGACAAGGTTCTGTTGTTACAAGAAAACAAAACTCAAACGAATCAGCAGTCGATAATATATCAATAATTGAAACCACAAATGGATATTCAATTAATTTTACAAACGCAAATACTTGGATAGGAATACAAACATTTCCAATCGCATCTATTCCAAATATAACATTAAATGGACCACTCGTATCATCAATTGTTGCAAGTAATGGATTAGCAGTTGTAAATCCAACTGGTGTTGGATCCGCAACATATTCGATTGTTTTAAATGGAACATCATTATTAAATTCTTCAATTGGATTAAGTTTAAATCCAATAATAAATTATACTTCTGTTACAAGTAATCAAGCAACAGCAACAACACCAACTGCGATTGTTGTTGGCGCAAGTCCATTTACATACACAAACACAACTGGAATAAATCAAAATGTATTCATAATCGGCGGAGTTATTACAGGAATTACATATAATAGTCTTGCGATCAATATTGGAATATCACAAATAATATTAAAAAATTTAGATAGTATAGTAATTACATATACAACTGCTCCAACATCAGCATTTGTAAATAGTTGAGTGAAAAATATGATGTTTAATTTCTTGCAGAAATTAAATATATATTATAATTTTGAAAAAATGATAATATGATTGAATTAATGTTAAATAAAATAAGTTTAATTTTTGGTGCAGGGATATTGGCAGTTACAGCATCAATTGCAACAACACCAGTTACGTATATTTTCCCAACCGCAACAATATATTT
>VAPE01021770.1_pt1 | contig 11077 bp, 6 predicted proteins | sample 3393911 | NCBI WGS metagenome assembly VAPE01 (sample SAMN08290436, study PRJNA428436) | hydrothermal vent metagenome | isolation source: Deep-sea hydrothermal vent chimney | place: Atlantic Ocean: South-mid Altantic Ridge | reverse complement strand
GCCGGACCTTTAGACTTGTTTAGCATCCTGAACTGAATCATCGATTTGTCAGTTACAAGTCCTGAATAGCCGCCCATAGCATCTATTTCACGTACAATTTGTCCTTTGGCAATGCCTCCCATAGCCGGATTACATGACATTTGTGCAATGGCATTCAGGTTCATGGTTATGAGCAGAACCTTTGAACCGAGGTTTGCAGCCGCAGCCGCGGCTTCTGATCCGGCATGTCCTGCGCCCACCACAACTACATCATATTTTTCAAACATTCCCATAATGTTCCACGTGAAACACAACTATTTTTGCGGCAGCAAAGATAGGTAATAATCCTCTTTGGAGCGCATGACGCGTTTTTCTTCGTCAGTTTGATCTCCGTAACCTAACAAGTGTAACACACCATGAATCAGAACCCGGGCAAACTCACGTTCAAAACCCGTTTGTAATGCAAATGCATTTTCGCGTACGCGATCAATGCTGATAAAAATTTCACCTGAAACGATCTCCGGTTGGGTGGAAAAAGGAAATGTAATTATGTCGGTCAGGTAATCATGCTGGAGAAAATCACGGTTTAGTTTTAATAAATATTCATCACTGCAAAAGTGGTAAAAGAGATCTCCAGGTTGGTGATTTTCCTCCTTTATGACATGTTTTATCCAAGGGAAATAAAAAACGGGATCTAATGTAAGATTGGGTTTATCTGATTGAAACTTAATCATTTAACCTGTGTTTTGTGAGGCTGTTTTGTCGATGATTTTTCAACGATTGTTTTCGGTTGTTGATAAATTCATCCGGAAGCGCACCGATACTGAATTGTAAAATCAAATGTTCATCTTCCACTGTGATATTGTCGGTAACTTTTTGTATCAGGAAAACAGACTGTGTCGAAGCGTCTTTAATATCTTGTAACTGGTATTCGCTGAAAAATAATTTAAGTATAGAACGATTAATGTGATTAAAATTGAAATAAATTTCTTCATCTTCCATATGAGAAGCAATCCCAATAATACTATCTCCCTGTATTTCCGATAATAAATGAATAAGATTGGAGAACGAGGTAATGATGTTTCCAAGATAAATTTCATTAATGGCCCATCGGTAAAATAAATTTTCAATATAATTCTCCGCATGGCTAATAGCTTTATTGTCAATTATTAAGCTATAGCTGTCTGTCTGTTTCATAATCTCAATTTTACTTTCCCTTCACATTAAAAATTTCTTCTTATACCCTGATTAACGGTTAAGGTTACCAACTTTTGCCGATAATCTTTATATTTCTTTTTTCTTTATTTTTGAAAATAAATCTTTTTCATGTTAAAAAAACTGTTGTTGGTAATTTTCCTTTTTGTTGCTATTTCTGCAAATGCACAACAAAACAGATCTGTTGAATCTTTCAAGCAAACGGCTTTTAATCCTGAATATTCCTGGCAAAGTAAATTCCTTTTCGATTACAATGTCCATTTTTACGGACTGGATATTTCGGTGAGTCCGACTTCTACTTTCGTGAGTGGAAATGTAATAATTGGTGCATCCACACAGGTAGACAAACTTGATACATTTGCTGTAGAGCTTATTCCTGAAATGTTTATAGACTCTGCATTTCTGAACGGCTTTAAACTGAATAAATCCGTCCGGGATGCGGACAATGTTCTTTTCCCCATAACTCCGATTCAAAACAAAGGAACACATTTTTCTGTTAAGATTTACTACCATGGCACATCTCCAACCGGGGGCTTTTTCTCTGGTATTTCCACAGCATACAACAATATATGGAAAAAACATGTTTCCTGGTCTCTTTCCGAACCTTTTGCTGCGAAGACCTGGTTTCCCGTAAAGGAAGATTTGAAAGACAAGGCCGATTCGGCCTGGATTTTTCTTACGGTCGACAGTAATTATTTGGCCGGTTCGGAAGGTTTGCTGACCCGCGTTGTCGATTTAGGGAATGGTAAAAAACGTTTTGAATGGAAAACAAAGTATCCCATTGATTACTATCTGCTTTCTTTTGCTGTAGCCGATTATCGGGATTTCAGTTTTTATGCCCATCCCGTCAATCAGACCGGCGATTCGGTTTTAGTTCAAAATTTTATTTATAATTCGGATAACTATCTCAGCCAACACCGGAACCAAATCAAAGAAACAGCAAAAGTTATTGAACTTTATGTTAAATTGTTTGGTCCATATCCTTTCCGTAAGGAGAAATACGGCCAATGTCTTACTGAGCTGGCCGGCGGCATGGAACACCAAACTATGACTACCCTTGGGAATTTCGGATTTGACCTTGTGGCTCACGAACTGGGGCACATGTGGTTTGGCGATAATGTTACTTGTGCTGATTGGAGCGATATTTGGGTGAACGAAGGTTTTGCCACTTATGCCGATTATCTTGCTAACGAGTACATTAATGGCGATAGTATTGCGCGTATTTTTATTGCCAAAGCACAAAATAACGTCATGTCGCAGCCCGGTGGTTCTGTTTATATTCCGGAAAATGAAATTTACATGGGTAATGAATGGCGCATTTTCAACGGCCGGTTGTCTTATGACAAAGGAGCCTCTATCATTCACATGCTTCGCCATGAAATTAACAACGATAGTATTTTTTTCCGGATTTTAAAAACGTATCAAAATCAATTTGCCGGGGGCGTGGCTATAGGTGACGATTTTAGATCGGTTGTGAATGCTGTAACCGGCGAAGACTATACCTGGTTTTTCAATCAATGGTATTACGGCGAAGGCTATCCCATTTATTCGATTGAATGGTACGATTCCACCAATATTCTGCATTTATCTGTAACCCAGACAACTTCGACGCAGAATACTGCTTTCTTTAAAATGTGGATGGATTACAAAATTGTATTTACCGATGGCGGCGATACCCTGATACGCCTGCAACAAACTGCCAACACAAATCTATTTACAGTTCCGGTTTCAGGAAAAGTGCAGCAAATCGTTGTAGATCCGGATGACCGGACACTGGAAAAAGTGAGTAATATCATTTATGTTGGCGTCCGCGACCGTGAAAACCCGGCTTATTTTAGTATGGGGCCGGTGCCTGCCCGGCAATTTCTTTATTTGCAGTTTCAACAACCAGAGTTTCAACAAAAACAGGTTGCTATTTCTGACCTGAGCGGCAGACGTGTATATGAAACAAAAATGAATAACAATAGCCTGAGAATCAATACGTCACGGTTTAAACCCGGACTTTATATTATCCGTGTCGAAACAGCCGGGCATGTTTTTATTCGTAAATTTATCCGGTGATAGAAAGCTTTTTCCCAAAGACAAAATAAACTAATTTAGCCCACATGATTTTAGTAACCGGAGGAACAGGTCTTGTAGGAGCGCATTTGCTATATCAATTGACGCAAAAAGAGGGAAAAGTGCGGGCGCTGCGGCGTTCGTCATCTTCTGTTCAGCAGACAAAAAAAACCTTTTCTTATTACACTTCCAAACCGGAAAAATACTATTCAAGAATTGAATGGGTTGAAGGAGATATTCTGGATATTGACTCCCTTTTGCAGGCGATGGATGGTGTTGAAAAAGTGTATCATACCGCGGCCATGGTTTCTTTTAACCCGAAGGATAAGGCTGAAATTATGGAAACTAATGTTACCGGAACAGCCAATGTGGTGAATGCCTGTCTCGAGAAAAAAATTGAAAGACTGTGTTATGTGAGCTCCATCGCTGCATTGGGACGCGCAGGAAACAATGGAATAACCACCGAAAAAAGTGAGTGGAAAAATAGCCAGAAAATTTCGTCCTATTCCTTTAGCAAATACGAAGCCGAGCGTGAGGTATGGCGGGGCATAGCCGAAGGTTTAAAGGCTGTCATTATAAACCCGGCCATTATTCTTGGTGCCGGAAATTTTAATACGGGCAGTTCCAGAATGTTTCAGACGGTTTATAACGGTTTAATGTTTTATACCCGTGGGGTCAACGGTTATGTGGATGTGAATGATGTGGCCAAAGCTATGATATTGTTAATGGAGGGAAACTTTTCTGGCGAGCGGTTTATCCTTAGCAGCGAAGATCTGAGTTATAAAAAATTGTTTGAAATGATGGCGCAGTCGTTGGGTGTGAAGCCTCCCAGGCATAAAGCCGGGATGGTGTTGAGCGAACTCAGCTGGAGGTTGCTGAAAGTCCACTCCTTGCTGACGGGCAAAAAACCATTGATAACCCGGCAAACAGCCAAAACCGCGAACCGGTTTTACCGTTACAGCAACGAGAAATTTGTAAAAGCTACAGGAATGCGTTTCATGCCCATGACAGAAAGCATCAAAAAAACAGCCGAAATCTTTTTGAAAGACAAATAGTTACTTTTCCCTTATCAGTTTTTCCAATTTGTCCAGCGCTTCGGCTTCCGGAAGATTTCTGAAAAGGACTTTTTCTCTTTTGTAAAGGTTTACTTTCCCCGGAGCGGCACCCACAAAACCATAATCGGCGTCGGCCATTTCACCAGGACCGTTTACTAAGCAACCCATCACTGCAATTTTTAAGTCTTTGACATTTCCTAATCGCTTTTTTACCTTTTCCAGAACTTTTTCAATGTCGAAAAGTGTGCGTCCGCAAGAAGGGCAGGCCACAAATTCGGTTTTTGAATAACGCAATCCGTGTGCCTGTAAAATCTGCAAAGCCAACCGGTTGAAATTTTGTTTATCCGAAACGTTTTCAACAAGCAGACCTTCAGCCTTTTTGTCTTTGTAAGCAAGATGAAAATCTACCGGAGTCCGAAGCAGCAACTCTTCCGCAGCGATGCCGGGATAGGAGAGGAGGAGAATTTCCTTTTTCTCCGGAAACTTTTGGGTTTCCTCAATAATTGCCACAGCACGACGCTGACCGGACGATAGTTCTTTTGCACGTAGGTATTGTCTTTTTACTGTTGGTTTAGAGGAATTCCTGCCGTAAAGTTCGGTTAGCCGGCGAGCAACCGGAATTTCCTTTTCCGGAGCTTCGGTTAGAGAAACACGTATGGTATCACCAATGCCTTCGGCAAGCAGCGTGCCAATGCCCATGGCCGATTTTATGCGACCTTCGTCGCCGTTACCGGCCTCTGTTACACCAAGATGTAATGGATAATCCATCCCCGCTTTTTGCATTTCCCGTACCATCAGCCGGTTGGCCTGTATCATGGTTTGCACATTACTGGACTTTAACGAAATGGTAAGCTTTTCGAAACCATTTTTCCGGCAAATTTGAATGAACTCCATGGCCGAGGCGACCATTCCTTTGGCCGTATTGCCATATTTGTACAGAATGCGGTCGGAAAGCGAACCGTGGTTGATACCAATCCGGATGGCGGTGCCGTGATGTTTACAAATATTCAGCAGCGGTTCCAGATTTTGTGCTGTTTCGTCCAGTTCTTTGTGGTAATCTGCGTCGGAATATTTTTTTGCCTTGTGATGATGGCCGGAATAATTTCCCGGATTGATGCGCACTTTCTCCACAATTTTGGCTGCCACTTCTGCTGCTTTGGGCAGGAAATGGATGTCGGCAATGAGAGGAACGGATACGCCATTTTGCTGCAAAGCTGCACGAATATTAATAAGGTTTTCCGCTTCTCTTACATTGGCTGCCGTAATACGTACCAGCTCGCAACCGGCTTTGGCCAAACGGATGATCTGGTCGACTGTAGCCAGGGTATCTATGGTCGGCGTGTTGGTCATGCTTTGGATCCGTACAGGCTGATTGCCACCGAGACGAAGATTCCCGATAGTAATTTCCCGGCTAATGAATTCTGTTGGCATGACCTGCATCTTTTCTCAGGCAAAGATACGATACTGCCCAAAAAAACGTGTAAAGTGAGTTTTTCAACAGATTGTAAAATCTGAAAAACAAAAGACCTTGTTATTTGGGCAATGCTAAAACGACGATGAGTAGTGAGATGCCGATTGTAAAACTCACTATTGCTCTTACAGCTGTTGCTTTTCGTATATGACACTGGTTGGCTGACTTGTAAACTAATGTATTGGGTATAGCAAAGGATTCCGTTATTTCATTTACCCAAAAAGAATTTTCAAAATAAGAAGGGATTTAAAACGAAAAATATTATAATATTTGGGGATTAAAACGAAAATGATTATGTTTTTTCAGTGTGACAATTTTCGATATTATTCTCGTAATTTTGAACAAACTTAAAAACCATGAAAAAAATTATTCATACTTCCAACGCCCCGGCTGCCATCGGCCCTTACAGCCAGGCTGTTGAAGCCAACGGTATGTTGTTTATCTCCGGTCAGGTTGCCATTGACCCACAAACAGGAAAAGTAACGGAAGGCGGAATTGCCGGACAAACCGAACAGGTAATGAAAAATATCGGTGCTATCCTCAAAGAGGCCGGTTACAAATTTCCGGATGTGATAAAATCGACCTGTCTGTTGAGCGACATGGGCAATTTTGCCGCCATGAACGTCATTTATGGAAAATATTACCCGGAAAATCCGCCGGCACGGGCCGCTTTTGCCGTGAAAGAACTCCCGCTTGGGGTATTTGTTGAAATAGAAACCATTGCAGCCAAAGGGTAGTACCTCCGGCAGCAATAGTTGTTTTTCAGGGGTGCAGAAATCTATTTTTTCTCCTTGTTGAACATTTCCAGTGCCGCCTTTTTGGCGGCAGCAAGAGTTTCGCGGTCTACCTTGTGCATCAGCATCCCTTTGGTCAGGTCGTCGCTCAGGATATGATGATTCAACATCAACAATTGCAGGATAATGTTATTTACCTGTGTCTCCTGAGTGTAGTTATCGGTTACAAAAATTTTGTCAGCAAAATTTTTAAATACTTTGATAAGTGAATCCATGTGGGGCAGATGTAACAATTGCCGGTATGTTTCGCTCATGGCTGATATTTCCATGTTCATGTTGGGAGTTACCAGCAGTGGTTGGAATTCTCTGGTGCTGTCGAGACGTATTTTCAGGTTTGACAGGTCGATTTCCTCATCGGGATGATCGATTCGTACCAGTTCGGCTTTTCGCATTTGTTCCATTTGCCACAACCAGAAGTTGTACCGGTCGATTTCCGCATTGCTTTCATGCGGGTTAAACACCGCAGAATATTTTTCCCTTATCAGGTTTTTAACCCTGTTTTTATTTTCGTTGATGTCGGGTCGTTTGTTGCGTACTTCGCGAATAAGGCGTCGCATGTCTTCGGCGGCAATCTGCGGACCGGTTATCTCTTTGCCTTTCCGGCCAATGTCGGTGGAGAGGATGCCGAGCTGAACTTTTTTGCCTTCGCCTGTTTTCAGCACTTCGATAAGATGTTTTTTGCTTTCGAATTCCCCCTCTTCTGCCACAAACGGTTGTCCTGCCGGCGTGCTGGCCAGTGTATCAAATAGTGTGTTAAACAGGTTACGGTCGATAATTTGTTGTTTTTCTTCGTCTTCCGAAACCACAGCGGCCACAAACCTGTTTTTAATAATATCGAAATCAACTCCCGAAATTGTCCACTCTTTGTCTCCTTCAAAGAACCTCTTATCCGTGAAAATTTTGTTGACCATATCTTCAAGGTTTATCTGGTCAATCATTTTGTAGGACGAGCAGAGGTAAAAACGTCCGGTATAGTCGTCGTATTCCCAATCCAGCACATTGTCGATGTAGGCGCCGTGACGGTCCATCACCTCCACAATATTTTTGTCGCCGGTGTAACGCAACAGGGTTCGCTGGAAATTAGGGTTGTCGCCGCTGGTGGCTTTCTCTTTACGTTCGCCGTGCGAATTGCGGTACAGGATGAAATTTTCCGGATTTTCGTAGCGCGTAATACCCGCCTCTTCTCTGGCGAAATTACTGGCAGTAAGCATAATATCGATTTTATAAGGCATGCTGACATCACACAATCCGCTAATAGTACTTCTGGAGTTCAGATCTTCCACATTTGAGTCGGAAGCGCTTTCAAAAAGGGTATAATAGTATTTGATATAATCCGGGTCGAAGTCGGTAACCCGGCTAAAGTCGCCCTCTTCTGTACCAATACCGTAAAGGTTGCCTTCTTTGTCGGGGAAAAGATGCAGCATATCGCCGGCAATCATTTTAAGCGAACGAACGCCGGTAAGGTTTTTCTTCATCCATTTCAGCATCATGGCAGCCAGCATTTCCGATTTGCCTACGCCACTGTCACCATTAATTTGTACCACAAAAACAGCGCCGTCTTCTTCTTCTACGGCAAACATGGAACCGTGAATAGGAATACCCCCCAACTCCTTTATTTTCTCGTTCATCACCGTCAGACGGGGCTTTTTGATGTTGCCGAAATAGTCCACTTCTTTCCGAAGTGGTGCAACGATGGCTTTAATATTTCCCTGTGGACCGGGAATATCAAAATAACCGATCTGCGGAAAAGAGATGAGCTTTTCGGGGAAACCGTAAAAACAAATAGTATCGGGAACAAATTGCCGGATATCCTCAAGAGAAACTTCCTGTTTTTTCATCAGCCGGAAATTGTCAGTAAGATATTTCATGTAGGATTTATGAAAAACAAAAAGTTCGTTCACCAGCCCGCCGTTGAAAATCTTACAACGATAGTCGCCGGCATCCATGTTTCCGATAAATTGCTCGAGACGGTTCAGGAAAAACGAAGGCATGGGGCGCGTATCCAGCACCTTAATGTATTCGTTGGAATTTTTTTGAGTCAGTGCGGCGATCTTCTCCTGTTTATTCTTTTCACCGTGGAGGCGGTCCAGCCGATGGTAAGCAAATTCCCGTTTTTTAGAATCGGTTGCAATACGTGTGTGGGTTTGCACATTTTGCTCCGTGCCAATAACGCCGCATTGCGAAAGCATACGCGGAATCCATTCGAGATGAGCTTCCTGATTTTTAACTAACACATGTTGTTTTATATCAAAATGTTCGTAAATACTAATACCGTGCTGTACCATTTCGTTGATGGCAGAATTCTGTTTTAGAAAAACCGCTTCGGACAGGCGCATGACAGTATGTACATAAGGATAATAGTGCTCATTGGACTTTGTGTTGTTTATCAATTGAATGAGGAAAAGAACAAACCAGCGGGTTTCCTGATGCAGGCTTTCTGCAGGGACTTTTTTGTTTCCGTTTTCCGAAACTTCATCCCAAAGCAAATGCCATTCACCCGGCAGAGCATTGTACAGAAAGTCGCTAACCAGCGATTCGGCTTTTCTCTCCTTCAGCTTGTCTGTTTGTTGCTGGAAAGAACGGAATATTCCCGTAAGGTTAGTTTTAAAATGGCTTTTTTCAGTAAGCAGATAGAGATAGGCAATACGTTGGGCTGCTGTGAACTCAGGTGAATTGACCTTTTCGTGAATACGTAGGTTGATGTCGCCGAAGAGTTTTTTCCCGATGGTCAGGTTTTCATTAACGATATTTTGGTAAATATCATCGCTAAAGAATTTCAACGAATGATTTAAATCGATGCTGTTTAGGTTGATACCGATAATTTCCGTGAAATTCCCCAAAATGCTATTAATCAGTTCCAACATAGAAGGCGCCGGGGGGTCGTTTTCGAATGGAAGGTTGAAATGGAGCATCAGCTCTCTGATATATTTGCGGAGCAGTTGGTTGGTTCCTTCCATGCGGGCTACATCCGAATGGTGGTTTCCACTGCTTACGACAGCCATAACTTTGGTTTTGCCCGGTGAAAATAAGAGCCGTTCCATTTCAAGCAGAATTTCACCCATAATCAGATCTTCGTCGGGTGCATCTAGCACATAATTGTTGGGTTCATAGTTTAATTTGTTTGTTATATATTTCAACAAAGTGGGTTTACCGAAATGTGCCAGCACCTGGCTGAAGGGTCTGTGTTTTATAGCCGGTATTTTCCGGTAAATTTGCGGCAGCAGGTTTTCATAAACCGAAGTAAACGCCTTACTTTGAATAAATTCGGACAGGCTGGAGCAGCGCCCCGATTCTTCGGTAAATTCAATGACTGCATTTTGTGAATCGTCAATGGAATGGATGCTCACTCCGCTCACGGATGGGGAGGCATGGTAAAGCGTCCACCGGTTATCGATAAGCAGTGTTTGCAAAGGCTTCTTTTGAAGATTGCGTATCAGGTAAAAGTCGTCTAAAACATGGTCGATGAAAGCCCGTTCTGAGGGTAAAGAGAAAATCTCTTCTAACAAATCATCGGTACTGCGACCTTTGTTCTTTTCATTATTTTTGGCTTCATAAAAGAGTTTCCAGTATTTAAGGACAATTTCCAGAGCATTTTTTATCTCTTTGCGGAAAACATCATAAGAAGCTGTTGATCCTTCAAGATAGCCGCCAAGCGAAAAGCGCAGGAAACCTGTTTGGTAAGGAATAACAGCAATACCGCGTTGTTCGGCCAGGATTTGGGTAAATTTCTCCAAATCCTGAAAAGAGAAGAAATAATTCAGTTGAATATTGAACAAAAATGAGCCGTCGGAGGCAACTACCCTGGCAAATTTACCAGGTTCTCCTGCTAAAAATTCCGTTGCTGTTTCCTTGGCAATGTCCAGCCGTTTCAGTGATTCGTTACGGAAGTTTTTATTCACACGGAACCCGTTGAGGACGCCAACCAGTTGTTTTTGGTAATAAGCAAAAAAAGGCTCGTCTTTGTATTTAAAATCATCGGGAAGTTCCAGCATGTTGAGCTTGTCGATAGAAACCATTTCGTTCAGCAGAAAAATGTGCAGCGGGCTGCCTTCAAAGGCCATTTTCAGGCTGCTGTCGCTTTTTCTTTTGATTCTGTGGTCGGATTGTTCGGCACAGGTATTTATGATGTACTGTTCGATGAGCCGTTTTATTTTATGCCGTGAAGCATTTTGCGGCATTTTCTCTTCAAGATCATTTTTAATACGCTTGGCTTGCTGGGCGGTTTCCAGAATATTCACAAGCATGTACAACGAGTTGGTGTTTCCGGTTTCTTTGTTATTTTTTATACGGGCAAACTCTATGACTTCCTTTTTCGCAGGCGTGGCTACAATCGCACCGAGTCTGTCGCCGGTTGCGCCAAGATTTTTTGTGGTGGAAATAGACGAAACCATGTTCAGCCGGGCATATTTCTGATTCAGATTGTCCATGACATAACGCGATATGGTACGCCACTTGGGCTCGGCAGGATCTTTGGTTTTAACCGTATCGTTATAAGCCTCATCGAG
>VAPE01011052.1_pt1 | contig 11098 bp, 28 predicted proteins | sample 3393911 | NCBI WGS metagenome assembly VAPE01 (sample SAMN08290436, study PRJNA428436) | hydrothermal vent metagenome | isolation source: Deep-sea hydrothermal vent chimney | place: Atlantic Ocean: South-mid Altantic Ridge | reverse complement strand
CGGAAGTTTTTGTGGAGCATGCGGATGGACGCAGGTGTCTCGATGCCGACTTCTTCCAAATGTCGGGGACCGCTCGAAACTGGCGTGTATTTCCCCGCTTGTACAGGTGGTTACGGGTTGGCTGTTTTCCGCAGCATTACGCTGCGGCCTCATTGAAGCCTGCCGGCGGGGCTGGCGGTGCTGGCGGGGCCTATGTGTTTTCCGCAGCATTACGCTGCGGCCTCATTGAAGCACGTCAACGGCAGCCGCAGCATCAAACAGGAGAGCAAGTTTTCCGCAGCATTACGCTGCGGCCTCATTGAAGCATTGAGGGCGCCGCGTACCGCCTCCGATCCCTCGTCCGTTTTCCGCAGCATTACGCTGCGGCCTCATTGAAGCGCGGCGGCGGCCGGGGACTCCAGCGCCGTCGCCACAGTTTTCCGCAGCATTACGCTGCGGCCTCATTGAAGCTTGACAGGCCGGGCATGGACGCGCGGCGGAATTGGCCCGTTTTCCGCAGCATTACGCTGCGGCCTCATTGAAGCACAGCCCGCTGTGGGATCGCCAGACTTATCCGAACGGTTTTCCGCAGCATTACGCTGCGGCCTCATTGAAGCCGAATAGACTCCTCGACGCCGCTCCAATCGAAATTCGGTTTTCCGCAGCATTACGCTGCGGCCTCATTGAAGCGATAGTGTCAATCCGCCGTCTATCGAAGTACTTGGGTTTTCCGCAGCATTACGCTGCGGCCTCATTGAAGCGTGGCCAGCTTGAGGGGCCCAGCGTAGTGGTAGTCGATGTTTTCCGCAGCATTACGCTGCGGCCTCATTGAAGCACCATTCGACGATCTGGACTCAGTCTACCCTCGAAAGTTTTCCGCAGCATTACGCTGCGGCCTCATTGAAGCGACGAGAAAGTCGACGGCCCGACCACCGCGCGGATCGTTTTCCGCAGCATTACGCTGCGGCCTCATTGAAGCGGCTTCAGCATGTCGATCGGCTTGACGCCGAACGGCAGTTTTCCGCAGCATTACGCTGCGGCCTCATTGAAGCCGAATTCGACCTGATCAAGACGGCGTAAGCGGGATCGTTTTCCGCAGCATTACGCTGCGGCCTCATTGAAGCCCTTCATTCGTGCCTCCTATGCGGCTATTGCCGCAAGGTTTTCCGCAGCATTACGCTGCGGCCTCATTGAAGCCGTGGGGATCGAACCTACAGTGAATTGACCCAGGCCGCGTTTTCCGCAGCATTACGCTGCGGCCTCATTGAAGCCGCCAGTGCCGGCTGCGGATCCGGTCCAAGACGAGGACGTTTTCCGCAGCATTACGCTGCGGCCTCATTGAAGCCGCCCCAACTGCCAGCACTATAGCGTCTGCGGCGGCGGTTTTCCGCAGCATTACGCTGCGGCCTCATTGAAGCCGCGCGCGTCGCGCCTTGGGGATTTCCCGAATCACATGTTTTCCGCAGCATTACGCTGCGGCCTCATTGAAGCACCAAATCGTTGATCGCGCCGCGATTGACAGCGCTGGTTTTCCGCAGCATTACGCTGCGGCCTCATTGAAGCGTGGGTCATCCGGTACTCGGTGAGCCCGCCCGACTGGTTTTCCGCAGCATTACGCTGCGGCCTCATTGAAGCACTCAGCATGGAAAATGCCACGCGGTTATTCCTCGGGTTTTCCGCAGCATTACGCTGCGGCCTCATTGAAGCGGCACAACTTCAGCCGAGGCCGTGCCGGTGGAAAACGTTTTCCGCAGCATTACGCTGCGGCCTCATTGAAGCTACGCCTCGTCCAGCGCCGACTGTTCTGACCTGACGTTTTCCGCAGCATTACGCTGCGGCCTCATTGAAGCGCCGGCACATAGGCCAACGACCCGGACTGGGTGACCGGTTTTCCGCAGCATTACGCTGCGGCCTCATTGAAGCGGCCACAGAGCCCGCAAGAGGACACTGCTGTATGTGTTTTCCGCAGCATTACGCTGCGGCCTCATTGAAGCGCGGTGAATTTGTACGGGGGCGGAAATAACCCCAGGTTTTCCGCAGCATTACGCTGCGGCCTCATTGAAGCGATGAACGCGTCGACGGCCCGACCACCGCGCGGATCGTTTTCCGCAGCATTACGCTGCGGCCTCATTGAAGCGATCTCTCCGTCCTTGACCCGTTTTTCCACCTCGCGTCGTTTTCCGCAGCATTACGCTGCGGCCTCATTGAAGCGCTGACGGGCGGCGAGGACTACTCGATAGTAGTGGGCACGTTTTCCGCAGCATTACGCTGCGGCCTCATTGAAGCACGCACCTCGCGTCCCGAGGCTGGACGCTGTCGACCGGTTTTCCGCAGCATTACGCTGCGGCCTCATTGAAGCCCCCGGATGATATGGGGCCGCCTCACAGCGGCGGGACGTTTTCCGCAGCATTACGCTGCGGCCTCATTGAAGCCATGTCTAATTTCACACACATCATAGGGACAGTAGCCGTTTTCCGCAGCATTACGCTGCGGCCTCATTGAAGCCTGGATGAGCGCCCTCTTATCGGTCACACGAGCGATGTTTTCCGCAGCATTACGCTGCGGCCTCATTGAAGCTCCATCACCATCACCCCTATTGCGATACCCACCCAGTTTTCCGCAGCATTACGCTGCGGCCTCATTGAAGCGGCCATATCACGTCGACCTGATCGGCTACATCTTGTGTTTTCCGCAGCATTACGCTGCGGCCTCATTGAAGCACGCAGATGGTTGCGAAGGTTTGCGGCCTCAGGGTGGTTTTCCGCAGCATTACGCTGCGGCCTCATTGAAGCCCCCGCAACTAGGGCACACTACCCACACCGCGCACACGTTTTCCGCAGCATTACGCTGCGGCCTCATTGAAGCGGCCGGTCGCGGTCCAATCGTCAATCGCCGCGCCAACCGTTTTCCGCAGCATTACGCTGCGGCCTCATTGAAGCAGTTGGCCCTCGGCGAGACCGGCGGTAATCGCCATCCGTTTTCCGCAGCATTACGCTGCGGCCTCATTGAAGCGGGAACTGCATGCAATGCTTGGCGAGGATATCAAGGTTTTCCGCAGCATTACGCTGCGGCCTCATTGAAGCTGGACATTGTGCGCTACTCTTGCCTCGCACCTCGATGTTTTCCGCAGCATTACGCTGCGGCCTCATTGAAGCGCCTCCACCTTCGGCCATATCACCGCAACCTGGGCGTTTTCCGCAGCATTACGCTGCGGCCTCATTGAAGCAATACACCGCCGTTACCATTGCATGGAATGAGATCGTTTTCCGCAGCATTACGCTGCGGCCTCATTGAAGCTGCGCCAGCCGATAGTGCACTTCGCCGGCCAACCCCGTTTTCCGCAGCATTACGCTGCGGCCTCATTGAAGCGGCGCGGCAGCGGCGATCAACTGGGCCATGACGGCCAGTTTTCCGCAGCATTACGCTGCGGCCTCATTGAAGCCGCAGCGCCCTGCTCGATGATATCGGTCAGAGTGCGTTTTCCGCAGCATTACGCTGCGGCCTCATTGAAGCGGGGTCTGGGAAGGTTAACCGCAGCGGCCCGTTGTGCGTTTTCCGCAGCATTACGCTGCGGCCTCATTGAAGCGATGATCGGCGTACCGAGTTTAGCGATGGGGAACTGAGTTTTCCGCAGCATTACGCTGCGGCCTCATTGAAGCGCAGGCGTCTTCGTCGTAGAGATCACTGAGGAGTGGTTTTCCGCAGCATTACGCTGCGGCCTCATTGAAGCGCGACGTAGTCCGCCGCCAGATCCCCCGCATCATCAAACGTTTTCCGCAGCATTACGCTGCGGCCTCATTGAAGCAGTTCGAGGGACTGCACATATTCCGGCGTGGTCAGCGTTTTCCGCAGCATTACGCTGCGGCCTCATTGAAGCAAATTGATACCCCACCATATCCGTGCAACGCAGCTGCGTTTTCCGCAGCATTACGCTGCGGCCTCATTGAAGCGCCGGCGGAGCGGTCGGCTACTCCGCCGGCCTTCGCGGTTTTCCGCAGCATTACGCTGCGGCCTCATTGAAGCTATTATCGGTGCTGCCATAGATACGAAGGGTGTTAGGTTTTCCGCAGCATTACGCTGCGGCCTCATTGAAGCCGGATCAATCCGGGAGAAGTCATTCAGCCGTGCCAGGAGTTTTCCGCAGCATTACGCTGCGGCCTCATTGAAGCAAGGGGATCGCGAAAGGGGTAGCCCCGGCCACCGTCGTTTTCCGCAGCATTACGCTGCGGCCTCATTGAAGCCGCCAAAAACTTGGAGAGTTTTTGTGTTCGGTCCCCGTTTTCCGCAGCATTACGCTGCGGCCTCATTGAAGCGGCTGCGTACTAGGATTACCGGGGCGGGGCACGATATGTTTTCCGCAGCATTACGCTGCGGCCTCATTGAAGCCGTTAGTAATCTTTCACCGCCCTGCGCTCGTCGCAAGGGTTTTCCGCAGCATTACGCTGCGGCCTCATTGAAGCGTTCCAATCGTCTGTGGAGAAGTCAGGATCGGAAGCGGGTTTTCCGCAGCATTACGCTGCGGCCTCATTGAAGCCGTTTTCTCCGTCAAATGGCGGCGCTGAAAGCCGCGGTTTTCCGCAGCATTACGCTGCGGCCTCATTGAAGCGGTTTTTTGGAGCCCGTTCCCGTGCCCGACGGGGTTGTTTTCCGCAGCATTACGCTGCGGCCTCATTGAAGCCAAACATCAGCCAAACTTTCGCAGACCCGATCGATGTTTTCCGCAGCATTACGCTGCGGCCTCATTGAAGCGAACACTCCCATAGACTTCTATTTGTGCCTCATAATAGTTTTCCGCAGCATTACGCTGCGGCCTCATTGAAGCACCAACCTTTTGCATGTCGCTTATGGTTGGGAGTTTCGTTTTCCGCAGCATTACGCTGCGGCCTCATTGAAGCACCCGGATTCTGGGGCGTGATTGTTGCTGGCACCCGTTTTCCGCAGCATTACGCTGCGGCCTCATTGAAGCTACATCGTACGCACCGTCGTACCGTGATAAACCCCCGTTTTCCGCAGCATTACGCTGCGGCCTCATTGAAGCCCCTACGGCGCCGGAAGTACTGCGACTATCGGTGACGGTTTTCCGCAGCATTACGCTGCGGCCTCATTGAAGCGGCGGCCAGAAAATTGCTGATCGGGCGCTCGTCAACGACGTTTTCCGCAGCATTACGCTGCGGCCTCATTGAAGCCCGTATTGGATTGGCCACATCAGCACCACTTCGCGAGTTTTCCGCAGCATTACGCTGCGGCCTCATTGAAGCGAGAGCAAGGCCGAACGACCCCGGGTGCCCCAGTCCGTTTTCCGCAGCATTACGCTGCGGCCTCATTGAAGCCACGCGGCGAGGGACACCGTGTGGAAATTCAGCAGATCAGTTTTCCGCAGCATTACGCTGCGGCCTCATTGAAGCCTGGCGGGTCCGGGTCGAGGCACCCCCAGGATGGACGTTTTCCGCAGCATTACGCTGCGGCCTCATTGAAGCGAATCCTTCAAGCGCCTGGGCTGCGGGGCCGGCCAGGTTTTCCGCAGCATTACGCTGCGGCCTCATTGAAGCAAACATGGGGTACGGCACAGAGAAGGTGGTAAACCTGGTTTTCCGCAGCATTACGCTGCGGCCTCATTGAAGCCTGCTCCAGGCTATAAGTGCTATGGGTGCTCTAGACCGTTTTCCGCAGCATTACGCTGCGGCCTCATTGAAGCATGCGTGGGTTAGCCGTCGGTTGCGGGCCAAGAACGTTTTCCGCAGCATTACGCTGCGGCCTCATTGAAGCCACCGTGACGGGCGCGCTGCCCGTCAGAATAACGGTAGTTTTCCGCAGCATTACGCTGCGGCCTCATTGAAGCTTCGTTGTGACGCTGGAGGAATCACCGCCGAAGAGTGTTTTCCGCAGCATTACGCTGCGGCCTCATTGAAGCCTGCGATCGGCAACGATATGATAATCACAGCCCTCGTTTTCCGCAGCATTACGCTGCGGCCTCATTGAAGCGAAACTCAGCGTGCTCGACCAGCATCTGCCAGACGGTTTTCCGCAGCATTACGCTGCGGCCTCATTGAAGCCGCGATCGCATCCTCCATCCTGTCATCGGACGGCCGGGTTTTCCGCAGCATTACGCTGCGGCCTCATTGAAGCTACTGCCGCAGCGTGTTGTTTCGTGATGGTCCCCTGTTTTCCGCAGCATTACGCTGCGGCCTCATTGAAGCTGCTCGATCCGGTTGCGCGCATAGCTCGCCTGCACGTGTTTTCCGCAGCATTACGCTGCGGCCTCATTGAAGCGCGTATTTCCGCCGACACCTCGCCGGCCATGAATAGGTTTTCCGCAGCATTACGCTGCGGCCTCATTGAAGCAAGGGAACCGTCCCCCGTTGGAGACGCCCGAGATTTCGTTTTCCGCAGCATTACGCTGCGGCCTCATTGAAGCCCGGTCCCCATCTTCATCTTCATCCATGGGCACACCGTGTTTTCCGCAGCATTACGCTGCGGCCTCATTGAAGCATGGTTGCTTTCATCGTGCCTCCTACGCGGCTATTGCGTTTTCCGCAGCATTACGCTGCGGCCTCATTGAAGCGAAAGGAAGGTCATGCCTTCATTCGTGACCAGCGGCTGTTTTCCGCAGCATTACGCTGCGGCCTCATTGAAGCGGAGGCGTGGTCAAGCTACTATTCATGGCCGGCGAGGGTTTTCCGCAGCATTACGCTGCGGCCTCATTGAAGCATCTCTGGGAGGGCTGGGGAGTGAGCGCGACTGCCGGTTTTCCGCAGCATTACGCTGCGGCCTCATTGAAGCTCGTATCGTGATGCTCTGCAGCCGCTGCTGGGGTCTGTTTTCCGCAGCATTACGCTGCGGCCTCATTGAAGCATTGCCACCCCACCGCGTTGGCGAACAACCTCCACGTTTTCCGCAGCATTACGCTGCGGCCTCATTGAAGCTTACGCACATCGATGGGATGGCTGCCTCGATTGCGTCGTTTTCCGCAGCATTACGCTGCGGCCTCATTGAAGCGCTACGCCAGCCGCACCAAAAACTATGGGTTACTGCAGCGTTTTCCGCAGCATTACGCTGCGGCCTCATTGAAGCGTAAGGCTTGGCTCAGTACTTGGTCGTGAGGCGGTCGTTTTCCGCAGCATTACGCTGCGGCCTCATTGAAGCGGGTTGTTGGGCACGACTTCCAGCGAAGTCGTGCCCGTTTTCCGCAGCATTACGCTGCGGCCTCATTGAAGCGATATACTGCGCTGCGGCAACGTTTGCGGAGGATCGGTTTTCCGCAGCATTACGCTGCGGCCTCATTGAAGCAGCACGAACTGGTCAGGAGCGCGTCGATATATGGATCGTTTTCCGCAGCATTACGCTGCGGCCTCATTGAAGCCCGCAGACTCCCAGCTTCTCGTTGCTGCCGAACCGGGTTTTCCGCAGCATTACGCTGCGGCCTCATTGAAGCGAGTACCTTGTGGGCGGCGAGGAAGTTGCTAATCGGTTTTCCGCAGCATTACGCTGCGGCCTCATTGAAGCGGCCTCACTCTGCACAAGTGCATGGATCGGGGGCGGTTTTCCGCAGCATTACGCTGCGGCCTCATTGAAGCTTCATGATGACTCCCCGTGGTTGATGCTTACAGTATCCGTTTTCCGCAGCATTACGCTGCGGCCTCATTGAAGCAAGGTTCGGTACGGATTACCCATCCACCAATTAGCCGGTTTTCCGCAGCATTACGCTGCGGCCTCATTGAAGCCGCGAGCCCGGCGACCGTCAGCAGCGAAGCGGCGGCGGTTTTCCGCAGCATTACGCTGCGGCCTCATTGAAGCACGTTAACGGCAATTGCATCACGACATGGGAGCACAAGTTTTCCGCAGCATTACGCTGCGGCCTCATTGAAGCAATACGGCGAGCGGCGAAGCCAACGGACCGATCGGGGTTTTCCGCAGCATTACGCTGCGGCCTCATTGAAGCCGGCTTTACACTGCGCAAGAACCACCCCGTCCCCACGTTTTCCGCAGCATTACGCTGCGGCCTCATTGAAGCCCGGGTCCGCGGCTGGGACCATTACTCCTGACTATCGTTTTCCGCAGCATTACGCTGCGGCCTCATTGAAGCGAGTTTTTCTCCGACGGCGGCGGGGATGGCACTACCGGTTTTCCGCAGCATTACGCTGCGGCCTCATTGAAGCTCGCCAACTCGCTGTCGGAAGCGCAGCTATCGACCAGTTTTCCGCAGCATTACGCTGCGGCCTCATTGAAGCACACCCTCCTACCCACCGGCATATTCTTGCGGCTCACGTTTTCCGCAGCATTACGCTGCGGCCTCATTGAAGCCCGGACAATGCTGCGGGTCCACAAACGGTGGTGTCCGTTTTCCGCAGCATTACGCTGCGGCCTCATTGAAGCAGTGACTGGCAGTCGGCGATGATCAACAAAGGCATCGTTTTCCGCAGCATTACGCTGCGGCCTCATTGAAGCTACCGGAGATATGATAAGGGCGTCGTCGGTCCAGGGGGGTTTTCCGCAGCATTACGCTGCGGCCTCATTGAAGCCTGCTAGTGTTGCCACGGCGTCGCACTTGATGCGACAGTTTTCCGCAGCATTACGCTGCGGCCTCATTGAAGCCTATCGGCGCGAGTTTCGGGGCTGACCACGTCATCGACGTTTTCCGCAGCATTACGCTGCGGCCTCATTGAAGCGAAGATCGTGCGCGTGATCCACGACAGGGACGGCGTGGTTTTCCGCAGCATTACGCTGCGGCCTCATTGAAGCTCGATATTCACTGATCTTCGCCGATCTTCGCCGATCGTTTTCCGCAGCATTACGCTGCGGCCTCATTGAAGCAAGCGGGGGCAGGGGGGGCATGCAATTGGGTGGACGGGTTTTCCGCAGCATTACGCTGCGGCCTCATTGAAGCATACATGCGCCGCGTGGCAAGATAGGGCTCCGTGATCGTTTTCCGCAGCATTACGCTGCGGCCTCATTGAAGCCTGGAATCCCGCACCGGGTATGCGGGCTCGTCCGTGTGTTTTCCGCAGCATTACGCTGCGGCCTCATTGAAGCGTGTCAATTGGTCGTTGGGAGGACAGGCATATCAGGTTTTCCGCAGCATTACGCTGCGGCCTCATTGAAGCATCATACCCAGCAGCGCCAGCCCTACCAGCGCTCCCGTTTTCCGCAGCATTACGCTGCGGCCTCATTGAAGCGCGGCACTCGCCTGCGCTCCCTTCACCAACGGAGCCCGTTTTCCGCAGCATTACGCTGCGGCCTCATTGAAGCCGGCGCTCTACTTTGCTGCGCCTGCTAAACGCTGGCGACGTTTTCCGCAGCATTACGCTGCGGCCTCATTGAAGCAATGGTCGTGGCGCCCGGTGGATGGCATCCTTTTCGCGTTTTCCGCAGCATTACGCTGCGGCCTCATTGAAGCATCTGCCCGAGGGATTCAGGCGGCAGGGGATTGAGTAGTTTTCCGCAGCATTACGCTGCGGCCTCATTGAAGCGCCGCAGTGCCCGGGTGCGACAGGTCGTGCCAAACGTCGTTTTCCGCAGCATTACGCTGCGGCCTCATTGAAGCTTTCCTCGACCGCCAGCGGCGCCAATTCGATCCCCACGTTTTCCGCAGCATTACGCTGCGGCCTCATTGAAGCTGATAATCCCCGTGTGCGCTGAAAGGACCGTGACCCGTTTTCCGCAGCATTACGCTGCGGCCTCATTGAAGCTTAACCTGAATATGGACTTCATTTGCATCCCATTCGTGTTTTCCGCAGCATTACGCTGCGGCCTCATTGAAGCGTGTCCATAGACATTTTATCACTCATTTCATATTCTGTTTTCCGCAGCATTACGCTGCGGCCTCATTGAAGCTAGGAGCGAACAGCAGGCCATTCAGCGGACGCCACAGGTTTTCCGCAGCATTACGCTGCGGCCTCATTGAAGCGAGGACGCCGGCGCGGGGTTTCTCCGATATCTCGGGCCGTTTTCCGCAGCATTACGCTGCGGCCTCATTGAAGCATGAGTCCTTTTCCTCGCGCAATATGCTCTCAAGGGCGTTTTCCGCAGCATTACGCTGCGCCTCATTGAAGCATGTAACTTCGCCAGCGCCTCCACTGAGTCCGCCAACGTTTTCCGCAGCATTACGCTGCGGCCTCATTGAAGCCGCGGATCACACAGCCGGCTACACGCGGCCCGTGGCGTTTTCCGCAGCATTACGCTGCGGCCTCATTGAAGCCAGAATGGCCCGTTCATGAAGTACTGGAGGCCGAGGGTTTTCCGCAGCATTACGCTGCGGCCTCATTGAAGCTTTCCACTTCCTTGCATTCAGCGCAAACACGTCCTGGTTTTCCGCAGCATTACGCTGCGGCCTCATTGAAGCTAACCATGCGACATCTTTATTCACCGCCCCACTCATGTTTTCCGCAGCATTACGCTGCGGCCTCATTGAAGCATTACGATTCAGCTTGCTTCCGCCCTGGCCGGCGCCGTTTTCCGCAGCATTACGCTGCGGCCTCATTGAAGCACCGGCGCCAGGATCCGGGGAGGGACGGGGATCGGCGTTTTCCGCAGCATTACGCTGCGGCCTCATTGAAGCGCAAATCAGGCATCACCCCGATTAAATGCCGCCCCGTTTTCCGCAGCATTACGCTGCGGCCTCATTGAAGCGAGCGTAGGCGCGCCTCTTGCGCATTCGCGGCCGCATCGTTTTCCGCAGCATTACGCTGCGGCCTCATTGAAGCACTTCCGCCGCGAGTGTTTCCACGCCCTCCTTCCGCGTTTTCCGCAGCATTACGCTGCGGCCTCATTGAAGCTCGCCGTGCCAGACCTGTCGCAGCGCCGTGCGCGGGGTTTTCCGCAGCATTACGCTGCGGCCTCATTGAAGCCTACGCACCGACCCATCTTCACGCCCACAGTATCCGAGTTTTCCGCAGCATTACGCTGCGGCCTCATTGAAGCCGGCGCGAATCGCGGACGCCATCAGGCGTAGCGTCACGTTTTCCGCAGCATTACGCTGCGGCCTCATTGAAGCTTGGAGTCCTTGGTCCGCCAGGGTCTGGGCGCGAACGTTTTCCGCAGCATTACGCTGCGGCCTCATTGAAGCGTGCGCTATCGCAAGCTCCTACATGGAGCCGTGGGTGGTTTTCCGCAGCATTACGCT
>VAPE01000235.1_pt1 | contig 11161 bp, 25 predicted proteins | sample 3393911 | NCBI WGS metagenome assembly VAPE01 (sample SAMN08290436, study PRJNA428436) | hydrothermal vent metagenome | isolation source: Deep-sea hydrothermal vent chimney | place: Atlantic Ocean: South-mid Altantic Ridge | reverse complement strand
GGTTTAACTATTATCATGTTATCAACTCTCATGTTATATATTACGAACACAAGATATATAAAGTTTTTGTTTATAACAAATTTGTTAAACCAAAAGATTTATATAACTTGTGGTTCTAATAGCTTTGTGGCTTAGAGGTGAATAGAATGGGGAAATTAGCTGAAATATTAGGTATAGAGACTGACAAAGAGTACGGAGAACTTGTTAGTAGAGTAGCAGAAGATTATAGTGAACTTAGACACAAAGCTATTGAAAGTTGCACTAGTAAACTTAGTCATGACATCAAATACGATATACATCCAGTGAAAGAAATTGTTACAGAGTATATAACAAATGGTGCTTCTAGCGACGACAGAATTGACAGGATAATAGGAATTTTACTCGGTAGATTGACTGCTGGTGACAGCATATATAATGATAAAAGTGCAATAAATGAACTACTGATGTTTTTGCATGGAGAAAGCACTTCGTTTTTTCTTGAGGTGTTGAGTAAAGTTAGGAGGTGAAATGTATGGATGAAGGTATGTTTAGTTTGGATGGACTTAAGGAGAGTGTCAGAGAAAACTTTATAGGAATGGTAGTTGAAGCGAACTTCCCGTGCAACTGCGAAGTGTGTGAAAAGGGAACACAAAGATTAATCGAAATGGGTAGAGAACCTAGACAAGCGGATAGAATACATCTTGTAATAAAGCCATTGACACAATATGACAACTTTCAGCATGCTTGGTACAACAAGAGTAAGTTAATCTGGAGTGGGATTGGAGCTTTCGTTTTAGCCCTGAACAAAAAGATTGGATTTACTCCTAAAGGTACTACAGAAGAACAGTGGAAACAAGTTAAAAAGTTTCTTACAGGCAATGTATTTGAGTGGGAAAGTGTTGAGGTTGTCAAATTTGTTAATGACAACCTTCCTGAAGAGAAAAAAGCAAAGGGACTTCCAAAATCACTACCACCCGCCCTTAGGGAGGCTAGAGAAATATGGATACCAATAAGACATATAAAGGAAGATGAACTAGAAAAGCTTGGAGTTACTGACATAAGAGAATTCTACGAAAACGCAAAGAAAGAGTATGAAAAAGTTGATGAGGCTGACGTAGATAGCCTTATAGAGGAACAGTTTGGCGGAGCAGAAACAATACTTGACATGTAACTTTCTATTTTTTACCTTTAAGTGATACAAATCACTAAAGTATTAGGTGGAACTATGATAGTAAAAATGCTTATGATTGGAGCTTCTGGAGTTGGAAAAACTCATAATTGTGTTAAAATAGCAAAAGCGGTTGGTGGACACCTGATAGACGTTGACAATAAAGCAACAGAAATAATACAAAAACTAGAAGCTGATGAAGTAGTTAGAAGACTTGATGGTACTCCGTTCAACATTTTTTTAAAATCACTAAAAGAGTCATTGAATGACAATACTCCACTAATTATAATTGATAGTTTAACAGAACTTAAGGATATAATAAAGAGGCATGTTAAGAACAAGATAATTAGTAAGGGTGAATTCTGGATGGGAGGGGTCGAAAGACAAGAGACTACAAAGATTGACCCAGATTTATTTGTAATAACATGGGAATTACACCCGATAATATATGACAAAATAAGGGATATAATGAAAGCTATAAATTCAAGTAAAAAAAGCTATATAGTTACATATCACCCGCCGATACAACAGGCTTCTAAAGGTGATATTCAAATGCTTAATGAGTTAAAGAGAATAAACAATATGACTGTAACTGTGAATGAAGATACTGTTGTAATAAAGAACGATGTATTTCTAAATAGAAAGGGAGAGATGCCAATCGACGAATTTATAGACTATGTACAACAGCTACTGAAAGCAAATCATATAAAGGAGGTTAATATATGACTAGGTTAACATGGGAAGAAACCGTTGCACTTGCATTATACCAAAGAATAATTGAGACAGAATCATCAAATAAGCGTATAACAGAAAGAGCATATGAAATAAAAAACAAATATAATTTAAGCGATGACGAATTCGAAAGATTGTGTAAGGAGTGCTATGACAAATTAACTAGTATTAGTATGTGATTATGTCGATTGTAATTAGGTGTAAGAACTGTAAGTCAGTACTAATTAGAGGCAATAAATTAACCAATGCTGTTAAAGTGTACAGATACGAGGTTATCAGTGAAAAACCTAGAGAGGATATAGAGCATAGAGGGATAGTGTGTGTAACTTGTGGTAATTTCATTCCAGAAGATAAACTTAAGGAGGTGTTTAATAATGTTGGAAAACATTAATAAGTATGATATTTGGAGTGTTAGAACAGTAACTGGTACAGACAAACTACCACAACTTACTGTAACTAAAGAACTAAGAAATATCGGAGTATCAAGAGGGGATAAAGTTGTTATTGGTGTAGTTGGTAATAAAATAGAAATAACGAAACTATGACTGAATATATATTTACTATTAAAGGAGTTGATTTCGTAATTGACGATGAAACTAAGAACGCAATTGAGCTGTTTGAACAGGGACTTGTGTATAGATACGCAATTAAAGAGTTGCTTATAGCTGAACTTAAGAAACAAAAAATGTCAGAAAAAACTAGAATACCACTTAAGTCACTAGTGGAACTTATACTACGAATGTACAAAGAAAATAAGTATGTCACAAAAAAAAAATGTTATAGGTGCATGATTATGCTACAATTCTATTCAGTTGATAAACCTGATAAACCATACTCTCCTTTTTTTGAGTCAAGAACATGGCACTACTATTGCAAAGAGATATCTGATGACAAAAAGGTTGACATACTAAACAGTCTTGAAAACGAAGCATGGTACCAACTAATAACAGTACCGTCAATAATCGATGCATTTAGGAAAGACGCTATAAAAGTTGAAATAGGCGAAGAAGAATGCGTAAGCATAGACGAGGATGAGGTTGATGGTGAAGTATGTACAACATACAGATACATGAAAAATTATCGTAAGGATTACGAGTTTGAACATGAAAGAATAGAATACGATATAAAAGCAATAGAAGATAAAATTAAAGCACTAACTATAACTGACTTTACTGGAGCACCAATAACAAAACAGGAAATAATAAGATGGATTAAAATTGGGTACTGGGAAAGACTTTTTAGAACATTGTACAGAGTTTGGAAAGAAGCAACCAACTATCTTGGTACTAACTTTTGGTGGGGATAAAGTGATAGTAAGTTGCAAGAATTGTCTATTTGGTTACTCTAAGAACAAAAAGACAATATGCTTACTCGGAAAGAAAACTAATCCAGAAAAAGTATGTAAAGATTTTATAAGAAGGTGGTGGTACGAGCGTGATAGGTGATAGTATGAATGGTGTTTGGATAATACATGAATTATTGAATCTATGTAAGAGGGTGCAAAAGTATAACTTTGATTTTGATATGTCTAGTTACAGAAGGTACAGAAGTTATAATACAGTTTGTAGGCTTTACAGAGTACTTAGAGAATTTATAATTCACGGGGATAGAGAATTATTTTCAAATTATACATTCAACGTAGCATTAGAATTGTACGGGTACATTAGTGTAATCAGGTATACTACTAGTAAGATAGATTATACAGCATCTGCTAACGCCGTGAAAACTACTACAAAGGATTTAGTCAATGCAATTAAGCATGACCTAAGTGGTAATCCTGTAGGTAGTATAGATTACAGTACTTGTAGTGAAACTAGTTACGAGGTGTTATAATGTATTGTCCGTTTTGTGGTAGTGTAGATGTAAAAATTTATAAAGGAATACTATATTGTTCTGTATGCAATACTAAATTTAAAGTAACAAAAATAAATAGAACTGATACAATTGAATGCAGAAATTGTAAGAACTGGAATCCAATAGACGAAACTACTGGGTATTGTAGCGTAAGGAGCATTATTACAACAGTAAACTATAAATGCAGATATAACCTAATAAAAAGAAGGAGGAGTTACAAATGAGAATTACAATAGACCTTGATAGCTGGTGGTTTCAGGACTTACAGAGAATTATAAATAAGGCATTTGACATTGTAACATCTAAAAGAATACTTGGATTTCCAGACGAACTTAAACGCTCTCCTAGAGGTAATGGATATCATCTAATATGGTATAATGCAGTATCAAGCATAGACGAAGCTATTGAAATAAGAAAAACACTAGAAGACGATAATTTGAGAGTAAAGCTTGATTATGAATCCAACAGTAAACCGAAACAGGTACTATTTACTAAAAGGAGATATAAAATAATAAAAATGAAAATGTTTTAGGAGGTGATGGTGTGAAGATAGTTTCGGGTTTTAATGACGTAGTGGGTATAGTTGACGGAACTGGTATAGAAAGATATAAAACAGTTAAGTCAATATTTAATATAAATAAACTTAGTATGGGAATAGACGTACTTATTAACGTATGTAGTACATTTGGAATAAACGTAAAAAACGTAGAAATTGTACTTGTTGACAATGGACCTATTCTACTGAGACCTTTTGATGAGCAAAGATTTGTTGGGTACATTGCTGTAGCACCGTTGGTGGAGGTTGATTTAAATGCCGAGAAAGAAGCACCAAGTTGATTTTAGTGAAAGAGAGAGAAAAAAGCGTGTAAAACTTGATAAGCGTAAATGGGAAAGAGATATAAACAAAATATACTTACATGACATAAAGTCTAAGAGACAATCAAAACTACCAGTAAATGAGGAGGTTGAATAATGGGTAAATTATTAGAGCTAGCTGAAAAATGTAAGAAAGCTGATACAACTGGTATATATGGACTACTACTTGTACAAATTGCACATGAAGTATAGCTGTTGTGGAAAAAGATTAATGAACTGGAAAAGGAGGTTAAAAAATGAAAATACTGCTAGTAGAACCAGAAGGAGACTACAAATACGTTCCAATCGGACTACTAAAAATAGGAGCTTACGCAATAAAAAAAGGACACACAGTATATCTGCACAGGTGTAACTATCATGGGTACACTATACACGACCATTTTGATAGAGCATACATTACATCACTATTTACATGGGAATGGAAGTATGTATGGAAAGCAGTTAAGTGGGCTAAACAATATGCTGATAAGGTATTTCTAGGTGGAATATACGCATCACTGCTACCAGAACATGCTGAGAAAAGTGGAGCTAAAGTTGTTAGTGGTATAATACAAGAACTTGAAGAAATTAGACCAGCATACGAACTTGTACCAGACTGCAACTATTCAATCGTACACTTAAGTAGGGGATGTATAAGAAAATGTAAATTCTGTGCAGTACCGAGAATAGAAGGTAAATTAATTGAAAAAGAACCATCACTACTGAAAAAACTTGTACACCCACGACACAATAAAATAATACTATATGACAATAATATATTAGCAAGCAGAAAATGGAACGAAATATACATAGAACTTAGAAAATTAAATAGGAACATTGACTTTAATCAGGGAATTGATGCAAGACTACTAAATGAAAAAAAGGCTTCACAAATTTCAAAACTAAAATTACATGCAGATGAACATATATCTGTAAGGCTTGCATTTGATGACATAAAGTACAAGAAGCACGTTGAAAAAGCACAAAAACTATTAACTGAAAATGGTGTACATAGAAGAAGGATAATGTACTATGTTCTGTACAACTTCAACGACACTCCCGATGACTTTTTTGAGAGAATTAGACTTATATCATCTTGGGGAAGTGTAGCCTTTCCAATGCGTTATCAACATATTGAACTACCATATGCTCTTGAAAAAGACTCATACATAGGTAAACATTGGACTAAACGTGATTTAGACATAGTAGATGAATTCATATGGAAATACGGTCAAGGTGGCTCAATACTACCATACGTAAACGAACATTTTGAAAAATCAAAAGATTTCTATGACGCATTTGGTAACACACTACATGTAAGTAGGTTAGATAACTTTATATCTAGGTGATTGTATGATAATATGTGAGAAACTTGAATGTATATACAATAACAGGCACAGATACAGATATGGGTATGGCTTCTGCATACGCTCTGAAATATCGATTGACAAGGATGGTAGGTGTAAAAGCTTTTTCGTGTGGTGATAAAATGCCCATAAAAAAAGTCGGAGAATTAGGTGAAGCATTCTGTAAAGACTGCAAACACTACTTTAGTCTAACAGAAAAATCTGGAGCATGTCTTGAAAAAATAAAGCTAGTTTACCCAACACAAAGATGTAATAAATTCGAAGCTGGAGAAAAATCACTTGACAAAGAAAAAATAGTAGAACTATACTACAAATACAGTGAAGCAATTAAACTATTCAATGAAGTTAAAGGTACACTACGAAAAATAATACTATCATCATTCACAAACAATGACATAATAGGTGACTTCAGAATACTAATACAATCTGGTACTCAGGAAAGACTAAACACAAAAAAGGTTAAAGACTACCTCAACGAACTTGGAATACTAAACGAATACTTAATAAAGATACCATATACACGACTAATAGTAAAGAAAATATGATGTGATTATATGGACTATAAACAGAGACGTAATGCAAGAATGATATTCAAACAACTAAAAGCTGGTATAAGAAAAGCAGAAGACTTATCAAGTGACGAAATAAAGCTACTAAAGAAGTATTACCCATTCATATTTAAGTAATAGTATGACGACGATAATATGGAAATGTGACAACTGTGGTGCAGTTGTTGAATCAAAACCAGCAAACAAACCAACATTATGTCCAAAATGCAACAAACCATCATACTTCCTAAGCATCCATTCAATCACAGAATAAATAATAAACCGAAAATTTTTTATATCTTAACGTTCTATTTTTTATGGAGGTGTTGCGAAATGCCTATATTAATAAGTGTGAAAAGTTTTTTGAAAGGTTGTGGAAAGAAAATCTACGAGCTGGTAAACGTTGCTGGAGACATAAGCATTCCAGTACCAATCGCAACAGTTTGGGAAGATGGAAACATTGAAATATATTGGGTGGAAAATAAAAACAGGTGATATAATGAACAAAAAAGAAACGCTCGGAATAGGTAAAGCAAGAATAAAACCAGAAGCACCTAGTATATTCATGAAAAAGTGCAACAAGATGTTTAGTTCAAAACTACCTAAATCATATCATGACTACTACACGAAACTAATAGAACTAGCAGGAAAAGAACTTGAAATTTTAAGTGAGTACGACAACAGAATTGTACTAAAATATGACAATCCTGAAGGTAATGTAATAGGTATTGACCTTGAAAAAGACTTAGTTGAAAAGACTTGACTATATGAGGTGATTAAAAATGTTGTATAGACCAGCATGTCTTGACTGTTCTACTAAAAAAGGAAAAATAGTATTCCTAACACCAGAAAAAAACGGAGTAACAGTAAGATTTGGATTTTACGCTGGATACCACAAAGCAGACCTATGGGTTTGTCCAGAATGTAACAAAAAAGTACTAATGGGATGGAGTGCAGAAATCTTTGACCCAGACTTCAAACCTGACTACAACTTCTCAGAAAGGTGATAATATAATGCCTGAACAATTCCTTAAAGAAATAAGAAAAACTTTTCCTAATTTTTCATTCAGACCTTATCAACGTGAAACTATTGAAGCAGTACTAAAAGCATTTTTCATAAAAAAATACGATAACGTTTTAATTGATATGCCAACTGGTGGAGGTAAATCATTAACTAACTACATAATAGCACGTCACTTTACTGATGCATGGTACACTACTCCTCAGGTAATACTACTAGACCAACTCGAAAAAGACAAATTAATTCAATCAACACTTCCAGGTATAGCAGTAATTAAAGGGCGTGATAAATACATCTGTCCATACATGGAGAAACAACAAGCACTTGAAGGTTTAAAACTATCTTCAAAGAACATATCCTGTGCAGTAGCTCCATGCACAACAAACAAAGACTTTTCATGTCCAGAAATATGTCCTTATCAAGTAGCAAGAGCAGAAGCTTTAGACTCACAAATATCAGCTTTATCCTTTGCATTCTTAATTCTGACAAGAAATCATCCAGATTGGGGACAACGTGAACTACTAATTGTAGATGAAGGAGATGACCTTGAATCATGGGCAACAGAATTTGGAACTTTAGTATTCAGAACACCAGAGAACTTCAATAACATATTTGACATAATTGTATGGGCTAAATTCAAATTACAGAAAACAAAACAACAAATAAAATTCCTTGAAGACCTTAATCAATTATCTATACCAATGTTAAAAAAACTTGAAAATCTTAAAAAACTCGAAGCAAAACTTGAACTATTCCTTGAAGATGCAGAAAGTAATCCATCTAATTGGACATTCAGAAAATCAGGCTCAAAGCTCGAAGTAAAACCACTAAATGCTGGAAGTGTCCTAAATCGCCTTGTATGGTGGAGAGGCAAAAAAATACTAATAACCTCAGGAACAATAATTAACGGAGACTTATTTAAAAAATACAATGGACTACAAGGAAAAACTCTTTACATAAAAGTACCCCATACATTCCCAGTAGAAAATAGACCAATAGTATTCACTCCAGTAGGTAAAATGACCAAAAATGAAAGAAACAATACATATAACAACTTAATAGACAAAATCCATGAAATAATTGAAAACCATCCAAACGACAACATCCTAATACACTGCCATTCATACGAAATTGCACAAGAAATATCAAGAAGACTTAATACACACCGAAAAGTCATAATACACGACTCATCAGACCGTGAAGACAAACTACAAGAATTCATTAACTCTAAAAACTCAATACTAATATCAGTAGGCTTCTCGCGTGGAGTTGACTTAAAATACGACTTATGCCGTTGCCAAATTATTACAAAAATACCATATCCAGATATATCGGACATAAGAGTACAGGAAATCTGGTTAAAACGCAAAAACTGGAGATGGGCAAGATACCAAGCAATCAAAAATCTCATACAAATGGCTGGCAGAATAGTACGAGCTGAAGACGACTACGGTATAACCTATATCCTCGATTCATCCTTCGAAAACCTAAAACGCTACAAATCAGAATTCCCATCATGGTTCTTAGAAGCAATTCAATACCCAATACCAGAAGGCTCAACGTTAATCACTTAATTCTTTTTAAAACCAAAAAACTTATAAACCTTAAGTTAATAATTTATAACAAAAGGAGGTGATATAAATGGAAGTTGTAGTGTTTAGAGAGATTATAGAGAAGATAAAAAGAAACGCAGAATTCCTTGAGCTAGAATTAACTGAGAAACACTGGCAATCGGAAATCGACCCTACACTCACGTCCACTGAATACTACGTAAAGAATAGGGGAGCAGATATATTATATGGTAGAAAGGTTGCAGAGATATATGGAAGAGAAAAAAAGTGGGTAAATATAGAAAATGACGGTCGCAGACTGTTAGATATCATGGACAAGTATAATGAATTCTTGGAGATGGCAAAAGAACTCAATGAATTGTGGAACAAAGTTACTAATGATGATATAATACATACCCACAAACCCTTCACAAGGGATGAGGAGAGGATTGTTAGATTAATTAGTATATTAAATTACCACAATAGGAATTTTCCAGAGAATTTTGCCATAAAAAAAGCACTCAGCGAAGTAGGAATAAGATTTTTCAAAAGGAGATTCTATGGTGGAGATTGGATTTTCGTAAGGATAATAGACGGAATAGATGGTATTGGTATAGTCAGAGTTAGTAGGAAAAAACCATCATGGATTACAGGATATTTGATAGGAAAAAGAGGTAGAAGAGCAAGAGAATTAGGAATACATGTTGTTGAAGTATAGTGTAAAACTATTTTTTATCTTCCCGCTTCTTACAATACCTCACAAAAATTTTATAATCCAACAACAAACCGAAAAACTTATAAACCTTAAGCTCCCAATACAATTAACAACTAAAGGAGGTGAAAAAATGGAGGATGTTATAACTGAAGTTGTGAGCGAGAAGAGACAGGCAAAAGGAAAAGCGTGGGACACAAACGGATTAACTGAGCTAATTAACAAAGCCTTAAACACATTAAAGAAAAACAAGAAGCCCATATACATTCCCAAAAACAAAATAATGACATTCTACAAAGGTACTGGTAAGGATGAAGACCACAACACCCGCATAAAGCGAAAAGTCACAGAATTGTTCCCAAACTTAAAAGACAAATTAGAGTTCGTTGAAGTAACGCCAAAAGGTTCAGACAAGTCAATAACAGCCCTAAAAATAAATCCATAATTTCTATTTTTTAGTTCTTTTTTATATTTTTAATTCTTTTTTATAACTTTTTTCTCTTAGTGCTTTTATGACCTCCAAATTGTACTCATAAAACCAAAAGATTTATATAACTTAAGGTTTTTTAATTATTATGGCGTGGGTTGAAGAAATTAAAAATGGCAAAAAATATAGAAGATATTCAATACAACTAAAATTTGCAGAGAATAAAATAAAAAACAGTGAACCAAAGCAAATAATAAAAAAGGCAGTATTAAATCTATTACATAATTTAGCAAAAATAAACGACCAATATTTCGAAGAAACAATAGAACTAAAAAATATAATCGAACAATACTATTAATTTTATTTTTTTATTTTTTGGGTGATATTTTTCTTTTAAAGCAGAACTTTTCTATGTCCTTATGACCTCCAAATTGTACTCATAAAACCAAAAGATTTATATAACTTAAGGTTTTTTAATTATTATGGCAGAAATAGAAGTAGAAATAAAAGAAGTAAAAAAAATAACAACAACAGAAGAAGAAGTATTGCAGACACTACGAACACTGCAAAAAAAGCAAAAAGAAAACCCGCCAATAGTGGTTGCAGAAGTTGCAAAGCAAGAAATAAGATTTAATTTTTGGGGCTACAGCTATACCGTTACTTTTAAAGACAACGAACTGCTAGTAGATATGCCCGAAGAAAACCAGAAGTTTATATTACACCCGCTGCATGTCTTAGACTTTTTACAAGCACTTACAATAATACACAAATATAACAAAAATATTTTAGAACAATTAGAATAACAAAATTTTTTAACTTTTATTTTTTAACTTTTATTAGCACACCAAAATACTATATACAAAAAAATTTTTCTACATTTTCTACATACAAATATTATATAAAAAAAGACGTGCATATAAACTCTCTACCTATATGTAAGGGGGGGGG
>VAPE01021580.1_pt1 | contig 11171 bp, 13 predicted proteins | sample 3393911 | NCBI WGS metagenome assembly VAPE01 (sample SAMN08290436, study PRJNA428436) | hydrothermal vent metagenome | isolation source: Deep-sea hydrothermal vent chimney | place: Atlantic Ocean: South-mid Altantic Ridge | reverse complement strand
ATTGTCTGACAATTGCCTGACCATTAATCATCCTCGTCTATCCACATACTGGTAGTGCTATTCCAATAGGTATTCTCGTCATCTTCGTCTTCCGCTTCTTCCTCTAATTCCCAGGAGTATTTTTTCCGTTGCGGACCTGATTTACGGTAATAAAAAGCCATGACCAGGCCTGAAAACAAACCGCCCAAATGCGATTCCCACGAGATATGCTCTTTAGGGAAAAATCCGGGGATGGCGCCCCAAATCAGGCCGCCGTACAGAAAAACCACCACAAGCGCCAGCGCTGCCAGCCCGTTGTTTTTACGGATGAGTCCGCTGAAGAACAAGAAAGAAGCCATACCGTAAATAATGCCGCTGGCGCCAATATGCCAGGCATCGCGTCCGCCAAACCAAACCCAAACACCGGTCATAAGCCAGACAAAAACCAAAACTTTTAGAGCCAGGTCGCGATAAAAATAAAACAGTGCTACACCCAATACCAGAAAAGGAACAGAATTGGCCCCCAAATGTTTAAACCCTGCGTGAATAAAAGGAGCGAGAAGAATGCCCGGCAGGCCATTGGCATGTAAAGGATGCACCCCGAGAAACGCCAGGTCAACGCCAAAACCATACTCCACAAACCGGATAACCCACATGAGCAACAACAGTATCACGGGGATAGTCGATGCGCCAATCAGTCTGTTTTTTTCCTGTGCCAAGGTCTTTTGTTTTGTGATGTGCAATGCTGACTTTTCATAAAATGCCGAAAGTTAAAAAATTATAATGGGATTTTGCATTTATCAACCAGTTTTCGTTCTTCCGAAACAGTGCATAATTAGAGTTTTTGCGCAGAGAAAATGCACCTGCCTCTCCGAATTTGTTTCTGGCGATGTCGTCCATCTGAAGCTTTTTGTTGTCCGGAATTTTTTCCACAATGCACATCGCCGCTTGCTCCTTGTCATTAGCTGTTAACTATTTTACCCGGGTTACTTTCTCAACGCCTTGTACCATTTTGATTTTATGGATAAGCTGGTCGAGGTGTTCATGATTACGAATCATCAGGCTGACACGACCTTCAAATTTCTTGCCTTTGGTGGTGAAGTTTATGGTGCGCATATTCACACGAAGGTCTCCGGTAATGGCTTTGGTAACAGCTTCAACAATTCCCAGCTCATCACTCCCGTTAATTTTTAAATTAATGCGATAAAAAGGTTTGTCTTCCGAGCCAATCCATTTTACTTCGACAATACGGTAAGGATAACGTTCGTCCAGCCGCTTGGAATTTGGGCAGTTGCGGCGGTGAATGGAAATACTGCCGAGTGTGGTAATAAACCCGAAAACGCTGTCGCCGGGGATAGGATTACAACATTTGGCAAACCGGTAGTTGATATTTTTTACGTAATTACCTATGTATAGGATATCCTCTGTCTTGTCTTCCGGTTTGGGAAGCGGTTTGGGAGGCGCTATTGGCGTTTTTTCTTCGGTTTCGGCCTCTTCCGGTTCTTCTTTCAGAAAATCGTGAAGGATAGATTTAATCAATGCCAAATCAATTTTGTCGATAGCCAGCAAATAATAAAGGTCAACGGCCGAATCCATTCTAAAATGTTTTACCAGGACATTTATCAGGTCATCACTGCTTTTGAGTTTCCAGTTTTTGAATTTTCGCAGCAGCAGCTCTTTACCCTCCTCTGCTTCTTTATATTTTTCTTCTTTAAGCCGCCGTTTGATATGGTTACGGGCTTTGGCGGTATTCACAAAACTAACCCAGTCGGATTTTGGTTTTTGATTTTTCGTAGTAACCACTTCCACTTTGTCACCATTTTTCAGCACATAACGTATGGGCACCAGCTTGTTGTTTACGCGGGCGCCGCTGCACTGATTTCCTATATTTGTGTGGATATCGTAGGCAAAATCAAGGACTGTAGCACCTGCCGGAAGACGTTTCAAATCCCCCATGGGGGTAAAGATAAAGACATACTCATTAGTTTTCTGTGACTGGTAAGCATATTCGGAACCAATACTTTCGGGATGTTCCAACACGTCGCGCACCTGCAGCAGCCAGTCGTCCATTACTTTCGATTTCATAAGTCCTTTGTATGCCCAGTGGGCAGCCTGGCCTTTCTCGGCAACTTCGTCCATGCGAACAGTTCTGATTTGTACTTCTACCCATTTTTTGTTGGGCCCCATGACCGTGGTGTGCAACGATTCATAGCCTGAGGCTTTGGGTGTTGAAATCCAGTCGCGCAAACGCTTAGGATTGGGTTGATAAATGTTGGTAACAATGGAATAGACCATCCAGCAATCCTCTTTTTCCTTTTTTGGCGATTTGCTGTTGATGATTATGCGAACGGCAAAAATGTCGTAAATCTGTTCAAACTCCACATTCTGACGTTTCATTTTTGCCCAGATGGAAGGCACCGACTTCGTCCGCCATTTTATTTCAAAATCAAACCCGGCAGCGTGTAATTCATGTTCGATGGGCTGAATAAAATCGTTGATATAAACTTCGCGCTTACTTTTGGTAGCCTGAATTTTGTCCGTGATGGACCGATAAATATCAGGTTGTTCGAAACGCATCAGGTCGTTTTCCATTTCGCTCTTAATACGGTAAAGGCCAAGGCGGTGGGCAATGGGAATGTAGATGTATTTTATCTCATTGAAAAACTTCTTTTTCTGTTTTCTTGTAAGCAGTTCGGGGGTTCTCACATCGTGCAGCCGATGGGCCATGCGAATAAGAATGACCCGGATATCGTCCACGAGGGAAAGAAACATATTACGAAAAGTATCCGACTGGAAAGAGACACGTTCGGTCTGCAGTGCGGAGATTTTCTTAAAACCTTCAATAATATCCAGGACGTTGCGGTCAAAATTTTTTAGTATTTCTTTTCTTACCTGGGGATCTTCTATGTTTATACTGTGTAGCAGGGCACAAACGGCAGATGTCGGGCCCAGGTTCACCTCTTTCATGGCAATGACGGCAATATCAAGATGATGCAGGATCAGCGGTGAGCCATCCGGCATTTTTTTTCCATCGTAGGCTTTAAATGCCATATTAAATGCCTTTTGTATCTGGAGATGAGAACCAATATCTCCTTTTACATCCGTCCATTCAAACAACTCTCCCAGCTTTTCGCGAACTAACTTATCATTGTCTGTCATTTGCTTTTTTAACTGTTCCTGTTGAAGGAGGTTATTCTGCAACATAAAGGTTCACGCTTATTTATTTTTTCCCGGCCGGCTCTGTCCCCGGATCTTCTGCAATGGAATCACGCATTTTGGTGTCGGCCTGAATATTTTTATACCGGTAATAATCCATGATACCGAGATTTCCCGAACGGAAAGCTTCGGCAATAGCCATGGGGATTTCAGCTTCGGCCTGAATTACATTGGCTTTGGCTTCCTGTGCTTTGGCCTTCATTTCCTGCTCGCTTGCTACGGCCATTGCCCTGCGTTCTTCGGCTTTGGCCTGGGCAATGTTTTTATCGGCGTTGGCCTGATCCATTTGCAGAACGGCACCAATGTTTTTACCAATGTCGATGTCGGCGATGTCGATAGAAAGAATTTCAAAAGCAGTTCCCGAGTCAAGTCCTTTTTCAAGAACTACACGGGAGATACTGTCTGGATTTTCCAAAACCTCTTTGTGTGAACGCGCTGAACCAATGGAAGATACAATCCCTTCGCCCACGCGGGCCAATACAGTTTCTTCTCCTGCACCTCCAACCAGTTGTTGAATGCTGGCACGAACCGTAACCCGGGCAGTGGCAATCAATTGAATTCCATCCTTGGCAACGGCAGTTACTCTTTTGGTGTCGATTACTTTTGGATTTACAGACATTTGTACTGCTTCGAGTACATCACGACCCGCGAGATCAATAGCAGTAGCTGTTTTAAAATTTAATTCAATATTGGCTTTGTCAGCCGAAATTAACGCGTTGATCACTTGCTGTACCCGGCCTCCCGCAAGAAAGTGAGCCTCCAGATCATCCCGCTTTAAATGAAGACCCGCTTTGGTTGCAGTAATCAGGCTTCTGACAATCACCCCCGGAGGAACTTTTCGCCAGCGCATAAGTACTAACTGGATAAGAGAAATACGAACCCCGGATACAAATGCGGTAAACCACAAACCTACCGGTATAAAATAAAACAAAATCCAAAGGATAAAAATGGCGCCAACGGCCCCGGCAATAATGATATAAACATTTTCCATGATATTAAGTTTTTATGTGTTTCACAAAAATTTTATCTCCATTTATTTTAATAATTTCAACTGTTGTTCCTGTTTTCAGGTAAGCGGTTCCCGCATCGACTTCCACATAGTTGTCGCCAAAAGCGGCCTTGCCGGTGGGGGCACAACGAGAGATGGTTTTACCGTGCATACCCACTTTTAAATCCATGTTATCAAACGTCCGTACTTTCCCGGAAACGTAAGTTTTTAGTTGTGCTTTTTCCCATGTCTTTGAACGAAGCATCAATGTCATGCTAACAACATTGACCAAAATCGTAACAAGTAAAGTAATATTTCCTCCTGCGGAACCCTCTTTGACATAAGCAAGCCATACGCCGGAAACCATTAACAAAAAGCCGATAATTCCGGCAATTCCCACCCCCGGGATTACCAGAACTTCCAGCACCAGCAGAACAAGTCCCACCAGAATTAAAATAGCAATAACAGCCCACATAAGCTATTGTATTTCCACAGTTAACCTCTTCAAAATCATTGTCTCATAACAGGGTTTCAAATCTTCCAAAGCCCCGATTTTTATTGCACATTTTCCCTTGAAATGGACAATGAGGGCACAATTTTCAGCCTGCTGAGGGTTGTGGCCGCAAACTTCTATTAATGTCTCAATCACAAAATCAAAGGTGTTTATATCGTCATTAAAAAGAATTAGCTTCTTACCGGAATCTTTCCGGGTGTCTGTACCAGTATCAGGCAGCTTTTTCTCTTTGGTAGTCATGATTTTTTAAAATGATGTTTGTACAAATGTAATGAAAAATGAATTGTAAGGAACAAAAGTATCCTAATCTTTGTTAATTCATTGTTTTACTCATAACGGAGCGCTCTGGCCGGCTCAATTCGCATGATATAAAACGAGGGGATGATGAGCATGAGCAGGCAAAGAAAAAAAGTACCGGCGTTGAGCATTAAAAAATGTGGGACTGATAGCTCGACGGGGACGTAAGAGACGTAATAGCTTACCGGATTGAGCCGGAAAACACGAAAATAATATTGTACAAAATAAAAGAGCAGGCCGAGGAGGTTACCCCAGAGCATACCACGCCCGGTGATGTAGGCGGCTTTGTAAAGGAATATTTTCTGTATCGTGCGGTTGCCGGCGCCGAGGGTTTTCAGTATGCCGACCATGCCGGTGCGTTCGATGATGAGAATGAACAGCGTGGAAACCATGGTAACGCCGGCCACGAGTATCATAAGTACCAATATGACTACCACGTTAGTGTTGAGAAGGTCAAGCCAGTTAAAAATTTCGGGATAGTTTTCGTATATAGTGTTGATATTCAAGTTGTAAGGAATGCTTTGGTAAATATTCTGCGCTATAGTTTTCAGCTTTTTGAAATCACGTACCTGCAGCTCCACGCTGCCTACCTCGTCAGGTTTCCAACCATTGAGCTGTTGAATCTGCCGGAGGTCGCCAATGAGAAAGCGATTATCGAATTCTTCGATGCCGGTGTTGTAAATGCCGCTAATAATAAGTTTCCTGCCAAGTGCTGCAGTAGCATCTTTACCGATAAACCAGATGCGAACAGCATCGCCCGGCTTAAGCTTAAGTTTTGTGGCTAGTTTTTGTGAAATCAGGATCTGATGGCTGGCTCTCGTTGTTTTGAAATCAGGTAAACGTCCTGCCGTGAGGTTCTTTTTTAGAAAATGCCAGTCGTAGTTTTGCCCGACACCTTTCAGAATAATACCCTGAATCTGGTTCCTGGTTTTTAGCACGCCGCCTTTTTGGGCGGTATATTGGATGTGTGTAATTTCGGGATTGGTGCGGAGTTTTTTTAGAAACTTTGTGCCGATGGTAACGGGACTCTCTTCGAGTGATTCGTTGTTTGTGAAAGCCACTACCTGCAGTGGCGCGGAGAAGCCTGTCACCTTGTTAGTAATGGAATTTTTAAAGCCAATGACAATGGCCACTGAAATAATCATCAGAGCCAGCCCCAGTGCGATGCTGATAATGGCAATGCGGATTACCGGACGCGCGTAAGCTTCTGTACGTCCGGGGGCAATGTGTCTGGCAATGAAATAAGCGAAGTTCAAAACTGATTTTTTTACAAAATTATCATTTCCTGCTTTAAAACAGCAGGCTTTTGTATTTTTACCTTTTAAAATCTGGGTATTTCACATGAGGATACGTACCTTACTTTTTGTTTTGTTTCTTTTTTCCGGATGGACAAGCCTGGCGCAAAACCCGTTGCCGGTGCTGACAAACTACAATCAAATTGTTACCGGCGATGAGCAGACGTCTGTTTATTTCCCTTTGTTGCAGGGAAAACGGGTGGCGGTGGTGGCCAACCAGAGTTCCATCATCGGGAAAACCCATCTCGTGGACAGCCTTTTGTCCTCCGGCATCCGGGTGGTGCGGATTTTCAGTCCCGAACATGGTTTCAGGGGAAACAAAGGAGCCGGTGAAAAAGTGAAAAACGGCATGGATGTCCAAACCGGACTGTCCGTAATTTCCCTCTACGGAAAGCATAAAATGCCCACCATCGAAGACCTGAAGAATGTAGATGTGGTGCTGTTTGACCTGCAGGATGTGGGCGTGCGGTTTTATACTTATATCTCTACTATGACACTGGTGATGGAAGCATGTGCGGAAAATCATGTTCCAATGATTATTCTCGATCGTCCCAATCCCAACGGTTTTTACGTGGACGGACCGGTGCTGAAACCCGGATTTACCTCTTTTGTGGGGATGCATCCAGTTCCGGTGGCTTACGGTATGACCCTCGGCGAATATGCCCGGATGGTCAACGGCGAACACTGGCTGGAAAATGGCCGGAAATGTGATATGACAGTTATTCCGTTGAAACATTACACACGTAATATGATGGTGAAGCTTCCCGTAAAACCTTCTCCCAACCTTCCCGGCTGGAAAGCGGTTTATCTCTATCCTTCGCTTTGTTTTTTTGAGGGAACTATTGTGAGTGTGGGACGGGGAACCAATAAGCCTTTTCAGATTTATGGCTATCCCGGAATGAAAGGTAACTATGTTTTTACCCCGGAAAGCACACCGGGCGCCAGCCTGCATCCCAAACCGGAAAACAAAACCTGCCGCGGAGAGGATTTGACCGCTTTCGCGGAAAATTACCGGAAAAACCTGCCTCAGCTTCATTTGCAGTGGCTTTTGAAGGCTTATCATGAACTATCGGGAAAGCACACATTTTTCAATAATTATTTCGACAAACTGGCCGGGACAGACAAATTACGCAAACAAATTGAAGCAGGGCTTACCGAAGCGCAAATCCGCCAAAGCTGGCAGAAAGATTTAAAGCGATTCAGGAAAATCAGGGCGAAGTATTTACTTTATCGGTGAAATACATAAAGAAAGATGAGCAATAAATTTGAAAATATCTGGAACGATTTCCATGACCGGTTATCGGTTTTTGTAGAAAAACGCATTTTCGACAGAGAAATGACAGAAGATTGTGTACAGGAAATATTCATCAAAATTTACAACGGGTTATCCTCTCTCAGAGATAACAGGAAAATGGAAAGCTGGATTTTTCAAATTGCAAGAAATACTATTGTTGACCATAACAGACAGATAATAAAGTATGCGACCCTGCCCATAGATAATCAAGACCCTGAATTTGAAATTGATGTCAACAAAAACGAAGAAATTGCAAAGAGTATTGTTCCGTTTATTAAACAACTTCCTTTGAAATATTCAAACTCACTAATGCAATATGAAATAGAAGGGCTGTCGCAAAAGGAAATATCGGAAAAAGAAAATATTAGCCTGTCCGGCGCAAAATCAAGAATTCAAAGGGGAAGATTGAAACTTTTGAATGCATTAAACGAATGCTGCAAATTCGAAATAGATAAGCGAGGTAATGTTCTGGACTACTGCCAAAAACAAAATAGCCGTAAAAAATGCTAATTTTTTTTGCGTCTTTTTTTTATTCCGGGCGACTCCATAATGAAAGCTTGTAACTAATCAATTTCCAATGGAATGATTTTCAATGGTTGGAAAAATCAGGAAATAAATACCAATATTCCCCTCGCCTCAGGCGAGAAAGGGGTGTAGGGGTAGGTTTTATAAAAATATCATTTATTTCCTGATTTTTAAATTATAATTTTCATGGTTCATTTACACACTGATTAGTTATGAAAGTTTTATTTCTAATAATTTAAATGGAGTTTTATAATGGAAAAAAGTTCAAAAAACAAGATTAGAGAATCTGTAATGGAAAGCTACAAAGAAGTGGCATTGTCAGATAGCTCGTGTGGCTGTAATAGTTCGGGTTGTTGCAGTCCCTCGGCAACAGATGAATTGTTTAACGTTTCGGAAGCGATGGGATATTCTGAGTTGGAATATATTAATGTGCCTGAGGGGTCTAATATGGGACTTGGCTGCGGCAATCCCCTCACTATAGCTTCACTGAAACAGGGAGAAACAGTTTTAGACCTCGGAAGCGGAGGTGGGTTTGATTGCTTTTTATCATCAAAACGCGTTGGAAAAACGGGGAAAGTGATAGGGGTAGATATGACTCCGGAAATGATTTCAAAGGCAAGAGAAAACGCTGAAAAAGGAGAATTCACCAACACAGATTTCCGGCTTGGTGAAATTGAGCATCTTCCGGTTGCCGATTCAACGGTTGATGTTATTATTTCAAATTGTGTCATAAACTTATCTCCTGAGAAAGAGAAAGTTTTTTCAGAGGCATTCAGGGTATTGAAACCCGGCGGACGGTTGGCCATATCCGATGTGGTTTCGTCTGTTGAATTACCGGAAGAGCAAAAAAACGATTTATCACTTTATTCCGGCTGTATTGCAGGGGCTTCATCTATTGATGAATTACATACTTTACTTAAGGATGCAGGATTCTCGGAAATTAGTATTGAGCCAAAAGACAAAAGTCGTGAATTTATAAAAGACTGGGCTCCGGGAAAAGGAATTGAAAATTATGTTGTGTCTGCAACTATTGAGGCTGTAAAAGAAATATAATTAGTGTGACTTAGAAAACGTCAATTTCTTCGTTACTCTCGTACAGAATTTCAGTCATTTACTATTGTAAACTCCTGAATTTCTGCACTTCGAAAGCCTCGAACTTGACGCTTTCTAAGCCCCACGGTAAAATCCCATGAGTTTTTTTAGAGATACTAATTACGTATTACAGGGAACTATCCGGAAACTGTTTGGGATTCAATCGCCGGTGTAATCCCGAACTAATGTTCACCAGGCAGTGTGAATTTGAATTTTCTCCCGGAAGAGACAGATGAACGACCCGCTATTGCCCGGCAAAACCATACAACATTTCAATCTCCTGTGGCCAGAGGTTTGTGTCTGGGGTTTCCAGTATCAGTGGCATGTCATCAAAGCGCGGGTCGTTCATAATCCTGTGGAAAAGGTCGATGCCGATGAAGCCTTTGCCGATGTTGTCGTGACGGTCCACACGCGAAGCCAGTTCTTTTTTCGAATCGTTCAGATGCATACCTTTCAGATATTGGAAGCCCACAATCCGGTCGAAATCGGCAAAAGTTCTGTTGTAACCGGCTTCCGTTTTGATGTTGTACCCAGAAGTGTAAGTGTGGCAGGTGTCGATGCACACGCCCACCCGGCTTTTGTCTTCCACACAGTCGATGATGGCGGCCAGCTGTTCGAAGCGGTAGCCGAGGTTTGTACCTTGTCCGGCAGTGTTTTCGATGACCGCAATTACTCCACTGGTTTTGTCCAAAGCCCAATTAATAGATTCGGCAATAGTATTTAAGCAAGCCTCTTCGGTGATTTTTTTCAGATGTGAGCCGGGATGGAAGTTCAGCCGGTCGAGGCCCAACTGTTCGCAGCGTTGCATCTCGTCCAAAAAGGCGGTTCTTGATTTTTCCAGCGGATCTTTCTCCGGATGGCCGAGGTTGATCAGATAACTGTCGTGAGGCAAAATCTGGTGCGGGGCATAGCCGTATTTTTCGCAGTTCTCTTTGAAAAGCCGAATGTTATTCTCTGTCAACGGTTTGGAAAACCACTGACGCTGGTTTTTGGTAAAAAGGGCAAAGGCTTTTGCACCAATGGTGCGCGCATTGACCGGGGCATTTTCAACACCACCGGAAGCACTTACGTGAGCACCGACATATTTCATAGATTTTGTTTTTTACTGGTCTTTCTTTTCAATTTTCCACTAAGTTTCTTCGGCTGTATAATCTTCTAATTTACCGCTGAAATCTGCATTACAAACGTACTTATTAGTTGTTCATTAGTACTTCAACTTCAATCTTTAATTTAGGCAGGTGTCTTATTATTATTCCCCAAATTACATCATCTGAAATTGTATTATAACCGTGTATTATTCTATTCCTTGCATCGACAATCTTTCTTGCGTTGGTTAGTTCAATTTTACTATTTTTATCAAGAATTCTTTTTACTGCTTCTCCAATTATTTCTATATTCCTTTCAACTGCACGCTTTGTTTTTATGTCTTGCTTGTATTTCTCAAAAACTTTTTTTCCATCCTCAAAAAATCCGTCTATTTCAGAAATAGCAGAGCTTATATCAAATAGCCATGTTTTAATTTCATTATCCATATATGAGTTTTTTTGAAGTGTCGATAGATTGTTTTAAGAAAGGGTTTCTAATTGATTTTTCTTCAAGCAAATCTATTTGTCTATTAAATAAGTCTTCGAGTGAAAATTTAAAGTCGAAGTAATTGTCAGCATAGTCATTTAATTCGACAGTGTCAAATGTTACAAGAAAATCAATATCGCTATCTTTTTTAAATTTATTGCTTAATGCCGAACCAAATACATAAAGTTTTAATACACTGTATTGATCACATAAATTCTTTAAGTTCTCTATATTTCTTTCAAACAAATCCATATTACAAATTTACAACTTTATTTATTCTTTTTCAAGTAATTATTGAAACTAAGGGATTGTTATGAAATAACCTATCCGTTTTGACTCGTTCTTTTGCCCTTTTTCATCGTTGCAAAAGTTTTAAATAAACTGTGGCTATTCGCAACT
>VAPE01019281.1_pt1 | contig 11171 bp, 11 predicted proteins | sample 3393911 | NCBI WGS metagenome assembly VAPE01 (sample SAMN08290436, study PRJNA428436) | hydrothermal vent metagenome | isolation source: Deep-sea hydrothermal vent chimney | place: Atlantic Ocean: South-mid Altantic Ridge | reverse complement strand
TGGGCGGGAATCCAGTCTTTTCAGTAACTTCTGGATACCCGACTACAGACTTCGGGTATGACAAAAATATAAAACGGCAGTTTATACACAGACTCTATTTAAGAGCCGTTGTCCCCTCAGTTTATGAGTTTTTGACTATATATTTCAATTTAAGCCATTATACTATCTCTTGAGATTTGAAGGGATATATTGGAAGGAAAGCCTGGAGACTCCATAGTTGAGATGCCGTCACTCAGTCCGGGAGATAGGATCCGTTTAAGGAGATTATTGTCCGTTCTTATTTTTTTTCTGATAACGGGGATTGGTGTTTTTTATTATAACCGGCACAAAGAGGACTTTCAGTTAATAACGACCGTATCTGTGAGTGCCCTTGTCATACTCTTTTTTTTACGGCTGACATTAGTCCTTTGCTACGGTTTTCAGGTAAAGATACTGACTGATCACTATAACCTGGACCTCGGTTTTTCCCAGTGGTTCGGGCTTTCCCGCTTGACCAACTTTACCAATTTGCTGCTTCCTCTCGGAGGAGGTACTTCCGTCAAGGCAGTATATCTGAAAAGGTTTCATAACCTCCGGTACAGTTCGTTTATTGCTTCCAATGCTATAGGCAGTATCATAAAGATCCTGATAATCAGTCTCTTTTCCAGTATATTGCTGTTTTTTCTTGGCGGACGTTCCGGAATGCTGTTGCTGACGATAACCGGTGCTGTTTTTACAGGAACGCTGACATTTCTCTTCCTGGCTCACGGAATACGGAGATACCTGCCTCCCTCCCTGGGTTATCTGAAAACCATTATAGAGGAGTGGAGGTTGATCCGGAAAGATCACAAAACGATTATGAAATTAATCATCTTGAACTGTTTTGTTTTTATCACATTCAGTCTTGAAATCTATACTGCTTACAGGGTTTTTTCAATCAAGGTATCCCCGGTACCAAGCGGGGTTATAGCATCCTTTACAATGTTTTCAGGTGTGCTTCATCTCGTCCCGGCCGGCCTCGGTGTCACGGAGGCGGTCTTTTTGGCGATATCAACCGTCTGTAGTTTAGGCATTAATGCAGGGCTGCATGTAGCCCTGCTGCGCAGAGTTATCGGCACGGTCCTGACACTGGTGTTTGCCCCTTTTTTTGCGCATAAACTCTTACAACAGGCTCATAAGGCAAGAGAGATTAATGAAAATCCTTCAAGTCATCTATGAAAGCTCCGGCAGCCCTTTTGGCTTTGGTGGTGCTGGGGTAAGGGCCTATGAGATATACAGGAGGTTAAAAGACAGACATGACATTACCCTCCTCTGTATGAGATACCCTGGTGCACGGGATGGAGAGATAGGGGGGCTGAGACATGTCTTCCTGGGTACGGAGAGTGACAGCCTTACAAAGAGTGTTTTATCTTACACCATAAAAGCTGCATACTATGTGAAGAGTCACGGCAATGATTATGACGTGATTGTTGAGAACTTTCTGCCGGCCACGCCGACCTTTGCCCGGTTTCTTACAAAAACCCCTGTCATACTCCAGGTGCAGGGGATCATGGGGTATCATTCTCTCAATAAATACAGCCTCTTTTATGGGTTGCCCATGTATTTAGTGGAACGGGTTTATCCACTTCTGTATCAGGAGTTTGTATTTGTAACAGACATAAATGTTCATAGGCTGATGAAAAGGAGCAAAAGGCATTTTGTTGTACCCAACGGGGTCGGCAGGGAATTGATGCAGGTCAACGGCAGCGATGACAATTATATCCTTTTCCTGAGCAGGATTGATACATATACCAAAGGGCTTGATATCCTTGTCGATGCCTTTGCGGTTGTTGCCGGGAGGTTTGAAAACATGAAACTAATCCTTGCCGGCTATGAATTCAACAGTTCATCCGTTCTTATTGAAAGACTGCCTGTTGCTCTAAGAGGCAGGGTCGGATATGCAGGCTTTGTTGAGGGGGAAGAGCGGATGAAACTCCTTTCAGGGGCCACGGTCTTTGTGCTTCCGTCACGACATGAGGCACACCCACTTAGCATACTTGAGGCTATGGCTTGCGGTAAGCCCGTGGTTGTCAGTGACATACCTGAATTGCGGTTTGTGGAGGAGAACAGACTCGGGATTGCTTTCAGAAGTGGATCATCCGAAGACCTCTCGGAGAAACTCTCCCTTTTATTGGGAAATGAGGAGTTAAGAGGGGAAATGGGTGCAAGAGGCCGGAGGTTTGCCGCTGACTTTACCTGGGATGAAATCGCACTGAAGTTTGAGGATGCCCTGTTGGAGGTTGCCCATGGGGAAGGGTAAAAGAAAAAGAAAAGGAAAAAGGGAAGAGGTTGCCTATTTGCCGCAGGAGAGGGAGTTTATCATTGCAATCCTTTTTCTTGCCGTCGCAACCTTTCTCTCCTATTGCTGGGTATTGAACGGGACGTGGGCAATGGATGATATTGTCGTCAACAGGACGATTGGCATCCATGATTTTTCAGACCTGGCCGGTTACAGAAAGATCGCCTATCTGACTTTTCTCCTGAATCAGAAGATCGGCGGCTTTAATCCTGCCGGTTACAGGCTCTTTAATATATTTATCCATATCTCAAACAGTATTCTGCTGTTTTTTTTATCATACAAAACCCTAATAGACAACAAACTCAAGGGCCATGCCTTTCCCGTCGCCATTCTCTGTTCCACTGTTTTTGCCCTGCACCCGATAAACATCAATGCCGTAACATATATCGTTCAGCGAATGGCTTCACTTGCAACATTCTTTGTTTTGCTATCCCTCCTCAGTTACTCCCTTGGGTCCACCTCTGAAAAGATCTATAAGAGGGTAGCCGGATATTGTCTGAGCGGCATTTTCCTGCTTCTGGGCATTTTCACCAAGGAGAACGCCGTTCTGGGCATTCCTTTAATCCTGCTCTATGACCTGTTTTTTTTGAAGCGGTCCCCGAGGGGAGTTTATGTCAGGGTGCTGGGGATCCTGGTCATCGGTGCGGGGGGGATGCTGCTGGCATCCCGGTTTATCGACATATGGGGAACAATAAAGGACATGTTTGATGTCTTCGTCAATCACTTTACAGACCCGATCGGGAGATTAGGCTGGGTTGCCAAGGATGTCTACTGGAGTCCAAAGGAACACATCCTGACGGAGTTCAGGGTGCTCAGCCGCTATCTCATGTTGATATTCGTGCCCCTGCCTAATCTCTTTGTCTTTGATTGGTGGGGTTTTCCTATATCCACGAGTCTTACCGTGCCTTCCTCCACGGCTGCCGGCTTGCTCTTTATTTCCGGTCTGTTAATATTCGCCGTTGCCATGAGAAAGAGATTGCCCTTCCTCTCTTTTGGGATAATCTGGTATTTCATTGCAATTTCTCTTGAGAGTTTTATTGCCGTCGGGTCCGATCTTTACTTTGAACACAGGAACTATCTTCCTGTGGCAGGGCTGTTTTTTGGCCTGGTTGCCCAGGGTTGGGTTTCATTTATCAAGAGGCCCTCAAGGTTGAAAACATGGGTGCCGGTTTTAATTGTTGCCATGGTTCTTGGCCCCCTTACGTATAAGAGAAACAGTGTGTTTAAGGATTCGGTTACGCTCTGGACGGATACCATCGGAAAGGCGCCCGAAAATCTCAGGGCAAGGGTGGCCCTCGGAAATGCTTATATGAAGCAGTCCCTTATGGAGAAGGCTGCACAGGAGTATCTAAAGGCGGTCAAGGGGGGATTGCAGGTTAAAAGTGCCACCTTTTTTTCGGATGCCGCATACAGTCTCGGCATGATCTACCTCTTTCAATCCGATACTGAAAAGGCAGGGAAGGTCATCGGTATGATTGAAGGACTCACCGAGGGGTCTGACAAGCTGCAGATCCTGAAGGCGTTTTATCTTTCAAAGACAGGAAGGCCCGGAGATGCCTTGAAGCTGTTTCGGAAGGCAATAAAAACCAGAAACCTTTTTAATAAATCCATTGCTTACACCTTGATGGGCGATACATACAGGGAGACAGGGGAATTCAGTAGTTCTGAGGGAAGCTATAAAAAGGCACTGGAGATTGATCCTAAACTCTCTTCAGCATACTATGGCCTTGCAGATATCCGGTTAAGACAGAAGAGGTTTGATGATGCAGAGGGCCTTTTGAGAAAGGCCCTTCAATACGATCCCGATAATGTCCTTGTCCTTGCCGATCTTTCGGATATCATGCTTGTCAAGGGTAAAACAGGGGAATCACTCAGGTATGCACAGAGGGCCGTGCTTCACAATCCGCCTTTTTCATCTCCATATCTCGGTATGGCAAACATCCTTGTATATCTCGGAAGGAAGGATGAAGCAGGGGGCTATTACAGGGAAGCACGGAATCATGGCGCTTCAGAGTTTATTGTCAAGTTCAGCATGGCAAGAAGCCTTTCTTTAAAAGGAGATAAAGAAGGGGCAAGGGAGATTCTCCTGGGGTTGCTGAAAGGTGGCAACGTCCCGGACTATATGAGGAAAATGCTTGAAAGAGACTTGGCAAAGGGGGATTCCTTGCATTAAACCTTTACAATCTAATAAAATATTTGGACCTTAAGGAACTCTGTGGTTATTGTCCTTATAATATCTCAGTGAAGACGAGGGAGGAATAAATCATGAATGACTCTATCGAGATCAGGTGGCATGGAAGAGGAGGACAGGGTACCGTCACGGCGGCCAAGGTCCTTGCGGATGCCTGCCTGAGTGGTGGCAAGAACGTTCAGGCATTTCCTGAATACGGTCCTGAAAGGGCAGGGGCGCCCCTGAGGGCATATAACCGTATAAGTTCTAAGCCGCTGAGGATGCATTGCCCCGTTACCAATCCTGGTATTGTATGCATTGTCGACGCCACACTCCTTGACAGTATCGACGTGAAGGAAGGTACCACCGATGATGCCGTTTTTATAGTTAACTCATCAAAAGGGCCTGAGGGTATCAGAAAAAGGATGAATCTTAAGGGCTCCCAGAAGGTCTTTGTGGTGGATGCCTCAAAGATCGCACTTGAGACTATAGGGAGACCGCTCCCGAATTCCTGTATGCTCGGTGCATTGTCAAAAGCGACGGGGATTGTCGGCATCGACACCCTCCTCGAGGATGTGAAGGGGAGCTTTGGAAGCAAATTTTCTGAAAAGATCATTACTGCCAACCTTGAGGCTACAAGGAGAGGCTATGAGGAGGTAAGGGAAGGATGAAACTAAAAGGTTGGAAGGAACTGGCAATAGGTGCTATTATTCCCGAGGCCGGAAATGCCGACGAGTACAACACGGGATCCTGGCGCGCTTTCCGTCCTCAGTGGATTGAAGAAAACTGTATACAGTGTCTTTTCTGCTGGGTTTACTGTCCCGACTCTTCGGTAACCGTGAAGGACGGTAAACGTGGTGAGTTCGATTATATGCACTGTAAAGGATGCGGTATATGCGCCCACGAGTGTCCCGGCAAGAAGGGCAAGAAGGCAATCGTAATGGTAGAGGAGGGCGAATAAATGGGAAAGATACTTGCTGTTACAGGAAACCAGGCCGTTGCCGAGGCCATGAGACAGATCAACCCGGATGTATGTGCTGCTTATCCGATAACCCCTTCTACCGAGATAATGCAACGTTTTTCCTCCTTTGTTGCCGATGGGGTGGTGGATACGGAACTCGTGACCGTAGAGAGCGAGCACAGTGCAATGAGTGCCTGTATCGGTGCATCTGCCGCAGGCGGCAGGGTGATGACAACCACAAGCTCCCAGGGCTTTGCCCTGATGTGGGAGATGCTTCATATTGCGTCGGGGTTGAGGCTTCCCATCGTTCTGCCCCTCGTGAACAGGGCCCTTTCGGCACCCATAAATATTCATGGTGACCATTCGGACGGGATGGGGGCACGGGACTGTGGCTGGATTCAGTTGTATTCCGAGAATGCTCAGGAGGCCTATGACAACGTCTTTCAGGCAGTGAGAATCGCCGAACATGGGGATATCAGGCTTCCCGCCCTGGTCGCTATGGACGGTTTTATCATAAGCCACTCAATAGAGAGCATGGAGTTTCTGCCGGATGATGTTGTGCAGAAGTTTATTGGAGAGTTTAAATCCCCATACCCTCTCCTCGATATAGACAACCCCGTGACTTATGGGCCGCTTGTGCTTCAGGATTACTTTATGGAGATCAAGCGGGGTCAGCATGAGGCGATGAGCAGGGTGAAGGATATCGTCCTTCAGGTGGCAAAGGAGTTTGAGGAGATTTCCGGCCGGAGCTATGGTCTCTTCGATGCCTACCGTCTCGATGATGCCGATATCGCCCTTGTGGTACTTAACTCCGCCGCCGGAACATCTAAGGATGCAGTGGATGTCTTCAGAGACAAAGGAATCAAGGCAGGGCTTCTGAAACCCCGTTTATTCAGGCCGTTTCCGTACGAAGAGGTTGCAGATGCCCTGAAAAATGCGAAGGTGATCGGTGTGCTGGACCGTGCGGACTCACTCGGTGGATTTGGCCCCATGTATATGGAGGTTGCATCGGCCATGATGGCACACGGATCAAGGCCCTTGATGATCAACAAGATCTATGGCCTTGGTGGCCGTGACTTCATGCCCGCACATGTGGAGGCGGTATTGGATGAGCTGAAGGAGATCGCCGACTCGGGTACGGTGAAGGTCCTGAAGGAGTATATAGAAGTCAGGGATTGACGGTCCGGTGCCCGAACAGGAAAATGCCCTTACCGTCATTCAGGGCTTGATGCGGAATTGAATCATGGCAATGTTGTTCAGCAAAAGAGTTATAAAGAATCGTGATCCAGCGCTAAGCAGCGCTGACTGTGGCTGGATTTGGGCAGGATAAAATACAGGGAGGCTCATAATCAGTCAAGTTCTCCGACCAAAGGTTGGGTCTTTCAGCAAGGTGCATAGGAATTTACAGCCTATAATTTTCATGAAAGGAGTATGATATGTCGACACCGTTAAAATTAAAGGAGCTTTCAAAGCAGGAGGAGCTGCTGACGGGAGGACACAGGCTCTGTTCAGGTTGTGGCGCTCCCATAGCAATCAGGCAGGTGCTTCATGCTGCAGGGGTGCCTATTGTTGCGGCAAATGCCACCGGTTGTCTCGAGGTCTCCACAACCATATATCCCTATTCTGCATGGAGGATCCCCTGGATCCACAGTGCCTTTGAGAATGCTGCTGCTACAATATCAGGGGTTGAGGCAATGTACAAGGCCCTGAAGAGAAAGGGCAAGATCGACAGGAAGATAAAATTCATAGCCTTTGGTGGTGACGGGGGGACATATGATATCGGGTTGCAGAGTCTCTCAGGGGCAGTGGAGCGTGGTCACGATTTCGTCTATATCTGTTATGATAACGGTGCCTATATGAATACAGGTATTCAGAGATCAAGTGCCACACCTCTGGGGGCTAACACTACAACGAGTCCTGCCGGCAAGATAAGACAGGGCAAGCTCCGGCCGAGGAAGAACCTTACAAAGATAATGGCAGCCCACAATATTCCCTATGCCGCCCAGGCCACCCCCGCCCACTGGCGAGACCTCATGACAAAGGTAAGGAAGGCCCTCGAGGTTGACGGACCGGCATATATCGCTGTTTTTGCCCCGTGTAACAGAGGCTGGAGGACCCCCACGAACAATGCTATCGAGCTATGCAGGATTGCAGCCGATACATGTTTCTGGCCGATCTATGAATACGAGAACGGGAAACTGAAGATAAACTACAGGCCAAAGGAGAAAAAGCCCGTTACTGAATTCCTGAAGACCCAGGGGCGGTTCAAACACCTGTTTTCCCCGCAAAATGAAGCCCTTATCGAAAGGATTCAGGAGAATATCGACAGGGAATGGGAGATGCTGCAAAAGGAGGAATCTTTCTGGTCCGAAAAGTCAGGGGAATAAAAAGTTTGCATCTCCCCTGTTTTTTTGATATATTTAAGGTAAGCCTTTAGGACAACCAAGGAGGGTATTCCGGAGATGGCAGGGTAGATATGTCAGAGTTTGTGATGTATGAGGCTGAGTTCAGGAGGATAAACGAGGAACTCAAGCATCTGTATCAACTGTCTAATGCAAAACTGGTGTTTCTTGTTGATAAGAACGGACAGTTGATAGCCTCAACCGGTGATACCCATGATATTGATACCACCGCCCTTGCGTCTTTAACCGCCGGTAACATAGCCGCAACCGACGGAATCGCAAAGCTCCTTGGGCAGAAGGAGTTCTCTGTTTTGTTTCATGAAGGAGATAAAGACAATATTCATATTTCGTTGGTTGCAAGCAAGGTAATCCTTGTCGTTGTCTTTGATCAGAGATCGTCCCTGGGGCTTGTCAGGCTGAGGGTCAGGAAATCCTCTGAGGCACTGACAAGGATCTTCTATGAAATGGACAGGAAGTACGCTAAAGGTGAACAGCAAAGGGAAGAGAAATCACCATTTGCTGAAATTACCGATGAAGATATCGACAGGCTTTTCAGGTAGGTTTCTTACGTGTCCTTTATCAATTACTCCACAAGAGAAATAAACTGTAAAATTGTCTATTACGGACCCGGTCTTTGTGGAAAGACCACCAACCTGCAATTTATCTATAAAAAGGCACTTCCCGATCAGAGGGGGAAGCTCATTTCCCTTGCAACCGAGACGGAGAGGACGCTTTTTTTCGATTTCCTTCCCCTTGCTCTTGGGGAGATAAAGGGGTTCAAGGTAAGGTTTCATCTGTATACGGTGCCGGGACAGGTCTTCTATGCTGCCAGCAGAAAACTGATCCTCAAGGGGGTGGACGGAGTTGTCTTTGTTGCAGACTCACAGATTGAGAGGATGGATGCAAATATAGAAAGCCTCGATGACCTGAGGATAAACCTCTCAGATCATGGGTTTGATCTTGACAGGCTTCCGTACACAGTCCAATACAACAAGAGGGACCTGCCCGACGTTGCCCCCCTCAAGGAGATGAACAGTATACTCAATCCCGATAACATGCCTTTCTTTGAAGCCGTTGCACCCCTGGGCAAGGGTGTTTTTGAGACGCTCAAGAATGTTGGGAAACAGGTCCTTGTGGAGTTAAAGAAGCACTGTTAAGACAGTATCTTCAGCGCCCGTTCCCTGATGCTTATCTCGGCAGGAGTAAAACCGATAAACTCCCCGTCGGCCTGTATATGCGTTCTTCCTGATATGCTGATATTACGACCGGTGGCAAGAGTGGCTCCCTTCATCTTCTTTAAGGTGCCGTTGACGACGTGATAGATACATCTCATGAGGTCCTTCCTGCCGGTGCCATGAAGTATAAAGACCTGAAGACTCCCTCTTTCGATATCGGCTTCGGGACAGACGGTATATTTTCCTGCGTAAAGCCTCCCGTTACAGACTATTAAATTGGTGCCCTGGTAAGCCCTTCCGTCTATTGTGATACTCAGGTTCGAGGGGTTGTATCTCAGAAAGACACCCAGGCCGGAAACTATATGGGCGCCCCTGCCTGAAAGACGCTTGATAAAAGGATTTACACGGAAAACCGCTTCAGCATCAAATCCGATGCCGGCCATGCATATAAAATATCTCCTGTTCATCCTGCCGAGGGAGATACAGCGTTCCGTACCGTTTAGTATCCTGGATGTTGCTCCGTATATATCATTGGGTATACCGAGTTCCCTCGTAAGAACGTTGGTCGTTCCCGAGGGAATGAATCCAATGGGGATATCAGAGAAGGCAGCGCCGTTTGCCACCTCATTAAAGGTCCCGTCGCCTCCTACAACAAGAATGATATCGTATCCAACCCTTACAAGATTCTGTGCGAGCCTCTCTCCATCGCCCTTTCCCCTGGTATAACACGAGTCAACCCTTTTAAACCGGCCTTCAATGAGCTTGATTGCCTGATCCATTCTTTTTTTTGAAAAAGAACCGGAAGAGGGGTTAATGATTAATGCTGCGGATAAATTCATAAGCCTTTATTATACCATTAAGACGGGACGGTTCAGTCACCATAACGGGTCTTTTCTCAAAATAGTCGATAACCCCTGTGACATTACACCGGCTTTTAAGGAAGTAGGCCCTGCCGCCTGAAAGGCAACCACGGCTTTTTATGTTCGGTATACGTATATAACCCTCGGGTTTTATGGCGATATACCCTGTAGTGTAGGAGGGGTCATCGGAGATACATAACTCTGCAATTACATCGGGACAGTATGCCACCTTTGAGGCAAGCACGATGGCTTCGGTAACAATTGAGGTGTTCATGTTGTTTTCCTTAAGTTGCAGCTGCATCTCTCTTTTTGCTTCCGGTGATATGCCTATTCGTGAAACCCTTGTGCCCCTGATTCTATCAGGTTCGAGCCTCATCCCGTCTGATGAGTCGATCAGGGTTGCTCCTCTCATTACCCTGTCGGAACGGAGGACCGAGAGCGCCCCGTCAATCGCCTTCCCCGATATGCCCTTCAACTGCAGAACCTCCATGATTAACTGCTCCGCCTCCTTTTTATCTCTGATGTCGATGGTATAAACCGGGAGGGCTCTTATGGATACAGGGGGTTCAATCAATCTCTCCATTGTTACGACTACACTGTCCGGGGTCCCCCTTTCGTGCCCGAGCGCCCTGGAGACAAGATCCCGGATCGCCATCGGGATATCATCTTCATCATGCAGCCCTTCGGCGCCGGATATATGCCTCTTCTCCGCGGACGCCCGCATCCTTATGCTCCAGAGTGGTCTGGTCATTGGTCCCGGGGAAGCCTGAATTCAGCAATTATTAAAAGTTTCATAATTGAATTGACATCAATCTAAAAATCTCCCCTCGCCCCTTTGCCAAAGAGAGGATAATCCCTCCCCTCGCCCCTTTGCCAAAGAGGGGGATAATCCCTCCCTTTGGCAAAGGGAGGTCAGGAGGGATTTTTTAAATAATATGTCTACACTATTTTGAGACGATTAATAAAAGCACAGAGTTTTTTGACAGGCTCATAGTTGATGTCTGTGTATAAAGTCGGACAGTTGTCGTTTTTCTGTCATTCCGGCTTGTCCGGAATCCAAGAGGAGTACGATTCCCAACGCAGCGGGAATGACAATTCAAACACCCCGACATTACAAGGTTGACACAGACTCTATTTAGAGTCTGTGTATAAACTCAACAATAGAGCCGTCATTCCCGTGGTCTGTTGGGCGGGAATCCAGTCTTTTCAATAACTTCTGGATACCCGACTACAGACTTCGGGTATGACAAAAATAAAAAACAGCAGTTTATACACAGACTCTATTT
>VAPE01013286.1_pt1 | contig 11179 bp, 10 predicted proteins | sample 3393911 | NCBI WGS metagenome assembly VAPE01 (sample SAMN08290436, study PRJNA428436) | hydrothermal vent metagenome | isolation source: Deep-sea hydrothermal vent chimney | place: Atlantic Ocean: South-mid Altantic Ridge | reverse complement strand
GATAAAACGTAGCACCCCAAAGCTTGTAGAAGCATTCCAATTGCGAAAAGAGATCTATAAGAAAATAATCTACCAGCAACAACTCCTCCAATTAGATGAAGAGCAAAATTAAATGCAACGAAGCTAGCTGTGATAGTAGTCGCTTTGACATCATCCATTTTTAAACCATTTGTAATGAATAAAACTAAAGTAGAAAATAAAATGCTATAACTTAACGTTGAAAATATCTGTATGAAAAATAATACAGTAGATCCTGTTTTTTGTATTTTTAATGCTTGATATTTACTTAGTTTTTTCATTATTTTAGATTTTTTTTTCAATATATAAAAAAAAAAATTACTCGTAAATTTATATTTTTCTGTTTTTTATATTATCTTTTTGATATATAAAAAATTATGCAAAACTCATTGTTGAAAATAGAAAAAATATCGAAGATATATACTTCAGAAAAAGAAAAAGTTGAGGCTTTGAAAGGGATATCGTTTGATATAAAAGAAAAAGAAATTTTAGCTCTTTTAGGAGTAAATGGTGCAGGTAAAACAACTTTATCTTCTATAATAGCTACTTTACTAAAGACAACATCGGGAGACATTTATTTTGCTGGTAAATCTATCTATAAAAATGTTATGTCTTTTAGAAAAATTTTAGGATTTTGTCCACAAGTTCAAAATTTAGATTTAGATCTCAGTGTAAAAGAAAATCTCATTTTTGCTGGTAGATATTATTCTCTTACAAAAAAAAAGATTAAACAAAGATTGGAATATCTTTTAGAAAAATTTGATTTGGCTAGATACGAAAAATTTAATTTAAATTCTCTTTCAGGGGGATATAAACAAAGATTTTTGATAGCGAGAACTTTGATGCATGATCCAAAGCTAATTATTATGGATGAACCAACAGTGGGTTTAGATCCAAGACTTAGAAGATTGCTTTGGAAATATATTTTAGATCTGAAAGAAGAAGGTAAAATGATAATTTTAACAACCCATTATTTAGATGAAGCAGATGTTTTAGCTGATAGGATTTGCGTTATAGATGCAGGAATTATAAAAGCTTTAGAAACACCATCTAAACTAAAAGATATCTGGAGATCTGTGTCTTTGGAAGAGGTTTTTTTAGAGTTAATAAGAGAAAAAAATGAAGAAGAAAAAAAGAAATGAAAGATTTGATTTATATATTTTGGCAAATAATTTTTCGAGAAATTGTAGGGTTTAAGAAAGTTTTAGCAAGTAAGATCATTGATCTTTTAATAATGATATTTACAAATGTCTTGGTTTTTACTTATTTGATGCCTTATTTTGGATTAAAATCGAACTATGGAGCTTTTATAGTATTAGGACTGATACCTGCTATTAGTTTATTTGAAGCAATACCTAGAACGACAACTTTAGTTATGGATATGACAGGAAACAGAAAAATATCTTATATTTTAACTCTTCCCATTCCTTCGTCTATGAGCATTGCTGCTATATCTTTCGGATGGGCTTGTTGCTCTTTTTTATATACAATATTTATTTTACCTGTAGCTAAAATTATTTTATTTAATAAATTTGATTTGAGCAATTTATCGATATTTAAATTTTTAATTAGTTTTATTTCAATTCAGATAATGCTGGGGTTTTTTGCTTTGTTTTTAGCTTCTTTGATAAAGGATATGAGATATATAACATGGATTTGGGCTAGAATTGTCAATCCTTTATTTATGTTAGGGGGTTTTTTCTATAATTGGCAAGCTGTTTATTCAATATCCCATGTAGCCGGCATTATAAATCTTTTTAATCCACTCATTTTAGCTTCTGAAGCTATTAGAGCTTCTGTTTTAGGGCAAAGTGGTTATTTACCATTTTGGATATCTGTTTTATCTTTATGGTTTTTTATTTTCATTTTTTCTACTTTAGGTATTATGAAGATAAAAAAAAGATTGGATTGTGTGTGAATTTAAATCTTGAGATTATAGATACCAAAATAGAGCTGAAAACAAAAAGATTAATTCTCAGAAAGCCTATCTTTGATGATGTTTATGATATTTTTGAGTATGCTAAAGATGAGGAAGTTACTAGATTTACAAGATTTAAAGCTCATAAAGCCATTCAAGATGCTAAGTTGTTTTTACAAATAGTTAAACAACAACATCAAAATAAGACAGCTTTAACTCTTTTTTTGAAATTAAAAGAAAACAATAAAATTATCGGATCTATATCCTTTTTGAATATCTCTCAAGATCATGAAAGAGCAGAATTGAATTTTGTTTTATCTAAAAATTATTGGGGAAAAGGAATTATGTCAGAGGCGGTGGAAAAATTTTTAGAGTTTGGTTTTAAAAAAATGAAATTTAATCGAATAGAGGCTTTTTCAAATATTGAAAATTTTAAATCTATTCGTCTTTTGAATACATTTATGTATAAAGAAGGTGTTTTAAAAGAAAGAGAAAAGATAAAAAATGTTTTTTGTTCTTTAAATATCTATTCTATTTTGAGAAAAGAGTATATCTTAAAAAAGTCATTTAGATAACGCAGATGCTAAACTTCATAGAAAAAGACTCTTTAGAAAAATGTTTTTGTTAAAAAAACTTTCATAGCGAAAAAAATAATAAAAAATAGTTTCAAGATTCATGAATCTGTAAATTGTTTTGTGTAAACTTTCATAATCGGATCTGTAAATAATTTTGTGCAAGTACTCATAATCATCTTTGTATAATGCACATTTTTTATTTCTTATAAGAAATTTTTTTATCAGATTTTGAATTTGTTTGAGCATAAAAAATTCTTCTTTTCATAGAGAATTTATTTTAAATTTTAATGCAACATTTTTGTTTAAAAAAAAAGATTTTTCTTTTTTTTACTTTTTCTTTTATAATGGAGTTCATGTATGTATTTCAATTAAAAATTATTGAATTTATTCAACAATTTAGAACTCCTATTTTGGATGAGTTTTTCAAATTTTTAAATCTATTTGATACAGGTATTTTTTATATCATTTTATTTTCAGTAATTTGGATTGGATATAGTTATAGATTTGGAGCAAAGGTTTTTTTTATTTTAATGATATCTATGATTGTAAATAACATTTTGAAAAATATCTTTATGCAACCTAGGCCCTACATTTTAGATCCATCTGTTGGAATCATTCATGTTTCGAGTAATTATGGTCTTCCATCTGGAGCTTCACAAGCAGCTATTTTGTTATCTTTATTATTAATAGAACATTTTAAAAAAAACAAATGGTCAATTGCTATAGGAATAAATTACTTTTTTTGGATAAGTTTATCGAGGCTTTATTTAGGGGTTCATTTTTTGACGGATATTGTAGCGGGATGGTTTATAGGTTTTGCTTTGTTTTTAGTTTATTTATATGTGTTTCCTTTAATTGAAAAATTAATAAAAAAATACACCTTTAATGTTATTTGGATTTCTTTAATATGTCTTTTTTTGGGGTTTTTATTATTTAAAATGCATCTGAATTTTTTTGGCTTTGTATCAGGGATGTTTTTGTCAAATAATTTTAATGTATTTTTGAAAGATAGCAAAACGCTAACAGAGTTTTTGAAAAGAGCTTCTTTTGCAACTTGTGGTGTTTTTTTAATCATGTTTGTAGTATCTTTTGTATTAAAAAAATGGCCAGCTTTTATCGAAAATGCAAATTACTTTTTTATAGGGTTTTGGATAAGTTTTCTAGCATCATATGTTTATAGAAGTTTTTTTATAAGGTCTCAAAGTAAAAATAGTCATTTTTATGGTAGATCAACTTAAAAAATGTTCATTGAACCCTATATTTTCAATGAGAAATTATATAAAAAAATAGAAAAAAAATTAAAAATAGTGCTAATTTTAATTGCAAAAAGAAATGTTTTTAAAAAAAATTATTCAAAAATCATCAACATTACATAGTATATCAAAAAAACTTGAAAAATCGATAAAAAATTTTCGGGCTTAGAAGTAAAATTTTTCTCTATTATCCTATTTTTGAATTTACTTGAGTATAAATATAAAATCAATATCAAAAAAACTTGAAAAATTGGTCAAAAATTTTCAAAGCTACAGTTAAATCTTTTTTCTACTCATCGATTTTTGAATTTACTTGAACATAAAAAAGTTTTTGTTTTTTAGAATTGTTTATTAATCTTTTGTGTAGCATTTCATGAAACTTACGTTGAAAAATAGAAAATTGATTTTAAAAATTATATTTTAACGTGAATTTCAGCAGCAAAACTAATTTTGTAAAAGCTCATTTTTGTTTATAATTATTTTTTTATCTTTTGGTTTGAAAAGTCACAAAAATAAGCTATTATTCCAAAAAATTAAATCTACTATGATGTCTTTTGTAGTGATAGGATTTCATGAAATTTTAAATTTTTTTATAGCATTTTTGATTTTTACTTAACCCAACTTCACCTCGAGTTATCCGAAAAAATCTCTTTTTAACTTTTTTCAAGATTTCTTTATTCTCAATAGAAAATTATTAAAAAAATAATAAGGCCTTTTTTTGGAAAACAACATTACATAAAAAACAAAAGATGATGAAAATAGTAGTTTGCTTTAAGCAATGATGCCCAGGATAGGACTCGAACCTACATACCTTACGGCACCAGATCCTAAGTCTGGCGTGTCTACCAATTTCACCACCTGGGCATAGAGTTTATGGATTTAATTTATGATTTTTTTTGGTTTTAGTCAAGAAATCGTATGTTTTAATTTTAGAATTTTTAAGTTACAAAAGTATTTACTTTTCGGAGCTGACAATTTCTTCAGGTTCATATACTGGAAAGGCATCAAATCCTTCTTCTCTTATTGCAAATATAAGCTTAGCTACAGGATCCCAAGAAGCATTTTTATCGATATGTAGTAATACTTGTGTTTGATGTTTGTCTTTTGGAAGTAAACCAATTTGATATTGGTAATTTAGCTCTTTTTTTATTCTTTGTAAACTTTCCATGGGATATGCTTGAATTTCAGTTAGCCATTGATAAGTTCCTTTATTTGTGACGCTAATGTTTATTTGATGAGATTCATCTGCTTGTTTGATTGGTTGAGCTCCTTGTTCTGTTTTTAGTTGAACTAGATTTAATTTAGTGTCATATAAAGATGCACGAGATACTGCAAGAGTTGCAAAAAAAGCTAACATTAAAAATAAAAAATCAATCATAGGAGCAAAATTAAAATTTGATTTAGATTTTAAATTTTCTTCAGGAATAAGACTCATAGATCATTTCCTTTATTTTTAGGGTTAATGAGATGGCATAGAGCAAAAGCTTCATTTTCTACAGTATTTAGCATTTTTACTAGACGATATTTTAAGGTTGCATGAAATATCATAGCGATGATTGCAACGATTAAACCTGCAACTGTAGTACCAATGGCGATACCAAGGCCATCGAATAGGGATGATATAGTATCTATGGATCTATTGATATCATAAAAAGCATAAAACATCCCTATTACAGTTCCCAATAGACCAAGCATTGGAGCTATTATTACGATATCATTTAAAAGATTTATTTTTTGCCAAAATTTTGTTGTAAATCTTTGTCCTTCTGATTTCATAGTTTGAGCAACAAATTGCGGACCATGGGATCTAACGCATAAAGCTGAAGATATAATGCTAGCGAATAGATGTCCTTGGCAATTGCAATAGTTTATTGCCTTTTCAAATTCTTTGTTTAAAAGATATGTTTTTACATCTTTAATAATTTGAGGATTCATATTATTTTTTTCTCTAAAAGTGAATAGACAATACATCCAAATACTGACAGCAGTTATAGATAAAATTATTAAAATTGTATAAATGATAGGAGAGGTTGAAAAAATTTCTTTTATATCTAAAGTCGAAGTAAAAGTCTGATTTAAAATATTTTTCTTCTCTTCAGAAAAAATTGGGATTATCAAAATGTTTGATAATGAAAAAAGGCTAAGCAAAAGTTTAAAAATTTTTATTCTTCTCATAAAACCTCATCTCCATTAATTAATGGGGCATTTTGCATAGTAGCAATTTATTTTTTAAATCTGCAAGCAAAAATTTGTATAAAGATGTTTTCAGTAGATTTCTTATCTATGGCAAGTAATTTCGATTTAGATGTAGAAATGAGATATGACCTTCTTTAAAATAAAAAACATAGTAAAATAAGATTGATCATAAAAATTTTAAAAACATAAAATATATTTATTTTAAAGATCGGGGTAGAGGGATTTGAACCCCCGGCCTACTGGTCCCAAACCAGTCGCGCTAGCCAAGCTGCGCCATACCCCGATTTTGAAGTGTTATTTTAATATAAAAAGTATCTTTTGAGCAATTCAAATTTTTTTAATACTAAAGTAAATTCAAAAATAGGATAATACAAAACTATTTATCTAGAAGCTTGAAAATTTTTATCGATCTTTCAAGTTTTTTCGATATGTCTAAAATTTTCTTGTTTAAAGAAATTAGATATGTCATTTTTTAATAAAGGAGTAAATTATGTTTACAAAGCTAAAGAGTTATGAAAAGTTAAAAACACTGGCTAAAGATCCAATAGATCTTACAAATAAAGAGATATTTACTCTTGATAGAGTAAAAAAAATGCAAGTAAATCTATCTTCTAGTTGTAATCTAGACTTTATACTTTTATATGCAACTGAAAGAGTTACTCAAGATGTAATAAATTCTCTTTTTGAATTAGCAAATGAAGCTAAAGCTCTTTCAAAAATGAAAGATATGCAAGATGGTAAAACCATAAATTCATTGAGAAAATGCGAATCAGAAAATAGAAAAGTTTTGCATACAGCAATGAGAGATTTTTTTGAAAATCAAAATACATCTAAAGAAGCAAAACTTGCAACTGTTTTGGCATCTAAAGAACTTAAAAAGTTAGAAGAATTTTTAAAAAGAATAAATACCAATGACAAGTTTCAAAATATTGTCCAAATTGGAATTGGAGGATCTTTTTTAGGTCCTAAAGCTTTAGCTTCAGCTTTAAAAAAATATACTTTAAAAAATAGAAAATTTTATTTTATCGCAAATGTTGATCCAGATGATAGTTGTTATGTTTTAGATAATATAGATCTTTCAAAAACACTTTTTGTTTCAGTTTCAAAATCTGGGACGACTCTAGAGACTTTAACGAATGAAGAGATTGTAAAAGATAGATTAAGAAAAAAAGGATTAAATCCTAAAGATCATATGGCTTGCATTACCTCCAAACATAGCCCCATGGATGATTCTAGTAAATATTTAGAATCGTTTTATATTTGGGATTATGTGGGAGGTAGATATTCGGCAACATCTATGGTAGGTGGTGTCTTAATTGGATTTTGTTTTGGAATAGATATTTTTAAAGATCTTTTAAAAGGTGCATCTTATATGGATAAAATAGCTTTAAAAAAAGGAAAAGATAATTTACCTCTTTTTTCAGCTTTATTAGGTATTTGGAATAGAAATTTTTTAGGATATTCAAATGAAGCTATCATTCCATATTCACAAGCCCTTTTATATTTTCCTTTGCATCTTCAGCAACTTGATATGGAATCTAATGGAAAATCTATTAATAAAGATTGTGAAAAAGTTCTTTTTAAAACAGGGCCTATAATTTTTGGAGATATTGCTACAAATGCCCAACATTCTTTTTTTCAACTTCTTCATCAAGGTTCAGATATAGTTCCAATAGAGTTTATAGGATTTAAAAAATCACAATTAGAACGAGATCTAAAAATTAAAGGTACTTTATCTCAAGAAAAACTATTATCTAATATGTTTGCTCAAAGCATTGCTTTAGCTCAAGGTCAGAAAAATAAAAATCCTAATAAAAATTTTTCGGGAAATAGAGTTAATCATATTTTACTAGCGAATCGATTAGAGCCTTATACTTTAGGAGCTTTGCTTTCATATTTTGAACATAAAATAGCTTTTCAAGGATTTATTTGGGATATTAATTCATTTGATCAAGAAGGGGTTCAATTAGGAAAGATTTTAGCGAATAAATTTTTAGATATATTTGCTAAAAAAGAAGTTGATTTCGATATAGGAAAGCAGTATTTAAAGTTTTTGCAATTCGATTAAAGACTAATCTATTTTCTTTTAAAAGGTATTTATTTTTCACTACTTTGTATCTAAAAAATCCAAAAACATTTATAGTGCAATCAGATTTACTTTATTTTTAAAATTTTTTTTTCGATATATACAAAATGAAATAAAGATTTAGCTCTAAACTTGAAAGATTTTTTCTTTAAGTTTTCTCGATATATACTCAAGTAAATTTAAAAATCGGTGAGTAGAAGAAAGATTTAGCTCCAAGCTTGAAAATTTTTATAGATTTTTCAAGTTTTTTCGATATAACAAAAAGTTACTAATAAAACGCGAGTTTTATGAACTACTAAGAGCAGCAAAAGGCATCGTAGTAGATTTAATTTTGCAATACTAGCTTAGCATTTTGATCCTTTCAAACTAAACAATAAAGATAAAAATGAGCTTTTTACAAGGTTTATTTTTACTACTGAAACTCGCGTTATTAAAACTAGCTATTTTTAGCGGTTCTCAACACAAAAATTTTTTGTTTTTAGGATTATAATTTTAAAATTAATCTTTTAAATTAATAAAATGAGCATTTTTAAAATATTCAGTTGTTTTGGGCATCGTTATAAAAACTTGAGAAAAACTTTTAAATGCCTTTTTTAGATTGTTTTTATGTTTTTCATCTAAGTGAGCATCAAAATCATCGATCAAAAAAAGAGGTTTTTGTTTGTGTTTAGAATTTAAAAGTTGCCATTGAGCAAAACGAATAGCATATAGAATAATTTTTTTTTGCCCTTCACTTGCAAAGTTTTTAGCAGCTTTTTTTGAAAACTGAATAGAAAAATCATCTCTGTGAGGACCTAGTAGGGTTGTTTTAAAATCTAGATCTTTTTTTTGATTTTGTTCTAAAATTTTTAAATAAGAAAGATTTGTTTTTTCTAAATCATTTTCATCTGGAATAGAAGATAGATAATGAATTTTAAGCTGATTGATGATGTCTGATAGATTTTTTATGATTTCATTTAAAGGTTTTTGAAGATTTTTTAAAAATGCTTTTCTTTTAATTGTTAAATAAGCTGCAGATTTTGCAAGCTCGATATTAAATGGTTTTAATAGATGAGTTTTTTGGGCTTTTAAAAGATAGTTTCTTTGTTTTAAAGCTTTTGTAAATCTAAGATAGTGATGAACATAAAGAGGATCTTCTTGAGCTAGGTAGAAATTTAAAAATTTGCGCCTTAAAGTTGGTTTGCCTTTAATTAAATTTAAGTCGTCAGGAGAATGGAGAATTACGGGTAAAATTCCTAAAAGAGAGGTAAATGTTGGATAAGAATTTGCATTATGAATTATTTTTTTGGTAATTCCATTGTAGTATATTTTAATGATTTGAGATATGTTTTTATTAATTATTTCAGCTTCTAAAAAAAAGTAATTTTCATTGTGCTTAATGAGATCTTTTAAATTTAAAGTTTTAAAAGATTTGCCCATAGAAATTAAATGAATAGCTTCTAATAAATTAGTTTTTCCAGAAGCATTTTGTCCACATATGATATTTAGATTTTTAGAGAAGTTAAATGTGAAATTTGAATAATTTCTAAAGTTATACAAATGCAGGGTTTTGAGATATATCATCGCTAATATTTTGAAGATTATTTAATCTCATCGGCATGATAACAAAAGTAGCTGTAGTTGAATCTGTGATCACTCCCGGGTTATAAGCATCTTGTATAGAAAAGGTAATAGTCTCATCTTTGCTATGTCTTAAGATATCTATAAAATAAAATGGATTGAATGCAACTTCTAACTTTTCTTTTGAATAATCAACTGGCATCGATACCGTTGCTTCTCCTATCTCAGCATTTGTAGTTGTAAGCTGGAGTTGTCCCTGATCGAAGATAAATCTAATAGAATCGGAAGGATCTGGCACAAATAGCGATATTTGGCGAAGCAAAGTGATTAATTCTTCTCTATGAAGGATCATCGAAATAGAGTTGTTTAAAGGGATTGCTTTTTCAACATTGGGATATGGTCCAGCTAAAAGTTTTGTTATGAGAATGAGATTTGAGGTTTCTAAAAATATTTTATCTTGCGTTAATGATAGATTTACCATCTGCTCTTCATCGGAAAGAAGTTTGATCATTTCTTCTACAGCTTTTAAGGGTAGTAGGTATGAACCTTGAAAAGTAGGATCTACATCTATATTAGTATAAATTTTTGAAATTCTTTTTCCATCTGTAGAGATAAAAGATGCTATTTTTTTATTTACTTTCATGTAGATGCCATTTAAAACGAATCTTGAATCTTCTTTAGCTGCTGAAAAATAAGTTTTATATAACATCTCTTTTAAAGTAGTAGAAGAGATCGGAATTTGAATTGCTTGAGTAATGTCTGGAAGAGATGGAAATTCTGATTTTTCTACACCATTGATTTTAAAATGAGAAGATATGGAAGTAATCTCAGCTACATCGATGCTCAAACATGAAATTTTAATTTGTGGTGATGTAAGTTCTCTTACAAGATTAAAAAATCTTCTAGCAGGAAGAGCGATAGCTCCTTCTTCTATGACTTTAGCTTCAGAAAAGCCTAGCATACTTGTTGTTAAATCTGTCACTTTTAAATACAATTGATTGTCTTTAGCTTCTACTAAGACATTTGATAAAATGGGAATAGCTGGTTTGCTAGTTATGATATTTTGAATTTTACCAATTAGATGAGTAAGTGCATTTTTTGATATTACAACTTTCATGGATAAGATCCTTGTATAATTCGTTTATAATAATATAAAAAGATACGTTATTTTTTTTAGTTATGTCAAGAAGATTCTAAAAAATTTGATATATCCAATATTTAAAAAATATTGGATTTTATTTTAACAAAGTTTTTTCAATTTTGCTATTATTGAAGATTAAAAAATGAAATATTAAATGTTTGTAATAGCATTTTATTTATTAATAGCATTACATTATTTTTATTTGCTTTATATACTCGAGTAAATTCAAAAACAGCTAATAAAGAAAAAATTTACCTCTTAAAGAGAAGTTTTTTGTAGATTCTTCAAGTTTTTTCAGTATATCAAAGTAAATTCAAAATGGACAATAGAGAGTGTGCCGCAGAAACACAGGGAGATTTCACATGAAATAAAACAGAGTGTATAAGCTTTATAGGAGATGAAGGTAGGTCCTTCGAAGTTGCTTTCCAGAAG
>VAPE01009826.1_pt1 | contig 11180 bp, 8 predicted proteins | sample 3393911 | NCBI WGS metagenome assembly VAPE01 (sample SAMN08290436, study PRJNA428436) | hydrothermal vent metagenome | isolation source: Deep-sea hydrothermal vent chimney | place: Atlantic Ocean: South-mid Altantic Ridge | reverse complement strand
GCTGAAACCCGGCGGCCGGCTGGTTGTTATCTCCTACCATTCGCTGGAAGACCGTTTGGTGAAGAATTTTATTAAAACCGGAAACTTTGAAGGAAAAATAATAAAAGATTTTTTCGGGAACGACCTGATTGATTTCAAACCTGTGGTAAACAAAGCCATAGCTCCCGATGAGGAAGAAATAGCACAGAACAGCCGTGCCCGCTCTGCTAAATTGAGAATTGCTGAAAAATGGGGTGAATAATGAATAAAAATAAACGCAAACCGGAATTTAAGAAAAGCAGTTCGTCGCGCCATGATCCCGTCGGAACTTTCGGTCGCGCCACGCAGGATGTGCTCGGCGGTGCAATTCTCGAAAATAAAAACACACAACGCATTTTTCCCTATCTGCTTTTTCTGGCTCTGCTGGCCTTTGTTTATATCACTAATGATTACGTGCTGGAAAACAAGGTCAGGAGAATCTCCGGGATAGAGCGTGACATCAAAGAGCTGCGCTACGAGTACATTTCTGTAAAGTCTGATTTAATGACACTTAGTAAACAGTCGCAGTTAGAAAAACGGCTGGAAAGCATGGGCATCAAAGAAAATAATGTGCCCGTAAAAACCATCATTATTCATCAAAAGCAGGAAAAATAGTTTTGGAAAGTAATAAGAAAGTCATATTGCCCCGTGTTTATCTCGTCTATTTCGGGACGCTTGTCTTTGCCTTTATGATTATAGGAAAAATGGTTTTAATCCAATACAAAGAGGGCCCTGCGCTCATAAGCAAAGCCAAAAAACAGGAGATAAAGATTTTCGACCTGAAAGCTGACCGTGGCAATATTTTATCGGACAAAGATAACCTGCTTGCTACCTCTGTACCTGTTTTTGAGATTCGTATGGATGTAGCCAACGGTTATATTTCCAATACGTTTTTTAAGCAAAATGTCGATTCTCTCGCCTATAAACTCTCTATACTTTTCGGGGACAGGTCAGAAACTGCTTATAAAAAGATGCTGATACGCGCCCGTGCCAAAGGAAATCGTTATCTGCTGATTCATCGTAATGTAAGTTATATGCAGCTTAAAGAGCTACGTACTTTTCCCATTTTCAGGATGGGAAGATACCGCGGAGGACTTATTGCCATGCAAAAAACAAGAAGACGCCTGCCTTTTGGCCGACTCGCTGCCCGGACTATTGGATACGAAATCAAAAAAGCGAACCTCTATGTCGGACTTGAAGGCGCCTATTCAAAAGTGCTTACCGGTGTGGACGGCAAACAAATCCGGCGCAGAATTAACAATGGGGCATGGCTTCCCATTCACGATGAAAATGAAATAGAACCTCAAAATGGCGAAGATATTATTTCTACTTTAGATATGAACCTGCAGGACGTAGCCGAAAATGCGCTGCTTAAACAAATGATAAACCATGAAGCCTACATGGGATGTGCCGTGCTGATGCAGGTGAAAACCGGAGATATAAAAGCTATCGCTAATCTGCGCTATGATGCGAAAAGCGGCTTGTATGTGGAAAGCTACAACATGGCAATCGGAGAGAAGTATGAACCCGGCTCCACTTTTAAACTGGCTTCGATTATTTCCGGTTTGGAAGACCATAAATTCAAATTGAGTGATACCGTTTCGGTGAAGAAAGGATATGTGGTTTATTTCGGCAGAACATTACGTGATGTGCACGTCATTGGTGACGGAATGATCACTATCCGGCAGGCTTTTGAACACTCTTCCAATGTGGGTATTTCCAAAGTGATGGAGAAAGCGTATAAAAACAATCCTTCACAATATATAGCTCATCTGTATGCCATGTCGCTGAACAAACCGCTGGGATTGAAAATTTCCGGAGAGGCCAAACCTTACATCAAAAACCCGAAGGACAAAAAGTATTGGTACCGCACTTCACTCCCATGGATGTCGGTGGGTTACGGATTGGAAATAACACCCTTGCAGCTGCTTACCTTTTATAATGCTGTTGCCAATAACGGGGTTGAAGTAAAACCTCGTTTTGTTACTGCTATTTCCGATGGCGGGAGTGTGGTGAAAAAGTTTGGCATTCACGTGATTAATCCCCGTATTGCTTCCCCTTCCATCATACGAAAAGTACAAAGTCTGCTTGAGGGGGTTGTTTTACGCGGTACGGCTCAAAATCTGAAAAACAAACATTTTAAAATTGCAGGGAAAACAGGTACGGCAAAAATAGCCGGTGGAGAAAAATACATTCCCGGAGCTTATAATGCTTCTTTCGTGGGATATTTTCCTGCCGATGACCCGCAGTATTCCTGTATTGTGGTAATTAGCAGACCGAAACATGGCTATTATGGCAGCGCGGTGGCTGCTCCTGTTTTTAAAGAGATTGCCGATAAAGTGTATGCCACCTCGCTGGCGCTGCACGAAAAAATGCCTCCCGATACTTTGAAAGAAAGCTTTCCGCTGGCTGTAAATGCTGCCTGGTATAACGATTTAAAAATAATTTACAAAGACCTTGGTATAAAGGAGTTGGGTAAATCGGCAGGTGAAACATGGACGGTTACCGCAGACCGGAACAGCAAAGTGTTTTTTCAGCCGAAAACTTTTACAAAAGGGCTGGTTCCTAATGTAAAAGGGATGACGGCCAAAGACGCCATTTATCTTTTGGAAAACAGAGGCCTGAGTGCACGTGTGCAGGGGAGGGGAGTCGTGTACAGGCAGTCGCTGAAAGCGGGAACCCGCTTTCGTAAAGGACAAGAAATATTGATTCAATTATCGAACTTTTAATATAAGCCATTGAAACGTTTGAACGACATATTATACAAAACCGGCGTTGAGAGTATTAGCGGAAATGGGAATGTTGCCGTGGCACAGGTGATCTTCGATTCACGCAAAGTTCACCCCGGCGACGTTTTTGTAGCGGTGCCCGGGACCCGGGTTGATGGTCACCGTTTTATTGATATTGCTGTTCGACAGGGCGCAGCGGCTGTTGTTTGTGAGACTTTGCCTGTGGCGTTGAAACCGGATGTTACCTATGTCAGAGTAAAAGATTCGGCGTTTGCTTTGGGACAGATGGCGTCTAATTTCTTTGAAAGGCCGTCGGAAAGTCTTCGTCTAATGGGGGTAACCGGTACCAACGGAAAAACTACCATTGTTACCCTGCTGCATCAACTGTTTTTGGCGTTGGGATACAAAACAGGTATGCTTTCCACCATTGTTAATAAGGTGAACCAAGAAGAAATTAATACCAGCCATACTACTCCCGATGCGCTAAGTATAAACCGGGTTTTACGAAAGATGGTCGATGCCGGCTGCGAATATGCTTTTATGGAAGTGAGTTCGCATGCCATTGTGCAGGAACGTATTGCCGGTCTTCAATTTGCCGGTGCCCTGTTTACGAACATTACACACGATCATCTGGATTATCATAAAACTTTTAAAGATTATATCACAGCCAAGAAAAAACTATTTGACGATTTGCCAACGAATGCTTTTGCCCTAATCAATGCCGATGACCGGAATGCCGGGGTGATGGTGCAAAACACACGGGCAAAAAAATACACTTATGCGCTGAAAGCTATGGCCGATTATCGCGGACGGCTAATGGAAGATGAATTTTCGGGTTTGCAAATGCTTCTCGATGGCAGGGAATTTTATTCTCCAATGGTGGGCGGTTTTAATGCCTCCAACCTGCTGGCGGTTTATGCCACTGCTGTTTTGCTTGGACAGGACAAAGAAGAGGTGATGCGTGTGCTGAGCGGATTGCGCGGCGCCGAAGGCCGTTTTGAGGTAATGAACTCGCCCGAAGGAATTATTTGTATCGTTGATTATGCCCACACGCCTGATGCGTTGAAAAATGTTCTGGAGACTATTCATGCCGTACAAACCGGGAATAATCAGCTGATAACGGTGGTAGGCGCCGGTGGCGACCGCGATAAGACAAAACGTCCGTTGATGGCTGCTATTGCTGCTGACATGAGCACACGCGTCATTCTTACTTCGGACAATCCGCGCAGCGAAGATCCGAATGAAATTCTCCGCGACATGAAAGCGGGTATTGATCCTGTTCACACAAAAAACACCCTTGTTATTACCGACCGTAAAGAAGCCATTAAAACGGCTTATGCACTGGCGGGGAAAGGGGATGTTATTTTGGTGGCAGGCAAAGGACATGAAAAATATCAGGAAATCAATGGGGTACGGCATCCCTTTGATGATAAACAAGTGTTGATTGAATTATTTGAAGAACAATAACTATGTTTTATTATCTGTTTAAATATTTGCATGAAAATTTTTCCGTTCCCGGATCGGGAATGTTTCAATACCTCTCTTTCAGAGCTGCGCTGGCTTTAATTACATCGCTGCTGATTAGTCTTGTGTTTGGTGCGCATTGGATTAAATATCTGAATAGAAAGCAGGTAGGTGAGACTGTGCGCGACCTTGGCCTCGAAGGTCAGTTGGAAAAACAGGGAACCCCCACCATGGGCGGGCTGATAATTCTTGCATCGATCATAATTCCTGCGTTGCTTTTTGCACGGCTCGATAATGTGTATATTATTTTAATGTTGTTTACCACCATTTGGCTCGGCGCACTGGGTTTTGTCGATGACTACATTAAAGTTTTTAAGAAAAATAAAGAGGGACTTAACGGTAGATATAAAATTATCGGACAGGTAATTCTCGGCCTGATTGTCGGGTTGGTTATGTATTTTAACAAAAATGTGGTTACCCGTGAGAAACAAGTGAATCCGGTGTCGCAGGTCTATTCGGTTATTAATAAATCAGGACCTTCGGCACGGTATTCAATCACTGACAGGCACTCGACCAGAACGACTATTCCATTTTTGAAAAATAACGAATTTGACTATGCCATGTTACTCAAATGGCTGGGGCCGGGCTATGAAAAATGGGCTTTTCTGATTTTTATTCCCATAGTTATTTTAATCATTACCGGGGTTTCCAACGGGGCCAACCTCACCGATGGTATGGATGGCCTGGCGGCGGGAACGTCGGCTATTATCGGGGCGACGCTCGGTATTCTGGCCTGGGTGTCGGGTAACATTATTTTTGCCGATTACCTGAACATCATGTATTTGCCCAATGTGGGCGAACTGGCCGTTTATATCAGCGCTTTCGTAGGCGCCACCGTGGGGTTTTTGTGGTTCAACACTTATCCGGCACAGGTATTCATGGGCGATACTGGTAGTCTGGCAATTGGCGGAATTATTGCTGTGTTTGCCATTATCATCCGTAAAGAGCTGCTGATACCCATATTTGGCGGCATCTTTCTCGCCGAGAGCATTTCGGTGATATTGCAAGTGGGTTATTTTAAATATACCAGGAAAAAATATGGCGTGGGAAAGAGGATTCTCAAAATGGCGCCGCTGCATCACCATTATCAGAAACTGGGTTTCCCGGAGCCGAAAATTGTGTTGCGTTTTTTTATTGTGGGAATTGCCCTTGCCGTAGCAACTATCATTACATTGAAAGTGAGATAAATATGAGTGTAAATGAAGCAAAAAGGTGAAATAGTTGTTCTCGGTGCAGGCGAAAGCGGAACGGGTGCTGCTGTGTTGGCAAAAAAGCATGATTTGCCGGTTTTTGTTTCGGATAAAGGAAAGATAAGTGAACAATATAGACGCGTTCTTAAACAGTTTGAAATAGATTTTGAAGAAAACGGACACGATACCGTACGGATTTTCGCTGCTGCCAAAGTAGTGAAAAGTCCCGGTATTCCTGACACGGTGCCGATGATTCGTCAGCTGAAAAAAAAAGGCATTTCCGTGATTTCTGAGATTGAATTTGCAAGCGGCTTTACGCAGGCAAAAAAGATCTGTATCACCGGGAGTAACGGAAAGACCACAACCACACTGCTCACCTGCCACATTCTTAAAAATGCCGGACTGAATGTGGGGCTGGCCGGAAATGTCGGGAAAAGTTTTGCATGGCAGGTGGCTTTCCATAATTTCGACTGGTATGTATTGGAAATCAGCAGCTTTCAGCTGGATGGGATGTATCAGTTCAAAGCTGATATTGCAGTGTTGCTGAACATAACGCCGGACCATCTCGACCGGTACGACAATGATTTCCAGAAATATACGGACAGCAAATTCCGTATTCTTCAAAACCAGACTGAAAACGATTATTTCGTTTACTGGGCCGATGACCCGGTGATTCGCAGAGAGATAAAGAAAAGAAAAATTAAGGCAATCCCGGTTCCTTTTGGTGAGCACAGCGCTAACCAACATCCGGGCGCCGGCATAACAGGTAAAAAAATAAAATTTAATAACAATAAAAACAGTTTTGATATGACACTCGAACAGTTAGCATTACAAGGTAAACATAACACTTACAACTCCATGGCTGCAGGGGTAACCGCTCATTTGATGGAAATAAGAAAAGAAACTATCAAACAGAGCCTTTCTGATTTTCAGAATATTGCCCATCGGTTGGAGTATGTAGCCAGTGTTCATGGCATTACCTTTATTAATGATTCCAAAGCAACCAACATCAACTCAACCTGGTATGCGCTGGAATACATGGAAAAACCAACCGTTTGGATTGTTGGCGGTGTGGACAAAGGCAACGACTACGATCTTCTGAAACCGCTCGTAGCGGAAAAAGTGAAAGCCATTGTTTGTCTTGGCCTGGACAACAAGCATATACACAAAGCGTTTGAAGGTCTTGTGGACCTCATAATTGATACCGAGTCAGCGCGGGAAGCTGTAACTACAGCCTATTATCTTGCAAAAAAAGGTGATACGGTTTTGCTTTCACCGGCTTGCGCCAGTTTTGACTTGTTTGAGAACTACGAAGATCGTGGAAACCAGTTTAAAGCAGCAGTAAACGAATTGTAACCTTTTGAAAAAAGCGAGATGAATATCCTCAATAGTAAAATAAATATTAAAGGTGACCGGGTTATTTGGGCAGTGGTTTTTATATTAACCATTCTATCCTTTCTCGCAGTGTATAGTTCTACGGGAACTCTTGCCTATAAATACCAGGGCGGCAATACCACTTACTACATGCTTAAACACGGTATTATTTTACTTACAGGATTATTACTCATGTATGCAGCTCATTTGTTGAAATATACATATTATTCCCGGATTTTTCAGATTGCTTTTTATATTGCTGTTCCACTTTTGTTTATTACTCTGTTGTACGGACTTAACCTTAACGAAGCCCGCCGTGCCCTGCCCTTACCGTTTCATTTGAGTTTCGAGACCTCCGACCTGGCAAAGCTTACGCTGATTGTTTACCTTGCCCGTGAACTTACGAAAAGAGAGGAGGAGATAAAGGATTTTAATAAAGTGTTGTTATATTTAATGCTCCCCGTACTTATTATTTGTGGATTGATTTTTCCGGCTAACTTTTCGACTGCCGCTCTTATTTTTGTTACCAGTATGGTTTTGATTTATATCGGGAGAGTAAAATTCTCTTATATTCTTTCGATTATTGGTTTGAGTGTGCTGCTTTTGGGATTTGCGCTGGCTGTGCTTCTGATGATGCCGGCGGGGAAACAGGCTCGTTTGAATACCTGGAAAACCAGGATAGAACAGTTTAAAGGTGGAGAAGCAGGGAATAATTATCAGGTGGAACAGTCAAAAATTGCTATTGCTTCCGGCGGTTTGTTTGGAAAAATGCCTGGTAAAAGTACCCAGCGCAATTTTCTGCCCCATCCTTATTCCGATTTTATTTTTGCCATAATAGTGGAAGAGTACGGATTGGTGGGGGGAACCATTGTTGTTTTGTTGTACCTTATTTTGTTGTACAGGGCGGTACGTATTGTAACAAAAGTCCCCAATAATTTTGGGGCGTATCTTGCTATCGGGCTGAGCTTTAGCTTGGTATTTCAGGCAATGATTAACATGGGTGTAGCTGTGCATTTGCTGCCTGTAACCGGACAGCCGTTGCCTTTGGTTAGTATGGGTGGAACTTCTATTTGGTTCACCAGTCTGTCCATTGGGATTTTGCTCAGCGTGAGTAAGGAGCTGGAATCAAACAAAACAGAACAAATTGCACATGAAACAGCCTGAAAAATATAAGATACTGATAAGCGGGGGAGGTACGGGCGGCCATATTTTCCCGGCTATTGCCATTGCCAACGACTTAAAAACGAAATTGAAAGATGTGGACATCCTATTTGTGGGTGCCAGAGGCCGAATGGAGATGGAGAAAGTTCCTCAGGCCGGGTTTCCCATCGAAGGACTGTGGATTAGCGGCATTCAGCGAAAGCTGACGCTGAAAAATTTAATGTTTCCGTTTAAACTGTTGGACAGCATGATAAAAGCACGCCGCATTGTGAAACAGTTCCAACCCGACACTGTGGTAGGAACAGGCGGTTACGCCAGCGGCCCTCTTTTGAAAGCCGCAGCAAATGCAGGGTTTCCCACTCTGATTCTGGAACAAAACTCTTATCCCGGCATTACCAACCGATGGCTCGGCAAAGTCGTAAATGTGGTTTGTACGGCTTATCAGGGAATGGAGAAATATTTTCCTGCTGAAAAAATTGTGGTTACCGGAAGCCCCATCCGGAAGAATATTCGGAAGGCGGCAGCCGTAACAACTACAAATGCCCGAAAGTTTTTCGGACTGGAAGAAAACAGGAAAACATTATTGATTATTGGCGGCAGCCAGGGAGCACGCCGGATTAATGAGGCGGTAGCCATGCATGTGGAGCAACTGCTGGCAACAGGTATGCAAATCATTTGGCAGACCGGAAAACCTTCACTTCAAATGGCTGAGAAATCTTTGCTGAATTCAAAATTCAGAAATCGTGTAGTAGTCAGGGATTTTATTTATGAAATGGATAAAGCTTATGCTGCCGCTGATGTGGTGGTGTCGAGGGCAGGAGCCATTGCCATTGCCGAGATTATTCAGGTAAACAAACCGGCGATATTTATTCCGTTGCCTTCGGCTGCCGAAGATCATCAAACGCGAAACGCCATGGCTCTGGTACAGAAAGACGCTGCGGTTTTGTTAGAAGAAAAAAATGCCGCCCGCGATTTCTTTGTGGCGGTGAACGGTTTAATGAAAGACGAAGAAAAAAAGGAGTCAATAAAAAAAAATCTCCGGCAATTTGAACATGGCGATGCTACGGAAAAGATTGTAAAAGAAGTTTTGAAATTAATTCAACAAAAAAAAGCTTGAAGAAAAGACCGGACATAATATATTTTTTGGGCATTGGTGGCATTGGCATGAGCGCTCTGGCACGCTATTTTCGTAGCCGGGGCATAACCATTTACGGCTATGATGTGAGTAGTACGCCGCTTACCCGGCAACTTGAAGTCGAAGGAATGCATATTCACTATGTCGATGATGTTTCACTGATTCCGGAAAACGTTACGCTGGTAATTTATACACCGGCCATTCCGGAAATCAACCGGGAGTTCCGGTATTTCAAAGCACACAAAATAAAAATGGAAAAACGTGCCGCTGTCATTGGCGAAATCAGCCGCGACATGTTTACAGTGGCCATTGCCGGAACGCACGGGAAAACCAGCATCACCGCAATGGTAGCTCAGATACTCTACACAGCGGGGCTGCCCATGGTTGCCTTTGTCGGAGGCATCGCAAAAAATTTCGGTACTAATTTCATTGTTTCGGAACATCCGCAGTACATGGTGGTTGAAGCCGACGAGTATGACCGTTCGTTACTAACATTACATCCTGATATTGGTGTGATTACTTCGGTGGATGCCGACCATTTGGATGTCTATTCCGGTCTCGAAGATTTGCAGAGAACTTTTTTACAGTTTGCCCGCCTCCTTCCTGAAAAAGGACTGCTTATCCATCAGGAAAGATTAAAAACCTTTGTTGGCGAAATAAAAAACAGAATCTCTTACGGAACTACCGGTGATGCGGTACTTTCTGCTGATAATATCCGCTTGGAAGGGGGGGATTACTGTTTTGATGTCCGGCAAAACGGGAAACAGCTGATGTTGCTGAAAATGCATATTCCCGGAAACCATTATGTGGAAAATGCCCTGGCAGCCATCGGGGTGGCTTTGCGGCTGAATATCAGAATTCCCGTTATTAAAAGAGCGCTGGAAACTTTCGTCGGTGTTGTCCGGCGTTTTGACTATCGTATCCGTACTTCCGAAAGGGTTTATATCGATGATTATGCCCATCATCCTGAAGAACTGCGGGCAACACTTCAGGCTGTGCGTCAGACCTATCCCGGAAGGAAGATTACAGCTGTTTTTCAGCCTCATTTATATAGCCGCACACGTGATTTTGCTGACGATTTTGCCCGGGTGCTAAGCGAGGCCGACTGCCTGATATTGCTGGAAATCTATCCTGCACGCGAAAAGCCGATTCCGGGTGTAACCTCTCAGATGATAGCGGATAAAGTGTCCATTGCTGAGAAATATGTTATGAACAAAAAGGAACTTTTTGCATTTTTGAAGAAAGAAAAACCTGCACTTTTGCTGACCCTCGGCGCCGGTGATATCGGACTGATGGTTGAAGAAATTGAAAAAATAATGATGGCATCATGAAAAAAATCTTATCCATATTGTCCGTTTCGCTTTTAGCACTGGCATTGGTCGTGTTGGCCGGATATGGTTTTTGGCAATACCGAAACGAAAAAGTAAAGAGAATTGTTGTGCACATACAACAACAGGGCGCTGTCGGGTTTCTGAGTGAAAAAAAAATTAAATCTGTAATCAATATACAGGACAAAGTGATAGGATATCCTGTAAAAACGGTAAATTCCGTACAGATAGAAAAAGCAATTTCGAAAAATCCCTATGTGAAAAATGTGGATGTCTATTTGAGTATTTTGGGTAACATGATGGTCAATGTAACCGAAAGGAAACCGTTGTTGCGCATCTATAATCAAAAAAACAGAAGCTGCTATATGGATACGGAAGGGAATCTCTTTCCGTTGAGTAGCTATTTTGCTCCGCGGGTGTTGCCTGTAAACGGTTACGTAAAAGTAAGGCTGGTTACGGGAAAAAATATTCATGATAGTCTTTATCGCCACACGCTATTACCCGGATTATACTCGCTGGCAAAAAAAATCAGTGCAAATCCCTTCCTTAAAGCGGATATCAGCCAGCTGTTTATCAACAGCAAAGGAGAGATAGATATGGTTCCCGAGCTGGGCAGGCACATTATTCATTTTGGGGATAGCAACGATATGGACGTTAAACTGGAAAATCTGGAGGCTTTCTACAAACAGGTGTTTGTACGTGAAGGCTGGTCAAAATATAG
>VAPE01007329.1_pt1 | contig 11184 bp, 8 predicted proteins | sample 3393911 | NCBI WGS metagenome assembly VAPE01 (sample SAMN08290436, study PRJNA428436) | hydrothermal vent metagenome | isolation source: Deep-sea hydrothermal vent chimney | place: Atlantic Ocean: South-mid Altantic Ridge | reverse complement strand
TTTGCTTCATCTGAAGCAAGATAGACGGCTATCCCTCCCAGATCATCCGGCTCGCCGATACGCCCTAAAGGATATATCGTTTTTATTGCCTCCTGAAATCCGGCCCTTTCTTCCTCGGAGAGTCTGCTGATATTTTTTTGAACCAAAGGAGTATTAACCGTGCCCGGGGCAATGGCATTAACTCGAACACCTTTTGTTCCTAATTCATACGCCAATGCCTTCGTAAAAGAATTAATGGCCCCTTTTGTTAACGAATATACCGTCGATGGTCTTCCGGGCAGCATCCTCCGGGCAAAATAAGAGGAAATATTTATGATGCATCCCTTAGCTCTTTCCAATGCAGGCAACAAGCGCTGCGTCAACAGATAGGGTGCTTTGACATTCAAATTCAGTTGAAGGTCAAATTCACTTTCACTGACCTCTGAAAATACATTGAACCTCGCAATACCGGCGTTATTAACCAATATGTCTATCTCATTCCATTCCGAAAGGATCTGTCCGGATATCTTTTCAAAGGCGGAAGGATCCGACAGGTCAGCGGATAGGGTCTTTACATTTACTCCGTAACTTATCAGTTCCGCTGATGCCTTACCCAGTTTTTCTGCATCTCTGGCTATCAGCAAAAGATCCGCCCCGGTCCGGGCAAATGCCTTTGCAATACCGAATCCGATCCCTTCACTCCCGCCGGTAATTACCGCCTTTTTGCCTGACAGCAGCTTCATGTTGACCTCCAATGCTTAAGTTTGCGGGCTGTTGCCCGAACTCGCTGTGTTTTCATCAAAAAACGTCTGTTTTAAAACCACGAAGCATGCAGGAATTCTTTTATGTTCTTTGTGGTTATGATTTTGTAATGTCTATCTTAATTCTTATCTTCCTGCGCCTTTTTTTCGTCTCTTTCCTTAAAAACATCCTTGGCCACAAACATGCCGTTTAATGCGGCAGGGAAACCGGCATACACCGCCATCTGCATGATAACCTCTACAATCTCCTCGCGGATGCAGCCCACATTTAAGGCAGCATTGATATGAACCTTCAACTGGGGCGCTGCGGTACCCATAGCGGTAAGCGCGGCAACCGTTGCTATTTCCCTTGATTTCAAATCCAGTCCCGGTCTCGAATATATGTCACCAAAGGGAAATTCAATAGTATAACGCACTAAATCCGGCGCAATATCTTTCAGGCCCTCTATCACCCGTTCACCGGCTTCACCATCGATCTCCTTCAGTTTTTCCCAACCTCGTTTGTAACGGTCCTGATCCATAGATATCCTCCTTATCTTGTTAACGATTTTATTTCTTTCAAATCCAGCGATAAGCAACGCCGGACAGAGCAACGCTCGATATTACCACTCCCGCTACACTATGTCTTCTATGCTATGCCCTTCGCCTTTAAGGGGAAAGGGATGTATAAGAAAATCTCTCAGCAGACAATGTAGTGTCACGTCAACTCTCAATTGTCATTCCGACTTGTCCGGAATCTAAGAGGAGTATGATTCCCGACGTAGCGGGAATGACAATTCAAACACCCCGGCATTACAAGGCTGACACGACATTAGTGTATTGAAAACTTAATAAATACTGTAACCCTTACATAACAGTCATTGCCGCACAGGACCACAAGTCCGGGATAAACTCCAGCAGGGATACGGAAGGTTCGGAGCCTGCCCTGCATTCACCTGCGGGGTCTCAAGCCTTCCCCTCCTTGTTAAAGGTTGCGCAGTAAAGCCTCCCTCCATCAATGGGCGTGTTAAAACATTTATTGCAGGATATACATCTCGCCTTTTTCCGATCGCCAGACTCCCATCTCCTTATGAGGTTTGGCTCGGATATAAGAGGTCTTGAAAGGCTGAAAAACTGTACATATCCCTCCTTGTAGATATCTTCCATTACCTCGGGAGAGCGAAGTCCGCCTACAAGCATCAAGGGACAATTCAGACCGGGGCTGAACTGTTTCGCATATTTCCTGAAATATGCCTCCCTTTCAGGGCGGTTGATCTTAAGCCTCGAGGGTGCAAGCTTGCCCGATGCAAGGACCCCGCCGCTTAATTCTATAGCATCTATATCCATCTCAGATAGTCTCCTGCAGACCCATAACGAATCCTCAGGAGTAAGACCTTCACCGTCAAAGTCGGCTGCATTTATCTTTATCATTACAGGGTAATCCTTGCCGACCTTCTCCCTTATGGCATTGTAGATCTCAAATATGACCCGTGCCCTGCTCTCAATAGACCCACCATAATCATCCGTACGTCTGTTTGAATAAGGAGACAGGAACTGCGAGAGCAGATAGCCATGAGCGGCATGTATTTGAACACCGTCAAACCCTGCCTCCTTTGCCCTCCTTGCAGCATCTGAGAATTCATGCACGAGGGATTTGATATCATCCACCGTCATCTCAACAGGCATATTGCCCGTTACCCTCTCCTTAACGGCGGAAGGAGCTTGCGGAGGCATCCCGCTATCAAAATGGACTTGCGATCCCCCATGGACAAGCTGCATCGCAACCTTGCCGCCCTCTTCGTGGACCACCCCTGGTATAGATCTAAGACCTGTGATCAGGGAATCATCATCAATACCAAGCTGCCCTGGGGCCATTTTGCCCCTTTTGGTTACAAAAGTAGAGCCTGTTATGATCAGACCGACCCCTCCGCTTGCAAGGGCCCTGTAAAAATCAATTAAGGGTTCTGTAACCTCACCGTTTTCACCTGCCATTCCCTCCCAGGTGGCTGACCTCACGAAACGGTTCCTTACATCCATATTCCCTATAGATGCCGCCTGAAAAATCGCGCTCATTTTCCCCCCTTTTGGACCTGTTGATTTATTCCCCTTATTGTTGTCCTTTTATTCCATGATTTGTAACTTACTTACATTATAACGCAGCGCTGCTCTCATTGTATCTTCAGACAGTATCACCGGCTCATTATACCGGCTTCTTAATAACATTATGTAATGTTTCGCTCAACTGCTTGATCTTGTAAGGTTTGGCTGCAACACCGCTGAAGCCGTATTCCCTGAAATCTGCCATTACAGGATCATGTGAATATCCGCTTGACACAATTGCCTTAACCCCGGGATCAATCTTGAGCAGGCCATGTATTGCCTTTTTCCCTCCCATACCTCCCGGGATAGTTAAATCCAGGATAACGGCATCGAAGGGCTCTCCCGATCCCTTTGCCACCCTATAGAGCTCAACCGCTTCTTCTCCACTCGTAGCATATTCCACCTCGTATCCAATGCTCAACAGCATTGCTCCAAGCACTTCCCTCACGATCTCTTCGTCGTCCATTACCAGTATCTTTCCCTTTCCGCCAATAATTACCGTGTCGTCCTTCTTTTGTTGTATATCCTTCCGGGAAGCAGGGAGATAGATATAGAAGGTTGTACCCACTTCTTTTTTAGATTCTACTGTGATGTAACCATTATGTCTCTTAATTATGGAATAGACGGTGGATAGACCAAGACCGGTACCATTGAGTTTTGTGGAAAAAAACGGGTCAAAGATCTTCTCGATATATTTTTCGGGTATTCCAACCCCATGATCTTTTATGGATATCTTCACATAGTTTCCTCCTTTGAGGGGCAAGAGGTTTGCTTTATTAAGGGCAACATTTTCACAACTTACCTGAATTATCCCACCCTGCTGCATAGCCTGGTCAGCATTGATGATAAGATTATTGATAACCTGACTTATCTGACCCTCGTCAACATCCACCGGCCATAGATTCCCTGGTGTGGAATATTCGCACCTCACATTAGAACCGCTCAAAACGAAACCGGCCGAATCTCTTATTAACTCCGAGATAGAAGCTGCCTTCTTAACAGGGAACCCGCCTTTGGAAAAAGTAAGCAGCTTTTGGGTTAAATCCCTTGCCTGCAGGGATGCCTTTTCCGCCTTTGCCAACCTTTCGGAAACCTTATTCCCGGATCCTGCATACATCTTTGCCAGAGAAATGCTTCCCAGAATTGCAGTCAGCAGGTTATTGAAATCATGAGCAATACCACCTGCAAGAACACCAAGTGATTCAAGTTTCTCTACCTTAAGCAGTTCTTCTTCGGTTTTCTTGCGATCGGTAATGTCCCTTGCGATTGTCTTTGTTCTGATTAATTTTCCGTCCTCATCAAACTCACTAAAAACATTCAGGATGACAGGCATTTTTGTACCATCTTTTCGAACGAACTCTCTCTCTATATTATGGTAGCCTTTTACCTGTTTGAGCTTTGGAAAAGTCTCTTCGAAAAGTTCACTGGATTCCTCAGTAAAAAAATCCGTGATCGCTTTACCAATGATTTCCTGTTTTTTGTAGCCGAGCATCCTTGCCGTTGTCTCGTTACAATCAATAATCAGCTTATTTTCACTCAGGGAGTAGTACATATCCGGAGCTTTGTCATAAAAATCCCGATATTTCTTCTCAGATTTCAGCAGGGCTTCCTTTGTGCGCTTGATGGAGAGAAACAGGGGGGCGATCCACGCTATTCCTGCAACCATCAGTATTGAGATGACAAGTGCAACCAACTCGGCTGAAAGATCGGGCATGTGAGATACGTCACCTGATATTAAACGGAATAAACTGATGGAGAGACGGGTGGCCATGAGGGAGATAGCCGCTACAATCAACACCCAAGCCAGACGCTGGCCGGTGATCCGGATCAGCCTGAAAGCTAAAAATGCCGCTACAAATTGAAGCAGAACAGAGATTCCTAAAACTATTGTCACAGCCATGGGATTTGTCCTCTTTGTTCAGATGTCGGCAAAATGCACCTGGCGAGTTTCTCGTGCATATACAAATAGTCGGCAGTCGTATTATTATAAAGGTTATGCAGACTTTTTTGTAGAGTGTTTTGTTGGTTATACAGATTATCCTGTGGATAATATATAACCACGAAGTTTGCTTTACTGTACCACTCGACTTACTGAAGAGCCACTTTTTTGTTTCCCTCCCTGAAAACCCTATCCCCTTTATCCCATCACTTCTCACATACATCTCTTTTAACACCTCCTCTCCCCGGTTACATGGGCGGTTGTACAGGTCCTTACCGTCATTCCGGATTCAATTTATGGTTTGGACAAAGGGTTCATTAATCCAGAAAATAAAGCTGTTAAAAATCTATAATAGTTATCGTATGTTATCTGGCCTGAATTCCATAATTCAGGCAACATCCGGCGGCATTCCGAAGCAGACCGGCTGCTGAACTGTTTCAAAATGAAAAACGAATCACCCTGCTGCAAGCTGCGGGGAATATCGGGTTAATCTTGCAGTTGTATCAAAAACTATCCAAACATACGGAAAACCGCCTGAAATGGATTCTCCAGCAAATCATGGAAAAAACAGGGTTTCACAAAAAGTGAAATCCTGTATTATAAAAGGAGCAGGTATTTAAGAAGGTCTTATGCAACACGAATGTTAACCATGTTCATTATAAACCCATATCAGGCGGCAAGCAGTGTGGAGGATTGATCATTATTTATGAAAAAATTTGAGACAGAGGTTCGCCTAAGCAGAGAAATGAGTCTGATGGACGTGACGCTTATCGGTGTCGGTGCAATGATCGGGGCAGGGATTTTTGTCCTAACGGGTATTGCCGCCGGTGTTGCAGGTCCGGCGCTTATACTGGTTTTTGCATTGAACGGATTTGTTACCCTCTTTACTGCAATGTCTTATGCGGAACTGGGATCATGCTACCATGATGCCGGTGGCGGCTATCTCTGGGTTAAAGAGGCCTTACCCAAATGGAACGGGTTTCTTTCGGGATGGATGAGCTGGTTTGCACATGCAGTGGCCTGCAGCCTTTATGCACTGGGATTTGGAGCGTATTTTGCCCATGTCTTAACAGCGCTGGGAGTTACCGTTCCTCATTGGGGAGTAATTTCGCCCGAGAAAATTCTCGCAGCAGGGGTCGCAATCTTGTTTGCATATATTAACTTTCGCGGAGCTTCTGAAGCAGGAAAAACCGGAAATATTATTACAATTACCAAGATACTGATCCTTGCAATATTCATCGGCTTTGGACTGAATTTGCTTATAAACCGGCCTGATTGGAAGGAGGCCTTTACCCCTTTTATGCCCAATGGCTGGGGCGGTGTCTTTAAAGCGATGGGCCTGACGTTTATCGCATTCGAGGGATATGAAATCATTGCACAGAGTTCCGAGGAAATCAAAGACCCCAAAAAGAATATTCCACGGGCGGTTTTTCTTTCTTTGGCGATAGTTATCCCGATTTACATTTTAGTAACGATAGCAGCCTTTGGGTCTGTCCAGCCAAAGGATATGACGCCATGGAATTACCTTGCGTCCTATAAAGAAATTGCACTGGTGGAAGTTGCAAAAACCTTCTTTACAGGTGCTGGAATCATGATCTTGGTGGGTGGTCTGGTTTCCACAATGTCTGCATTGAATGCTACCATCTATTCCTCTTCCAGGGTCGCTTTCGCAATGGGAAGAGATCGCAACTTTCCCGGTTTCTTCAGCAAGGTACACGCTAAAAGATTTACTCCTCACTGGGCAATTTTTATTTCATTGTTCATTGTCGTTATTATGGCGGTATCTCTACCCATTGAAGACGTAGCAAGCGCAGCAGATATCATGTTTCTCCTCCTGTTTTTTCAAGTTAATATTGCCATGATACGACTGCGTAAAACAAGACCCGATCTCGACCGCGGGTTTATAACACCCCTGTATCCATGGCTCTCTATAGCGGGTATTGTCATGCTCTTAGGCATTGCAGCCTATATGTTCAATTACAGCCCGGTAGCGTGGATTGTAACGGGAATATGGATCGCTCTTGGTTTAACTGTTTATAAGCTATACGCTTCCCACCGGGAGATTGAATACAAGCACAAGGTCGAATCATTGGAACGCCTTGAAAGAAAAGAGTACAGCATTCTCGTTTGTCTCTCAAAGCAGGAGCTGCTTGAATCCCTATCCACGGTAGCCATTGCAATAGCAAAGAAAAACAATGGAGAAATCATATTTCTTCATGTAATTGAAGTCGATGAGGGAAAGCCGCTCTTGGTGGGCCTGGACGATATGGTCAGCGTAAAACCTTTGATTGAGGAAGCAGAAAAGGTGGTATCGGGATCAGGGATACCTGTTCGCTCCATAGTTCAGGTTGCTCACAGGATTTCCCAGGGTATTGTCGACACAGCAAGGGAAGAAGAGTGCAATTTTATCGTTCTGGGGAGGCAGAAACACCCGACTCTCTTTGAGCATTTCTTTTCTTCCCTCATAGATACCGTTATTCAAAAATCTCCCAGCGAGGTTGCGATAGTGCATGGCAAAGTACCTCCTGAAGGAATCCGTACGATATTGATTCCATTCAGCCATGACATACATACACACCTTGCAACAGAGATTGCGCCGGCCTTTGTTAATTATTTTAACTGTAAACTCAAGATTGCCGTAGTCTTTGAACCCGACACCCCCAAATCCCAAAAAGTTGAAAAACTGGAAAAAATCAAGGAATTCGTTCATGAAAGCGCCTTTACCGCCATAATTGAGGTGCTGGATGGTACGGACATCCTGCATGGTATACTCCGGCTGTCGAGAGATGTAGACCTCATCCTTATGGGTGGAAGGTCCGGCGGTTTACTGGAACTCCTTTTGGGGAAATCGTTGACACAGGAAATCACGGAATATGTAAAATGTCCTGTGGTATGGATAAAGGAATACCAGGAGAGCGAGTCTTTCTGGACTTCGGTGTTAAAACCAGATGTAAAAACGGGGGAGGAAAATGAACAATAGCCTAAAAACCATCTTTTATGACTTTACCGGGAAAATAGTGGGATACCTGCCCGACCTGTTTGCTGCCATTGTTCTGATCGGCATCGGATGGGGCATCGGATGGATAGCAAAAAGAATAGTAATTCAGATTTGCGTGATTTTAAGATTGGAGCGTTTCCTGCAGAAATTCCGCTGGGGAAAAGATTTATCGAAAGCCGATGTGAGATTCGGCCTTTTCAATTTTATTGGAAACGTCGTATTTGTAGTAATCTTTTTGAGTTTTCTGAGCGATGCCCTGGAGGTGATGAAAATTACATTTTTATCTAATCTCCTGGAAAGGGCTATTTCCTTTTTCCCGAAGTTAGTGGTCGCCCTTTTTGTATTCGGTGCCGGGTGGTTCATATCATTGAGGGTTTCATCGGCGATTAAGAAGGCTTTGCTAAAAGAAAAGATCCCCCGCGCAACGTTGGTAGCGCGCTTTACAAAAACAATGGTTATCCTCTTTTTTTCCGCCATCGCCCTCGAAGAGATGAACATCTCGCGTGAAATCGTCATTATCGGGTTTACCGTTACCTTTATCACAATCGGAGTGCTTGCAGTTCTAATTATTGCACTGGGAGGGAAAGAGCTTGCTAAAAAGATACTGGAATCCCAGGACGAAAAATAACGCATATTTCAGGTAGCATCAGACTTGTACGATATGAATTTTACCGGACAACATATGGGAAAAAACAGACGAGACAGATGGGCTATGCCGTCGATTCTCACCAAGGCATAGCCATCCCGAATGCTTTCGGGAAGGGCACAGAGAGAGGATAAGAACAAATACTTTAATTCAGACAGGATTAACAGGATAAAAAAATAACCAAATAGACGAAATCAACGAGATAGACGAGATCGAGGCGTCACACCTTTATGTCTATCAGACTCTTAATCATTTCATCTTCCGCCTTGATTGGTTCGGTGTTTGCCTTAAAAGAAGCTGCCGTAACAACCATGTCAATCATCTCTTTAGCTATATCAACCCTGGAGGCATCCTCTGAACGGGTAACATATGCCTTTACACCACCATTTTGAGTCTCTTGCATACTTACCGCTAAGGGCTTGTAGTCCCCGGTATTGATGTTGGCTATATTTGAAGCAGTTGATTTCTGCTTGATGCCAAAAGCCCTTAAGGCACCGGTAGCTATTGAAAAAATGCTGTTCATATATGCCTCTAAATACTGTATCGTCCGAATATCATAAAAACTTTAATACCCTAAAAATACCTTACCATAGGAAATAGAGCGGCTTTTGAAAAACCCTCCTTTTTTTTCCGGTATCCGGACAATCGGATAATCAATGGCTCAGACAGGCGTGCTTTTGCCGGGCAAACAGACCTGCGCCAATCTGCGGGTGGGAATTTCTTATAAATTGATCCCGAAATCCGGGAAGTAGCGCGTGAGCTGGCTCACCCGGTTGGTTAGTAACATTATCCCGAAGATGATCATGAGCAGACCGCTTATTACCATGATCACTCTCATGTATCGCTGTAACCTTTTGGAATAACTCAGGAAGGTGTTGATCGCAAGCGACGATATAAGGAAAGGTATCGCCAGACCGAGCGAGTAGACAGCCAGCAGCTTGACCCCGTAGAGGGCGGAACCCTTTGTGCCTGCGTACATGAGAATGCTGCCGAGTATGGGTCCTATGCACGGTGTCCAGCCTGCCGCGAAGGTCATGCCGATTAAGAATGCGCCTATGTATCCGGAGGGTCGTCCACCGATATGGAATTTCTTTTCACGGGAAAAGAGTCCGATCTTGACAAACCCGGCTACAAAAAGGCCGAATATGATGATAACGATGCCTCCGGCAATCCTGATGATCTCCTGATAGTCGAACAGAAAACGGCCTATGGCGGATGAAGAGGCTCCAAGGGCAATAAAGACGGCGGAAAAACCGAATATGAACGCCAGCGAATTGGTCAGCGTCAGAAACCTTATTCTTGCCCTGTCCGTTCTGCCTGTAAGGTCCTCAAATGATATGCCCGTGATAAATGATGCATAAGACGGCAATAGCGGTAATACGCAGGGTGATAAAAAAGAAATTACCCCAGCCAGAAATGAGATGGAATATGATATATCTTTCATCTTGAGCGCTCCTCCTCTGAACTCTTTATTTTTTCAACTGCGTGGGGAATTGCATCAAGTATTGCCTCGATGTTTTCCTTCACTGCCTTCGGGATTCCGGGAAGATTCACGACAAGACACCCGTTTCTTACCCCTGCAGCAGATATAGCGAAACGGCACAGGACGAAAAAAGCTCATCACTGTCCTTGTTCTTTTAACTTCAGACGTTTGTATTTCAGAAAGGGCATCTTTTTATAGATACCATTTGCAACATACTCTCCAAGCCATAGGAACTCCTTTGCACTTGAGGTGGCGCCAAAGTACTTTGTGAGTTCCCGGCCTTTTAAATCATAGAAGATGATTGTAGGTGTGGCTCTTACACGGTTCATCCTTGTGAAATCCTTCTGGCGCATGGTCTTACCGTTAAAATCCGTGATCTCAACATCTCCTTCGGTATCTACCTGGAAGTTAAGAAAATTTTTCTTGTAAAATTTTTGCACCTGGGGCTGATTGAGAACATTATTTTTCATCCAGATACAGAAAGGACAATCGGCGCTCTCAAAAAATAACATGATCCCCTTCTTTCCCTGCTCCTGGGCCGATATTAACTCATCGGGAAAATCGCCCATTGTCATGTCAAAAAAGTAGGTTTGGAGTTAATAAAGCCCGTTTACTCACCTAAATGAGGAAAAACCCCCGGGTTTGTGACGTATCCGAAGCTGCACGGCTGAACTTATCCGGCGGCAGATGCCTTGATCCCCGGATTCACAGGCTGTGTCGCAATTCTGAAAACGCATATGAATTCATTCTGAATTCACTTCAGAATCTCGTATTTTCAACATGTTACGTTTTATATAGATCCTGAAACAATGTCCCGAGAGTTTTCGGGACACATGGTTCAGAGCCTGTCCCGTACTTGACACGGGAATGACAATTATGACACAGCCTGTCATCCGGGATAACAACTGCAGAAGAATCCGGAATAACGGATTAGTGCTTACCGGGACGAAAGGCTGATGTGTACAGATCTGTTCAATATGCAGGAATGCACTGTCCGCTAATGAACAGTCAATCTCTCCGACCAAAGGTCGGGGCTTTCGGCAAGTTGCATTGTAATTGAGGCCTTCAATGTCTCTATGCCATGATTAAGAGCCAATGGCCGCTCCAACCAATTGGGTCCTCTATAACCCCCCTACTCACTCCTCCTGTTGGAGCTGCAAATCTTTATTTAGAGTCTGTGTATAAACTCAACAATAGCGCCGTCATTCCCGTCCCGACAAATCGGGATTGGGCGGGAATCCAGTCTTTTCAGTAACTTCTGGATACCCGACTACAGACTTCGGGTATGACAAAAACATA
>VAPE01037395.1_pt1 | contig 11192 bp, 10 predicted proteins | sample 3393911 | NCBI WGS metagenome assembly VAPE01 (sample SAMN08290436, study PRJNA428436) | hydrothermal vent metagenome | isolation source: Deep-sea hydrothermal vent chimney | place: Atlantic Ocean: South-mid Altantic Ridge | reverse complement strand
TTTTTATTTTATAGCTATGGCTATGAAATAAAAACCGAGCTTCGCCACTAAAGCCAACCTGTTCCTCTCGAAAATCCCATTTAACTTTAAACAGCTTCATTTACAATTTTGCCGCAAGTTTAATGAGACAATCACTATTCCTGAAGTGTAGCATCCGGTAAATTCCGGAATCATTATCCAAAATTACTCCTTTTTTAAATCATCGTTTGTAAATGCTACAGGTTTTCAAGAGCATTCCTTCCCGCCCCGGTAATCATTTCGGGTGACCACATGGGCTCCCAAACTACTTCCGTATCGATTTTAAAATCCGGGAAACCAGCTTCCAACACAACTTTCACATTCTGAATTATGGTGTCGCCAAGCGGACATCCGCGTGTGGAAAGAGTCATCACAATTGTAATTGTTTTTTCTTCTTCGTTGTAATCAATTTCATAAACCAGCCCAAGATCAATGATGTTGACAGCTACTTCCGGGTCAATCACTGTTTTAAGCAGTTGGGCAATTTCCTTTTCCTTACCGGTAAGATGATGAATATCACTCATTTTCTATGATTTTTTCTTTGTGAAACACTATTTTAAAAACATTGTAATTATAAAGTACCGCAGTTATGATAAACAGGGCTGCTGCCGCCCGGATTATCCATACCTGATTTGTCAGTTCTCCGGTAATTAAAAATACAAAAGCCACAAGAAAGGTTTGGTTGTGAATATTTGCGATGCGATCCGAATATAACTCTTGCGGCAAAGGAATTTTCTGCTTTCCTACTTTGGCCTGATATTTTTGAAGCCACACAATAAATGGCAGAGTCTTATAGGTTTGTCCTAAGATGAGGGCGCTCAGGAATCCAAAAATGATGCTCATTACAAAGGCGATATCGATACGGTATTGAAAAGCAGCAGTAAGTCTGGGGCTAATTACAGAAAGGAGGCCTAATAGCAGGATAAAAGCCAAAATGATAAAAGCTGCTTTGGAGAGTTTCATGCCCACATCTAAGTTTTTGCGAAAGCGATGTTTAAAGGCATAATAATTAAATCGTAAAAATAAGCCTATCCCTGCGAAAACCGGTATGGCCGAAACAATGATAGCCCAGGAGTGTGGATAGAAATAAAAAATGCCCACCAGCAAAACTATACCGGCATTGAGTAAATAATAAGTATATTTTAAAAGATAATCGGGTAGCTTGTGTATTATTAGAAACATGGGCATCAGTTTGCCTGACACGCCGATTATGAGAAACAAAAACCATCCCATGATGCCCAGGCTGATGTGCATTTTCAGTAAGTCAATTATGCTAACGGGGATAAATGGCCTGGCAAAATTAATGATGACGACAATACCGAGAGAAACGGTAAGTATGAGGTAAACGATGGCTGTGATAATAAAAATATTCCCCATATCCATTCTGTCCGATTTGGCAGCGCTCTTCAGTGTGTTAATTGCAAAAAGGATGACCGCTGTCAGGATAAGCGTCCCTGACACCTCAAACCACAACCAGTTTTGGTTGCTGCCAAATTTTGCTTCCCAGAAAGAAACCGCCAGAATTAACAAACCGGTTCCGAAAAGATAAAAAGTGATCCTCGCCAGTGTTTCGCTGAATAGTTTGACCTCCATCACCACGGGAATCAACTGGTACAAAGAACCGAAAATGATCATGGTGATAAATCCCAAGACCATTAAATGAGTCAGAGCAAGCATTTCCGGATTGAGATGATAATGAAAAACAAGCTTGGGAGCCGCCAACAACATAACCACCGAAGATGCCAAAAACATGAGGGCGGCAAAGGCAAAATGTGGCAATACCACCGAAGGGGAGGGGGCATTTTTTGTACTTAGTCCGGTTGCCATTATTTAAAGATTATTAGTTTTAAATTATTTTCATCAATGGGCTTTTTCACGATTTTATAACCCCTGTTTTCCAATTCGGGCAGCAAATATTGTGGTAGCCGCTTGTGATGCACATAAAGGGCTTCTCCTTCTTTCAACTTTTCAAGAGCCTCCAGGGTGGTAACCATGGGCATGGGCATTTCCAGGTTGCGGACGTCAATTTCTGTCAGCTTCCCTTTAAAACGAATTTCAATGGTATCAAAGCCGTTGGTTTCATTTCCTTTGACTTCCGTTACTTCATCAGCCGGAGTAACCTGACCCGACTTTTGCAGGAAACAGTGAACAACACCGGGTTCCGGCCTTTCGGTTTGGAAAATATAACCACGTTTTTGTATTATATTCAAAAGCGGGACAGGCTCGAAGGTGTTGATAATTAACAATGTCTCTTCCTCTTTCATCCCCCTGAGTGTTTCCATTATTTCATCAAAAGGATCCACTCCTCCCGCAAGAACAGGACGTACATCCAAAGTAACAATATTTTTTTTCTCCATGACAGTGTTTATTTTATTTTCCTGTGAAACTTGTTTTTCTTCCTGATTAATCTCTACTTCGTAACCGTTTTCCTGAAGTTTTCTCAGAAATTCTTCCGTACTGATGCCACCAATTTTGGCTGCATCAGCCACATTTACACGTGAGGCAAGTACTTTGGCTAAAATCGGATTTTTCAATTTTCTGAAATGCTTGTTGATGGAAGCGATAACATCAATTGCATTTTTATCATATTTAATGATCTGCGATATTTTTGTTTTGGCTGTAATCTTCATTTTTGCGACTTGCTTTTCCGGGGCAAAGATACAGGTTTTTATTATAAAAGAGTTTAAGGTCTTTTATTATTTTATTGTTTTGCGGTTACGTTGGCTTATAGATTGATTTTTTGCCCTCATTACACAGGCTGTTATGATGTTTGTTACAAAAGCGAAAGAGCGACGCAGGAGTACAATACCCCGTCTTTGCGAACACGCCGTTCCGAAGGTGTTTTTTCATTGGAAGGCCATTTCGGCGTGTGGAGCAATCTCCCTGGCATAGGGCCGGACAAGAAGAGTCACAAGCGGATGCTTGCACCACCACGGGCGGGTTACATTATTTTCTTCTTCTTCGGGGGCTTTGTGCTTTTCAAAAACGCATTGTAAAACAGCTGGTGGATGTTGGTGCGGATGTCTTCGTCCATGATCTCGGTGTTGTACATGTCGGGGAAGACACGGTTGGAGAGGAAGACGTAAACCAGTCCGTTTGCGGGGTCGGCCCATGTGTAGGTGCCGGTGAAGCCGGAGTGACCGAAACTTCTGTCTGATACTGATTTGCAGTTGGACAGGTGGTCTTTGTACACCAGCATGGGTTTGTCGAAACCGAGTCCCCGCCGGTTACTGTCGGCTGCAAAGTAGCGGTGGTTGAAAATGTCGATGACCATCCGGCTTAGTATTTTTTGGCCGTCGTATTTTCCACCGTTTAGGAGCATCTGCATGATGACGGCCACGTCATGGACATCGCTGAACAGTCCTGCATTTCCGGAAACACCGCCCAGCATGGCTGCGCCCTGGTCGTGGACGTCGCCCCATATCTGTTGCTTGCGAAAAACAGTATCATCCTGGGTGGGGTTGATTTGTTTAAGCGGGAAAAATTTTCGCGGGGTAAAAACCAATCGTTTTAATCCCATGGGATGGTAAAAGTTGTTGTAAACATACCGGTTAAAAGGTTGGTTTGTCAACCGTTCGATCATAAGTTTGAATAGATAAAATCCCAGTCCGCTGTATTTGTAAGTCTTTGTTCCAAGCGGAGAATCAATAATTTGCTGAATGATGTGGTAGTGATAATCTTTTTGCAGATACATGTTTTGCGCTACGCGTACCGTGTGCTCCTCATCGATATGCTTGTGGTAGAGGCTGGTGTCGGGGCCGGAAGCTGTCATCGTGCTTTCGTAAAATGGAATCCAGTCCTGCAGTCCCGACTGATGTGCCAGAATTTCTTTTATGCCGAGATCTTTTTTGTTGCTGTAACGCAAAACAGGGAGATAATAGGAGAGTTTTTGGTCGGGTTTGATAATCCCCTGTTCATCCAGTTTCATAAGTGAAAGAGTGGTGGCGAGGATTTTTGTGAGCGAAGCCAGGTCGTACAAATCGCTCATCTTTTCGGGCAGCGTGTCGGCATAGGTGTGGTAGCCGAATGCTTTGTGATAGAAAATGACTCCGTTTTTTGCGGCGAGAATCTGGCAACCGGGATAGGCTTTTATGGCGATTCCCGTCAGGGCAATGGAGTCAACCTTTTTCAGCGTATCGGTGTTTGCCATAACGCTTTGTGGTGTGCCGTAACGCAGGCGGATTTTAGGAATGTAAAGGCCGCTTCCCATGGGAAAACGATCGGTGCTTACCGGCAAACGTCCCAAGGCTTTCCGGGTTCCGGTAATGACTTCTGCCGATGCTGCCAGCGTTTGCGGTTTCTCCTGATACGAGACGAGAATGGCGGCGAAGTCTTCCGGGTTTTCGAAGAAGTTTAAAGCGTAAGGGCTGGCGAAAATATCGAGGATAGTTTTGGTTTGTTTTGCCGCTTTTTGAATAAATTTCGCTTCTTTAGGAGGGATTCCAAAGTGCCGGGTGGCGGAGATGTTGGTGTTGACAACGGAGAGAATAGCGAGGTCGTATTGAGGAAGTTGTTTTAAGACGAAGTTCCGGTCTTTGGCGGCGGCATTACGTTTCAGATAATAGACTTTGGCAGGAAAGTATTGTTTAAAAGTTGTTTCAAAGGCGGTTTGGTGGTTATCGCCTACGATGACGATGGCTGTTTTTATCCGGCTGGTATCCTGTAAAGGAATCAGGTTGCTGTCGTTTTTTACTACCGTTACGGATTGATCGAAAAGGCGGTTGATGGTGCTTTTATAAGTTTGGCGGTTTAAATCGGCAACCAGGTTGATGGTGTCGATAACCGTCCGTTTGTAAGTGCCGCTCAGGTATTTGAATTTTAAGATTTTCTTACAGCTCTCTTCTAACTTTTTCCGGTCGGTTTTGCTTTTTTGAACCGCTGCTTTAATTTTTGCAATGGAGGCGGGGATGTCGTCGGGAATCAGCAAAAGATCGTTGCCGGCTTCGAAAGCCATTTTGGCTACTTCGCCTTGGGGATAGTCGCGGGTAACGCCTTTCATGTCAAGGGCATCGGTTATGACTAATCCTTTGAATCTCATCTTCTTTTTTAAGAGTTTTGTTACAACGCGGTAGGAGAGGCTGGTAGGGAGATTTTTTTGTTTTTCCAGCGCCGGCACTGACAGATGAGCGACCATAACCGCTGAAACGGAAGGGTGGCTTTTAAAAAGATAGCGATATGGGTAAAGAGCGGTTTTTTTTATCTTTTTTTTGCTATCGTTGACAACCGGCAGAGTTTTATGCGAATCCTGATAGGTGTCGCCATGGCCGGGGAAGTGTTTAGCGCAAGCGATAATTCCCCGTTCTTCCATGCCTTTCATGTACCAGAAAGCTTTTTCGGCTACTTTTTTCGGGTTTTCGCCAAAAGAGCGCATTCCGATGATGGGATTTTTCGGGTTGCTGTTGACATCTACCACCGGAGCAAAGTTAATTTGTATTCCCATCCGGTTGCATTGCCGGCCGATTTCCTGTCCCATACGGTAAACCAGGCTGTCGTCGTCGGAGGCGCCGATGGTCATCTGCAACGGATATTTCAATGTGGATTTCAGGCGCATGCCCAGTCCCCATTCGGCATCCATGCTTATCAAAAGCGGGGTTTTGGCGAGGTTGTTCCACCGGTTGGTTTGCCTGGCCTGACTAACAGGATTGCCGGCAAAAAAGCAAACGCCGCCGAGGTTGTATTTTTTGATATATTCATCCAGCCGGGTATCATAAGGTTTGTGGGAATAGTTGGCACGTGCAATGATGAGCTGTCCGATACGTTGTTCCGGCGTCAGGCTTTGGTAAACGGAATCTGCCCAGTATTCGGCACGTTGTATTCGTTCTGTATTTTGTGCGGAAAGCTGCATGGAGAAAAGGAAAGCTGTTAAAAACAAAAAGCTGAAAATGAAACTACCGGAATGTTTTGACATGAGAAAAATGTTTGTTTCAAAAATAAAGAAAAATTGCGGTGAAGACCGGACAATAGCAGAATTTCCCTCTCTTTTCATGTTTTTAAGGCAAAAAATTTTCACTATCCGCCAAAAGGCTTTATTTTTGACCTGCAAGAATGTTCCAAATGAAAGAGCGTATCTATCTGGTCGGATTTATGGGCGTGGGGAAAACCACAGTAGGCAAAAAGCTTGCCCGGCAACTGGGTTATAGCTTTGTGGATTTGGATGACTTTTTCGAGGAGAAGTTTAAAATTGAAATTCATAATTTTTTCAGTAAGTATGATGAGCAGCTTTTCCGTAAACTGGAGCACGACCGCTTGCTGAAAACTTTTAATATGCAGGGTGTTGTGGTGTCAACCGGTGGCGGAACACCTTGTTATCATCACGGAATAGAAGAGATTAACCGCCACGGACTGAGCGTTTTTCTCGATATGCCGCCTGCCGCCATAGCACACCGCTTGTTGCATGCACGGCAAAAGCGGCCGCTGGTGTTTGGGAAAACAGGAAAAGAACTAACTCTGTTTATTGAAAAGAAGCTGGCTGAGCGTTTAATCTGTTATGAAAAAGCACACCTGAAAACAAAAGCTTTGCATGTGGATATTGCTGCCCTTGCCGGGGAAATTAAGGCCTACGAAGGATAGTCCCTTAAATTCTGCATTTATTGTTTTTTTTCAATGTCTTTTTTCAATTGTTTACCTGATATTATTTCAAATCCTTTTTCGATCTTCTTTTGTAGTTTATTGTTCTTTGTTGCTGTGCAGTCGGAAACTAAAACGCAATGAAAGCCTTTGCTAATTAAACTATTCATTGTTTCTTTCACGCAATGGTCCGTTGTAAAACCACATACATAAACATTTTTAATTCCGTTTCTTTTTAAAAGTTGTTCCAGATCGCTACCCTCACAAGCATCAAAACCACACCTGCCTTGAACCACAATATCTGTGTTTTCATAAATTCCGTCTGTAAATTCGGCTTTCCAGGTTCCTTTTGTAAAGCGTTTTAACAATCTTGCAGGGAAAGGTGTTTTTTTATATCTCTCTTTGTCTGTTTTGTCTAAAATTAAGGGCGCTTGCACCACCTTTACGCTATGCTTTCTCGCTGTCGCGACAACCTCTTTCGTATTATTCAGGACATTTCCTGACGTATATTCTTTCTTGATTATTTTATTGAAAATGCCTTTTTCTGTCCAGGTTTTCTGAAATTCAATTAACAAAATTGCTGAGTTATCCATATCATTTTTTTTATGATTAATAATTAACAGCAAAATTACTTACGGTTTTTCCAAAATGCATTTACATATGTTGATGAGCATTCATTTTCTTCCTTATTCGACTTAGTTGAGTTGGTGTAATTCCAAGATAACTTGCAATGTGATAATGTTGGATATTGTTCTCTAAATCCGGAAATGTATTCTTGAACAACAGATAATTGCTCATTGCTTCTTCAGATAATAGTCTAATTTCTCTTTCTTGCTTTTGTTCCAAATACTCAAAAGTCAATTTTTGTATGAATGAATTAATCTCTTTGTGTTTAGTCGATATTTTTATTAGTACTGCATAAGGAATACATAAGATTAGGGCTTTTGATAAGGCCTGAATATTCGTAATAGATTTTTTTTCAGGTGAAATGCCCGATGCTACGAAATCGTTTTTTTGTAAAAAGTTTTTATTCCATTCTTCTCCTTTATCATTCAGGTAGAATATTCTTAAAATTCCGTTGCTAATAAATCCTAAATCTCTTGTCAATTGACCTTCCTTGGAAAAATATTCATTTTTGTCAAGTTCTTTTATATAAATGAAAGGTTCTATTTCGGACCAACATTCATTACCCAAAGGATAAATCTTATCTATTGAAGTTCTTAATTGGGTTTTATGTTTGTATGTCAGTTTCATTTTTCAAATTTAGTAAAAATTCCCGCACTGCTTAGAAACCCATTACAAAAGAAAGTCAGCGACAGCTATCTCCGACTTTTTATCTAGTAAATTGCTATGAACCAGATGTACATCCGGGAATTTTATCTTCAGATAATCCCTAAAAAAAGCAAAGGAATCATTTGCTATGACTGTGTCATCGTTTGGCATTATATTATAGACAAACGTATGTAAATTTATGTTATGATGTATGCAAAGCTCAATACTCATAAGCGTATGGTTTATGCTTCCTAATTTTGCAGAGCTAACCAGAATTAGCGGCAGCGCATGCTCTTTTATATAGTCAATTGTGAAGTAGTTACCGGTTACCGGAACCATTAATCCGCCGGCCCCTTCAGTTAGTACGATGTCATAGTTATTTAAAAGCTTCCCGGTAGATTTTCTGATAATACTTATATCGATTGGCTTATTATCTATTTTAGCCGACAAGTGCGGTGAAGCAGGATATGAAAAAACATAAGGGCATGTTAAACCGGATTTATCTTCGGGTAATATCTCACTTTCCATTATCCGCCTGTGTTCCAACAGGTCTTCAGAAATGCCCCGGCAGCCTGTCTGAACAAGCTTTGAGGTTATAATTTTCATACCGGCTTTTTTCAAATGGTAAGCTAATAAACCGGTAATATAGGTTTTCCCACAATCGGTGTCTATTCCACTTACAAAATATTCAGTCCCTTTCATATGTTTATAATGTTGTATTTTATTGCTTACCAAATGTTTATATTTCACGCAAAGGCCGCAAAAAGGAATTTACGCAAAAAGCGCAAAGCGTTTTAATCATTCTCATGTGTGTTAAAAATGTTTCTCATAGGTGTTTCATCTGTTTATAATATTATATTTCATTTGGTCACATGGACGTTTCATCTTGTTTTTTTTTGGCTATAATAATTATTGGGTGATAAGTTAAGTTGACAGATTTATCTTTATTTGAGAATAGCTGACGATATTTTTCATCGAATGTCAGAAGTTTTGCTTTGCCGAAAAAGCTTTTTTTCAAGCCATTGACACCCGTCAATTTCATGTGTTTTAACACAGCATTTGGGCATTGAAATTGCTCTTGCTGCCACCACTCTTCAGCATGGATAATATCAAAATCTGGTTTAACAAAGCTTATTATTTCGGGTAGGGTTTTATAATTTAACCCTACATTTAATATTGTTTTTATCTCTCTGAAATTATCTTCACCAAAAGTGCTAAAGGCAATAATGCCATCGCTGTTTAACAAGCCGTACATTCTTGAAATAAAAGATTCTAAATTGTTAAACCACTGAAAGCTTGAAGAGGAAAAAACGGCATCAATATTATCAGGAAAGGCTGTTGCTTCGGCATCTCCCGGAATAAATTTATACTTGCCGAAATTTAAGCCGGTGGTTACCTGCCGGACCTCTTTGAAAGCAGAGTCCACCAAATCGTTCAACATATATTCTCCAACAGAAGAGTTGCTCAATATCTTTTGTGTCAAAAATCCGGTGCCGCATCCGATTTCAAGTACACGATTAAAATGCTTCCTGTTAAGATTCAATAGCAAACCAGCCAGTTTTGATGCTATTTGTTGTTGTACAAAAGCCTGGCGATTATAGGTTTCCAAAGTCCTGCTAAAACGTCTTTGTACGATTTGCTTATCAGTATTATACATCTTTTAAAGTCCGATTATTTCATTCCAGGTTTCAAAAATGGCAAATGGGTAATGTGGAACATCTGTTTCCACTATTCTTGCCCTGGCATTCCAATAATTAAATTGATTGGCTGGCGTAAATATTAAGTCGTTGCTTCCGATAAGTGCACAATCAAAATTTATTTCTACCGCCTTATTTGAGGATACCTCCTTTAGCATGTTGCTCAACTCACTCTTTTGATTTTCAACCTCTCTTGTAGAAATACAATCGGTGAATTGTGCATATTGCTTTCGGCCTCCCATTATGCGTATATTGAATTTATTGCGGTTTTTCTCGTTCCAGGCATCAAGCGTAGCCTTAAATACCGATGGCGAAATGCCCTGGTTTATGTCAATTGGTTGTTGCGTTCCGTTTAGTGCAATGGCTTTGGTGATTTTAATTTGAGATTGCGACAATGACTTTGCCGCAGCCCACACGCCCAGCGACCATGCTGCCAGATAAATCGTACTGTATTCATTAAGTTTTTCATCTATTGGAGAAACAGGATTGTAATCGTTAAACATGCAAATGTCAAAATTGCCTGTATCAAGGTGTTTAACAGTATTTTCATCCTCAGCCCAACCATTAAAATACAATATGCAGCTTTTATTCCCTTGTTTATTTAACCAGCGTTTATTCATATTTTTTTAGTATGTTTTTAATTGGCATTAACTGATTTATATTCATATCCGCACGCAATGAAAAGCGTAGTCTGGCAGTCCCTTTTGGCACTGTAGGATACCTTATTGGCAATACTCTAAACCCGTGTTGTCCTAATATGAGTGATTCCGCAACGGCCTCTTTATTTGTCCCGATAATTAATGGGATTATATGGCTTTGCGGTTTTAAATTCAGTGACTCAGAGAATTGAGTGCTGATGTTTTTTAATCTTTCTCTTTTTTTGTTTAGCTCCGGTAGCTTTTCAAAAATATATTTTGTCCATGCCAGATTTACCGGAGGCAGGGCAGTTGTGTAAATAAGTGTCCGGGAACGATTAATAAGATATTGCTTAAACAGGTTGCTGCAAACCACAAAAGCACCGATTGAGGCTAAAGCTTTACCAAAAGTACCCACAACAAAATCTACATCTTTTGTAACCTGCGCTTCTTCAACACAACCCAGTCCGTTTTTACCCCTTGTCCCGACAGCATGAGCTTCATCGATATACAACAGGCAATTAAATTTTTGTTTCAGTTCAACCAGCCTTTCAAGGTCGGCAATATCCCCATCCATACTGAAAATGCTTTCGCTTATAATAAATACGTTTTCATAAGCATTTCTGTTTTTTTCGAGTATCTTTTCAAGATGCAAATAATTTAAATGCCTGAAGCGGGTTACTGTTGCCGGGCTTAATTTTGTCCCGTCAAGAATACTTGCATGGACAAGTTTGTCAGCTAGAATTAAATCGTTTTTACCGGCTATGGCAGAAATAATCCCCAGGTTAGCATGATAACCACTATTGTACAAAAGGCAGGCTTCCGATTGATAACTACCGGCAATAAGTTCTTCAAGCTTATTATATTCGATGGAGTTACCGCTGAGCAGGCGCGATGAGCAAGAGCTGAACTTTAAGGTATTACCGCCAAGTGTATTTAAAAAGCCGGAATACAGTTGTTTATCGTTGTTTAAACCCAGATAATCGTTTGAGCATAAATCGAG
>VAPE01034216.1_pt1 | contig 11205 bp, 11 predicted proteins | sample 3393911 | NCBI WGS metagenome assembly VAPE01 (sample SAMN08290436, study PRJNA428436) | hydrothermal vent metagenome | isolation source: Deep-sea hydrothermal vent chimney | place: Atlantic Ocean: South-mid Altantic Ridge | reverse complement strand
ACACCTTTTGAAGAAGAACATCCTGAAGCAAAGGATTTTAAAAGGGTTTTTATTAATGCACAAATCACCGGGGAAGAAGGAGAGGAGTGGGAGTTTGAAGAAGGCTGCCTGAGTGTTCCCGGCATTAATGAATATGTTTCGCGTATGCCGGTAATTTACATGAGCTACTACGATGAAAATTTCATTTTTCATAAGGAAGTACGTTTTGAAGGCATTCAGGCTCGTATTATACAGCACGAATACGACCACACCGAGGGTATCCTTTTTGTTGACAGGCTGCCTAATTTCAAGAAACTGCTTTTAAAAAGAAAACTCAGCGATATCAGTGTTGGCAAGCACAAAGCTACTTATAAAATGATTTACCCGAAAAAGAGAATAAAACATTAATCAGTGTGACTAAGAAAACGTCAATTTCTTCGAGAAACCCGATAGCAATCGGATTGAACTTGACGCCTCCTAAGCTCCAAGGGAAAATCCGTGAGTTCTAATTACCAGCGTAACAGCCTGTCCCGCTTAGAGCGGGGAAGAAATCGGACATTATGGACAAACAACTAATTAAGATTTGGGTTGTTGGGAAATTTGTCCCATAAACGATAATCCCGGCCAAGTTTCCGGGTAAGTTTTTTCCAAAGCTCATCAGACTTGGTTTTGAAAATAATATCGGCAGAAGCCGTAACGATAGCCCATGAATTTCTTTTTAACTCTTCTTTCATTTGCTCGGCGCCCCAACCCGAATAGCCAATGAAGAACCGGCTGTTTTCCGGTGTAAGACGTTTCAGACGTGCCAGTTCCAGAATGTCTTCCAAGTTTCCACCCCAGTAAAGTCCTTTGAGCACCTGAATGGAGTCGCCAATCTCATCGCCCAGTGTATGTATAAAAAATAAGCGACCGGGGTCCACCGGCCCGCCGAGAAACAACGGAATATCTAACTCGGGAAAATCTTCTGTAACTTCGTTGAGCATCCGGCTTACCGGCTTGTTGAGGATAAGGCCGAAAGAGCCTTCAGGATTATGCTCGGCCAGCAGAATGACTGCACGGCCAAAAAAATAATCGCCCATAAAAGGTTCGGAAAGCAACAACCGGCCTTTTGCAGGCTTTAAATTATTGGGTTTTATTTGTACCAGCCGGTCGATTTTCATTTTTCCGTTTATTACTTTATTTTTACAGTCATTAATTAATCAAAAAACATACCAAATCATTTTGGATAAGACAAACAATCACAACACGTTCCTGGAGCTGCAAAAAGCTTATCCTTATTTTGTGTTCCAAAGTTATTCAATATTCCGGACAAAAACAAGTTTGCAGGCAAAATTTCTTTTTAGCCTTGCAGGCAAATACACTTTTCAACCGGAAATAGAGATTCCTTTTCGGGATTTTTACAGCATTGAAAAGTTGTCAGGAAAAGTGATAGATAACATGGTTTTCCACATCGGCATGGTCGAACTTGTCAGCTACTGGAAAGCTGCCTGTCCACCCAAAGTGATTGTTCGTGCAGGCCGTTTGGATGAGAAACAAATAGCCTGGTGGAAGAAACTTTATTTCCACGGTTTGGGTGAGTTTTTTTACCTCAACGGCATTGAAACGGACATAGAATCGTTCATGGATATTATCCCGGAAGGGAAAACCGGTGAAATTTCTACGGTTTCGCTGGATAGCCAACAAGTGCTGATTCCCATTGGCGGGGGAAAGGATTCGGTGGTGAGTCTGGAACTGCTCAAAAACAGTGATTTTCATGTCAGACCGTTTATATTGAATCCCCGCGAAGCCAGCCTGCGCACCATCGATATTGCCGGTTTTTCAGAAAAGGAAGCGGTTGTGGTAAACAGAAAGCTCGATCCGGAATTATTGAAGTTAAATGAAGCGGGGTTCCTGAACGGACACACACCTTTTTCGGCATTGCTGGCTTTTGTATCTGCTTTTACGGCGCTTTTGTCGGGTATCGGAAATATTGCACTTTCCAACGAAAGCAGTGCCAACCAAAGTACCATCCCCGGTTCCAAAATAAACCATCAATATTCCAAATCATTTGAATTTGAGCAGGACTTTGACTGGTATTTAAAAAATTATATCCATCCTGAGCTGCGTTATTTCAGCTTTTTGCGTCCGCTGAACGAGCTGCAGATTGCTTATCTGTTTTCCGGATTCCCGCAACACCATTTTAGTTTCAGGAGTTGTAATGTGGGGAGCAAAACTGATAGCTGGTGCGGAAATTGTCCCAAATGTCTGTTTACTTACGTGATTTTGTCACCATTTCTGCCACAGGAAAAATTAGAGAAAATCTTTGGTAATAACCTGCTGAAAGACGAAAACTTAATCTCTGTGATGGACGAGCTGGATGGAAAAGCGGCGGTAAAACCTTTTGAGTGTGTGGGTACGCCGGAGGAGGTGAATGCAGCGCTTTGGAAATCTGTTGAAGCAAAGCAGGTTACCTCTCGGTTTTCGTTAGTTCAAAGAGCTTTCTTTTCGGAGAATGTTCAGCATGAAGAAACCTTTAAAAATCTACTCCACCATTTGAATTTTGAGCACTTGCTTCCGGAGAAATTCTTTCACATCATCCAACAAGCCATAGCCGATGCTGCCGTTTAAAGAAATATTTTCGGAAGGGAAATCCATATTGATCCTTGGCTTTGGCAAAGAGGGGCGCTCGACATATAACTTTTTGTCGAAATATTTTCCAGAAGGCAAAGTCGGAATTGGTGACCAAAACGCCGAAATTGCCGGCGAAGAAATCCGGGCGCCGCTTCATCTCGGTAAGGATTATCTGCAAGCCATTAAGGATTATGATGTTGTGATGAAATCGCCGGGAATATCCCTGGAAGGCATCCCTGAAAATCTTAAATCGAAAATCACTTCCCAAACCGACCTCTTCCTACAGGCTTATGGCCGGCAAACCATCGGCGTTACCGGAACCAAAGGGAAAAGCACGACATCAAACCTGATTTATCATTTACTGAAAAAGACAGGCAAAAAAGCTATCCTGATGGGGAATATCGGGCTGCCGGCTTTTGATTTTCTGGGAAAAATCGATGCTGACGATCTGATTGTTTATGAATTGTCGGCACATCAGCTTGAATTTGTGCACAATAGTCCGCACGTTGCCGTGCTGCTTAACCTGTTTCCGGAACATCTGGATTATTTCGGAACCTTTGACAAATACAAGCAGGCCAAGTTGAATATTTTCCGTTATCAACAATCTAGCGACAGTGCTTTCTGCGGTGAAGGATTTTCAGAATTGATGGCAGGTTGTGAAACAACTTCGGGTTTGGAAAAAGCCTTTGGCGAAAACTTTCAGTTTGAGGAACTGCTGGAACGTTCCGGGCTGAAAGGGATGCACAACCTGAAAAATATTCTTTTAGCTTTCAATGTTCTACATTGGCTGGGGACGTCGCTCACCGAATTGCTACAGGCTTTATCCGGTTTCCGTACTTTGCCACACCGGCTGGAATACGTTGGTAAATTTGGCGGAATTGACTTTTACAACGACAGCATTTCCACGGTTCCGCAATCGACAATGGCGGCAGTAAAAAGTGTAGAGAGGGTTGATGCACTCATTCTAGGCGGTTTCGATCGCAGGCTTGATTACACGGCGCTGGTGGATTTTTTGATGGGAACCGGAATCAAGTATCTCTTTTTTCTCGGAAAAGCGGGGGAGAGGATTCTGAAGTTGTTTAGCGCCAGGGATAACAGCAAAAACCTTTATCCGGTAAATGATCTTGCAGCTGTCTTTCATCGGCTGCAAAGTCTTCCGGATGTTTCCTGTTGCCTTTTGTCGCCTGCAGCAGCGAGTTACGACCAGTTTCATAATTTCGAACATCGGGGAGACCTTTTTAAAAAGCTGGCCTGTGAATTTCTGAGGGGTAAATAAAAAACGGGGCTTGCGCCCCGTCATAATAATTATACTTCTTTTTTATCTGTTTTTGGCTTGGCAGCAGTTTTCCTGGCTGCCGGCTTTTTAATGGCTGTTTTTTTTTCTACAGGTATTTTAGTTTCCGTTTTTTCCGTTTTAGCTGTCGTGGTGGTCTTTTTTACCGTTGTTTTCTTAACTGTTGTTTTTTTGGCAACAGCCTTCTTCACCTTGGGTTTTTCCCCGGCAACCTCCACTTTTATTTCCTTTGGGACCTCAGCAACAACCGGTTTCTCAAACTTAGCTTTCAGTTTTTTCCTTCTTCTTAATCTCCCGTACGAACCGTTTATAATTTTACCTCTTTTCGTCTTTTTGTCACCTTTTCCCATGGCTATATTTTTTTAAATGAATGATTATAATTAATTTACTGCCGTAAAATTATTAAAAAATCCAAAGATTCCAAAATTATTGCCCGCTTTTTCTTTTTTGAAGAAATTCTTTTTCGAAAAGTTCGGCATGTTTTAGGGTGCGTTTAGTCCATTCGATAAGCGTATCAAGCCGTTCTCCGTTGCTTAACTGCCAGGGAATCGACGACTTTCTCAGTTTTTCGGTCAGGGTGAAAAGTGTCAGTGCGGCAGAAACCGAAATGTTGTAACTTTCTGTAAATCCGTACATGGGAATGCGCAGGTATTCATCCGCATGGGCAATGGCTGTATCGGAGAGGCCTTTCAGCTCAGTTCCAAAAACCAGGGCCATTTTCCCATCAATGGGAATTTCGTCCAGCGTCTGGTCATTAGTATGAGGCGTAGTGGCCACAATGCGGTAACCGGCTTTGCGTAAAGCATCGTAAGCTGCCAGCGTATTGTCTTCCGATTCATTGTATTTTATCAGGTTCAGCCATTTGGAAGAGCCCATTGCCACTTCCGGATTTACCTGATACCGGTTCCGGTTTTCGATAATGTGAATATCCTGAATGCCGGTGAGGTCAGCGCTACGCAGCACAGCACTGGCATTGTGTGGTTGATAAATATCTTCCAGCACAACGGTAATATGCCGCGTGCGGTACTGAATAATTTTCTCAAAGAGCTGCCTCCGGTTTTCGGTAAGATATCCCGACAGGAAATATAAAAACTCTTTTTTCGTTTGAAAATCCATACGTAAAAGTTGGTTACAGGTCTTTTTCAGGATACATGTCGTTCCACCACTGTGGTTGATTTTTCAGATATTTTGCCAGCCAGGCAAAAATGGTTTTCTGCCATAAAATCCGCTTGTTGTAATCGATGATGTGATGATTCTGACCTTTTATCTCCACAAATTCCACTGGCCGCCCGAGAAGTTTCAAAGCTGTGTAAAGTTGAATACTTTCACCCGTTGGTACATTGGTGTCAGCCGTGCCCTGAATGAGCAACATGGGCGTGTGTATTTTCTCTGCATTAAACAACGGACTGTGATCAACATACAGCTTTTTGTTGTTCCAAGGGAAGCTGTTGGCTGAAGCCACCGAGCTGTACAAATAGCCCCAGTATCCCTGTCCCCAATAGGAGGCAATATTGCTGATGCCGGCATGGGCAATGGCTGTGGTGAAGATGTCTGTTTGCGTTTGCAGCCACATTGTCATATACCCGCCATACGAGGCTCCGAGGCAGCCGACGGCTTTGGGATTTACCTGCGGATGAGCTTTCAGGAATTTTTTGGTACCTTCGATGATGTCGCTGGCATTTTGTTTTCCCCAACCGTTGACGTGCAAAGCCGAGAAATCCTGTCCGTAGCCGGTGGCGCCGCTGGGTTGCAAATCGTACACGATGTAGCCCATAGCGGCAAACAGATTTTTCGGGTAACGGCCACCGAAGTCTCTTGTTGTGGGTACTGTTCCACCATAATAGTATACCAGCAATGGATATTTTTTATTGGAATTATAATTTGGAGGATAATAAATACGTCCTTCAATGGTCAGTCCCTGTTTGTTTTTGAAGTTCCAGTCTTCTGTTTTTCCGAATTTCACATGAGCAAAAAATGATTTTTCAGGGTCAGAGATTTCTTTTTGTTTATTCTCTTTCAGGTTGTAAAACCATCCTGTGGCAGGGTAGGAGATGCTGCTTCCCGAATAGCTCATTCTTGCCGCATTTCTGGCGAAACTAACATTGTTTACCACATCCACTTTCATGGGGAGAGCGATGAATTGACCGTTTTCGGGATTATACTTCCAGATGTTCACATAAGTGCGATCGGTTGTTCTGAAATAAATCTGATGGTCCAGCGGATTCCACCAGGCATTTTCTATGGTCGGATTGAAGCCTTTGGTGATGGGTTGTACGTTTTTGGTTGCCAGCGTATAAATGTAAGCCTGAATGTCGAAATCATTAGGGATTTTGGCTTTTTTCAAATGAATCCCTGCACCGTCAAACATGGCAGCGGTTCCTGTTACCAGCAATTTTTTTCCATCCGGAGAGTAGATGGCGTTTCCGCCAAAATTCGCATCCCAAATGGTATCAACCTGTCCGTCAACAAGATTCATTTGTAATAAAATCTGTTTGGTGTAAGGACGTTGAGCGTAGAACGGGAAACTTTGTGAGAAGAGAATGTGCGTTTCGTCCTGCGAAATGTCCTGTAGGTTGTTGGTCAGGTAGCCATAGGTAAGCTGTTTTACACTGTGGTCGGCCATACGAAACATAAACAACTGCGTACGCGTACGATACCATGGCCAGCGGTCGGGCATACCCCGAAGCATAAAGACACCACTTTTATTTTTCTCATATTTTTCGCGAACGGAATAGATGATAAAATCCCCTTTGGGGCTCCAGTCGTAGTCTGAAAACTGCTTTGAATTGTTCATTAAAAGTGTTTCCTTGCGGGTATCTAAATTGTAAGTCATAAGCGAAGAGGAGACACCATTTTTTGTTACATAACTGATTTTATGTGTCCCCGGAATCCATTCCACCTTGCTCAGGTCGCTGTGTTTTGAGGAAAAAAGCACCGCTTTGTTTTGGGTGTCTATTATTTCAAACCAGTGAATGGTTTTTCCTTTTGGTGGAAATGTTTGTGCATACTTCAACAAAATCAGGTTGCCATCATCACTCAGGCTGGTTGACGTAAGACGCTGCCCCAGCAGCAGATGCGGGATGTCCATAAGCTGTTCGCCCGATAACGATAATGCAACGGCCTGTTGAGTAAATTCTTTACTGTACAAAACGGATACCTTTACAGGAAGAGTCTGTTTTTCTCCTTTTTTCACAAGCGATTTTACCACCACAAGATATTTTCCTTTATCTAACTTGAGAGAAACTTCTTTTGAAACCGGTTTGTTACCCATGGCGTAGTTGGCGACTTTTTTCTCACCTTTTATAAATACTTCGAAAGGATGAGAACTTTCGGCATGTAATTTCATTTCCACAAACCTTTTGGCCTGCAAATAAAAAGCCTGCCAGTAAATGGCATAGAGAGCTGTAGTATCGGTCAGGAAAGGAGTTTGAGAGTCAGAAGTCTTCCATTGCAGTGATTTGCCCCCTCTTTCGAGGAAAGTCTTTCCGGGTTTGGGATCGGTAACTTTTTTCTGAGAAAACTTCAGCAGATCATTGGTTTTGAATGTTTTTCCTTCCAAATTGGGTTTATTATTAAAAGCCGGCAATTGAACGCCCAAAGGGCCTGCTGTAAGAAACTGTTTTACCTGTAGGTCATAATTTGCCGTGTCCTGAGCAAATACGGTTCCTCCAAGTAAAAAAAAGAATCCAATGAGAATAGTGCTAATTTTATACATTTTATTTTTTGATTTTGATTAATTATCATTGTTATTATGAGGAAGTTCGGGCAACCCATCATCGCTGCCTGAGTCATCTGGAAACAGGTTTTTTGGGTTCAGGATATTATTATTTGTGTCCAGAATCATAACATTTTCGATACTGGTTTTCGTATAACCTGCCGGAATCTGAAAAATGGCTATGGGAATGTTCATTCGCCTGATTTTTTTTATCTGAATAACCAATTTATTGCCGCCAGAGGAATAATTGACTGATTTCAGAATAAGCCCGTTCTTAAGCAGTTTTAAATAGTCTTTGCTGTGACTAAGGCTGTTTTCGATGGCAAAAGGGTTCATCGCTTTGCTAAAAGACATAATTCTGTCAATATCAGTTTCCTGGTAAGGCTTGATCTTCTGCGTAACCCATACAAGCTGTTTAATCACACTGTCGATGGCGATTTCATATTCTGAGACAGGATAGCCGATAATCGTATCTGTTTTGCCTGTTTTTTTGACGGTTACTTCAGGAAACGTCCTGAGGCTGTCTGGAGTTTCATTTGTTTTCTTAAAACTTTCCAGCGCCTGTTTTATTTTTTCTTTTTGGTTTATTGGGGCATAAGCCAACAGCTTTTGCATCTGCTGTTCCACCATTTGGGTTGTCGTCCGGTTCAAGTCGGTGACTGTTCCCTGCCAGTAAGAGCGATGTTGGGCGAAAATCAGGGTAACCAGCTTACTGTTGAAGTTAATGATACTGATAGAGGTGGGTTTGTCGAAACGAATAATGCTATCCTGAATAAAAGTGGTATAAAAGGATTTATTTCCGAAAGCATCGTTGCTTTGTTCGGATATGACCCATCCGGCTTTTAATTGCTGAGGGCCTGCAAAAAGCAGAATCGTCATCCAAATAATAATTGTTCGCAACATAAAGAATTGTTAAATACTCGCTTGAAAAGATTTTTTCACCACTTTATTTACGTAACAAAGATAAAAAATTGCTGATGTTTTTTATTATAACGAATAAAAATTTACTTTTGCAAACTCAAAAATATCCGTAAGATGTCGAAAAAGAAACAAAAAGAAAAAAAAACACAGAAGCAGTTTGAAAATATTGAGGAATCTCTTTCCAGATCGGAAGCGTTTATCCTTGAGAATCAGAAGATACTCACCATTATTGTGGCTATTTTGATTGTTATCGTCCTTGGATTCTTTGGTTTTAAGAAATACTATTTACAACCAAAAGAAAAAGAAGCTCAGGAACAGATTTTCCCTGCCCAGCATTATTTCCAGGCCGATTCGTTAGATAAAGCTCTTTATGGTGATGGAAATAATCTTGGTTTTGTGGATATTGCCAAAAGTTACAGCATCACAAAAGCCGGAAACCTGGCTAATTATTATGCCGGGATTTGCTTTCTGAAAAAAGGAAACTTTGTTAATGCCATTAAATATCTCAAGAAATTTAGCAGTGATGATGAGATAATCGGCCCCATGGCCAAAGGGGCTATTGGCGATGCTTACCTCGAAAAAGGAGACAAAGCCCAAGCCATTACTTATTATATGCAAGCGGCCAACCTGACGGACAATGAATTTACGAGCCCCATGTTTTTGCTCAAAGCCGGTGAAGTAAATGAGGACATGGGTAACTATGACCAGGCAATTCAAGTGTACAAACGCATTCAACGGAATTATTTTAAAAGCCAGGAAGCCAGGAATATTGAGAAATATATAGCCAGGGCCGAAGCTTTGAAGAGGCGTAAGTAAAAGATAAAGAAAATTTTAAAAAAACCTGATGAATTTTCATCAGGTTTTTTTTATTTCCGTACTTTCGTAACAATTCATACAAACAGATGGCTATGGAAAAAAAGGATTTTCGTATTGTATTTATGGGGACACCCGATTTCGCGGTTTCTTCTTTAAAAGCTATATTAGAAGCTGGTTATCACGTTGTTGGTGTCATTACGGCGCCAGACAAGCCCGCAGGCAGGGGCAAAAAACTCAGCCTGCCGGCAGTGAAGAAATTTGCGCTGGAACATGGACTGAAAGTTTTGCAGCCGACCCGGCTGAAAAATCCGGAGTTTTTGGAAGAGTTAAAAGCACTAAAAGCCGACTTGCAGGTGGTGGTGGCATTTCGGATGCTTCCGGAGCTGGTTTGGGCTATGCCTCCCTTTGGAACCGTGAATCTGCATGCTTCCCTCTTGCCGCAATACCGTGGGGCAGCGCCCATTCATCATGCCATTATCAATGGTGAAAAACAAACCGGACTGACGACTTTTCTGTTACAAAAAGAGATTGATACCGGAAACATTCTGCTACAGAAAAAGCTGGATATCGGACCTTATGAAACAGTGGGTGAACTGCACGATCGCATGATGGCGTTGGGCGGAGATTTGCTGGTGGAAACCATCGAACGCCTTCGCAAAGGGGAGATTACCCCCGTCGATCAGCAGACGCTGATGAAACCCGGAACTTTGTTGAAGCCCGCACCAAAAATTTTTAAGGAAAATTGCCGCATACAATGGAATAATGATGTACAAAAGGTTCACAATTTTATCCGGGGGCTCAGCCCTTATCCCGGTGCTTTTTCCATACTAAAATCACCTTCGGGGGATGAATATACCGTGAAAATTTTTAAAGCTTCCGGGGAGTTTTCATCAGAACAGCTTCACCCCGGAACGATTGTAACCGATGGAAAGACCTTTATAAAAGTAGCCGTTGTGGATGGTTTCATTTACATTTATGATTTACAAAAGGAAGGCAAAAAACGGCTTCGGACGGAGGAATTCCTGCGGGGCTTTACCATAAATGAAAACTGGCATTTTACCTGAGAAAGCTGCTTCAAACGCCGATTTCCGGCTGTTTTCGGTTGTTTTTATTAACAAATTGCAGGATTTATTAACATTTTTTGACTTTTTTAACATATATCCTTGCATTTGATTGAATTACCATTATATTTGTTACATCAATTGTTTAAATATTAATTAAAAATTAAAAATTATGAACAAAGCTGAATTGATTGACGCGATGGCTACAGGTGCAGGCTTAAGTAAAGCAGATGCAAAAAAAGCGCTTGATGCTTTTGTTAGTTCCACCACTGATGCTCTCAAAAGAGGTGAGCGTGTTGCATTGGTAGGGTTCGGATCATTTTCTGTTTCCACCCGCTCGGCCAGAAAGGGCCGCAATCCGCAAACGGGTAAAGAAATTAGTATTCCTGCTAAAAAAGTTGTAAAATTTAAAACAGGAGCTGACTTGTCAAAAGGTGTAAAATAGATACATCTTTTCTTCAGAAAAAATGTCCGGTATTTTCATGCCGGACGTTTTTTTTATGTCCTGATCCTGACAAACCGGAACCAAACGGGCCAGACTTCGGGAAAATACCAAATATCAAGTACCAAAACCCAAATAACCTCCAAATTTCAAATACCAAACCGGAGACTCGTCTTTGTTCGGGTCTGAAATTTGAAAGCTATACATCACACGGGATAAATTAGGACATTTTCATTTTTATATACCTATTCAGCCGATATAAATACAGCTGTATAAAAACGGAAAAATCCTGAAAGGATTTAATAACAATAGCCCTGCACAAAGTGCAGGGTAGTTTTCCAAAACAGACCGGAACCCTGAAAGGGTT
>VAPE01035631.1_pt1 | contig 11209 bp, 7 predicted proteins | sample 3393911 | NCBI WGS metagenome assembly VAPE01 (sample SAMN08290436, study PRJNA428436) | hydrothermal vent metagenome | isolation source: Deep-sea hydrothermal vent chimney | place: Atlantic Ocean: South-mid Altantic Ridge | reverse complement strand
TTTGGGCTTGAATTGTACCGTGAGATCTGCTATATTAGAGATAAGTCAATGCTCTGCGACCCCATCACAAGGTATCAGTTACTGCTGAAGATCAACAATGCCATAATAAAACAATATACCCGTGAAGCCCTTTTCCGGTCCCTGGCTACTGAAATCGGCAAAATATTCCATTACGACCGCTTCAGCATCAATCTCTATAACCCCGAGACAAACACCATAAGTTACTTTGCCACTGCTGAAGGCATCGATCCAACGGGAATAAATGAGAAAATCCGTCCTCTGGAGCACGGTTCCATAGCCCAGTTGGTTATTCAATCCCTGAAACCCGTATTTATTTATGACCTGGCACAGAATCCTCAACTGGCCACGTCAAAGTCCATGGTCAGGGCGGGTTTAAACTCAACTATGGCTTTTCCAATGGTTATCAGGAAAAAGGTTTTGGGATCAATACATTTTTCTTTCAAAAAAAGTCCACCGAATATTTTTGAACTCAGGGAATTTTTGAATGACCTCTCTGTTCAGGTAGCCATTGCCGTGGACAACATGCTCTCCTACGAAAAACTCAAAGGTATAACCGAAAACCTCAAAAGAGAAAAACGTTTTCTGCTTGATAATGTTACGCATTCCTACCAATTCCAAAAGGATAATTTTTATTATGCCAGCCAATCCATTGCCCGGATCATGAGTGAAATCGAGTTGATAGCGGAAACCGATGCCTCGGTGCTGATTTCCGGAGAGACCGGGACCGGTAAGGGACACATGGCGCGATGCATTCACAATTTAAGCCTCCGCAAGAACCATCTGTTCGTTGAGGTTAATTGCGCAGCCCTGGCGCCAACACTTATAGAGAGTGAACTCTTCGGTCATGCAAAAGGTGCTTACACGGGTGCTGACAGCAGGAGGATCGGACGCTTTGAGATGGCAAACAAAGGGACTATCTTTCTTGATGAGATAGGAGAACTTCCTTTAAATGTCCAGGCTAAACTTCTTCAAGTCCTCCAGGATAAAACCTTTGAACGTGTTGGAGAAAGCATATCCAGGTCAGTCAATTTCAGAGTTATTGTTGCAAGCAACCATGATCTGAAACTCAAGATACAAGAAAAGACCTTCCGTAGCGATCTATATTACCGGCTCAATACAATTCATATCCACATCCCTCCCCTGCGAGAGCGCCGTGAAGATATTTCCCTTTTGGTTCAACGGCTTACCACAATTTATGCAGAAAAGATGCACAGACCGGAGCCGCGATACACCCCCTCCGCTATAGAAGCGCTTTGCAGTTATAACTGGCCTGGAAATGTCAGGGAACTGGAAAACCTGCTTGAACGAATGATTATACTCCGCGCCGGTGATGAAATTACGGATCCGGATATAAATAATATCCTTAACTCCAACACCTCGGAAATGAATTCTGAAAACAATGCCTTATCATTGACCGAGATGGAAAAGAGACAGATTGAAAAGGCCCTGATCCAGTGTGACGGCATTGTAGGAGGACCCCATGGCGCTGCTCATCTGCTGGGGATGCCCCGGTCCACACTCCAGTACAGGATCAAAAAATTGGGAATAGATCTCTCTCTCCCATTTCACCAAAACACCCCTTCAATCAAAAAATATCTCATGGAATAAGATAAGGGATCCATACATTCCACAAAGCCTTTGTACAGTCATATTCGTCAAAGTGGTATCTTCATGCCGGTGCCCCTCAGAGCCGTTTTAGTGCCGCATCCTGAGAAAAGATTATAGGATGATTTGGGCTTCATCCGGGAAGCGGGTAACTATAAGTTACACACAGGGACTTACTGTTACAATTTTATACTTATACGGTTCAGCTGTCGCTCAAATATCTCCACTGAAGACGGCGTCCGTTCCCGGGCCGTGTCATAATTGTCATCCCTGAAATGAATCCAGGGCAGGCTCTGTACACTCTGCCCCGAAGGCCTTCGGGGTACCGTTTCAGAACCCATATAAACGTAACATGTCGAAAATACGATATTCTGAAATGATACCCGAGAGTTTTCGGGGCACAGGATTCAGAATGACATCATATGATGTTTTCAGGATTGTGGCACAGTCTGTCCTCTATGATAACGGAACAAGAAGCCCTTAGTCGGCTGCCAGGGGTTTTAAACCTTACCAGGCATAATAATTGCTGAAATTACAGTTTTGTATATACTTGTATATTTTTATTTTATGTGCAGTGAACATTTTCCTTGACATTTGAGTCGTTTTTTAATAAGATTGTATTGAATAGGGGAGAAGAAATGAAGAAGACTGCTACGTCTGTCATAAGAGATTTATGTTCAGCTTTTTTTTGCCTCCTGTTAACTCTCATATACGAAAACAGTTACCTCCCCTTCAATGTAATTCAGACGACCGTTCCTCTCCAATCACAATCATATACCATAAACAGATGAATACCCGTCCGGTTTTCAGATGCACGATTGCATCAGTCTATTTTTAAAGATATCTAAAGAAAGGAGGTTTTTATGGCTTCTTCAAAGTCACCTGATGCCAGGGATGGCACCATCTATGCGGCCCTGAAGGAAAAGGGATTCTCAAGAAGAGACTTTATCCGGTTCTGCTCCTTAATGACTGCCACACTTGCACTCCCCCCGGCCTTTGTCTCAAAGATTGCCGAGGCCCTTGAGACGAAGAAGAAACCCACCCTTGTATGGCTTGAGTTTCAGGATTGCGCAGGCAATACCGAATCCTTACTGAGGGCAAGCCAGCCGACAGTCCGGGAAATCGTCCTTGATGTCCTCAATGTGGAGTACCATGAGACGATCATGGCCGCAGCGGGCCATCAGGCAGAGAAGTCTCTCGATGATGTGTTAACGAAACAGAAGGGTAAGTATATCGCTGTAATTGAAGGTTCAATTCCCATGAAAGATGGTGGTGTTTATTGTTGTATCGGTGGCAAATCTGCTATTAGCATGGTAAAAGAGGTATGTACAAACGCAATGGCTACCATAGCGGCCGGAACCTGCGCTGCATATGGAGGTCTCCCGGCTGCCGCACCTAACCCGACCGGTGCAGTCGGCGTTCAGGAAGCAGTTCCGGGCATCCCCGTACTAAACCTGCCTGCCTGTCCTTTGAATGTAGAGAACCTTACGGCCACAATAGTCCACTTCTTAACCTTTGGTTCTCTCCCGGAACTCGATAAACATGGCCGTCCTCTCTTCGCCTATGGAAAGAGGATTCATGACAACTGCGAACGCCGTGCCCATTTCGATGCCGGACAGTTTGTCCGCGTGTGGGGAGACGAGGGACACCGTAAGGGATGGTGCCTCTATGAACTGGGATGTAAGGGACCCGAGACATTTCAGAACTGTCCCCGCATAAGATGGAATGAGGGTGTAAACTGGCCTATCGGCGCAGGACATGGCTGTGTCGGATGTTCAGAACCCGGCTTCTGGGATAAGATGACCCCATTTTACAGGCGTCTTCCTAACGTACCGGGATTTGGTGTTGAGGCAACGGCTGATAAGGTCGGTGCAGGTCTTGCCGCAGTTACCGGTGTAGCATTGGTTGCACATGGAATCGGAAGAATGGTTTCCGGTGGGAAAAAAGATAGAGACGATGAATAAAGGAGGTGATACTAAATGGCTAAGATAGCAGTTGATCCAGTAACCAGGATTGAGGGCCACCTCAGGATTGAGGCAAAGGTTGAAGGTGGCAAAGTAGTGGACGCATGGTCTGCAAGCACCATGTTCAGAGGGATCGAACTTATTCTCAAGGGACGTGACCCACGGGATGCGTGGTACTTTACTCAACGTATATGAGGCGTTTGAACAACGGTTCACGCAACCGCCTCGGTGAGAGCGGTCGAAAACGCCTTAAACATTACCATTCCCGACAATGCAAGGATTATCAGGAACTTGATTACCGGCATCCAGTATGTACAGGATCATGTAATCCACTTCTATCATCTTCATGCCCTTGACTGGGTGGATATTGTCAGCGCCCTGAAGGCTGATCCTGCCAAGACAGCCCGGCTGGCCCAGTCGATTTCAGACTGGCACAATTCATCTATAACCTATTTCAAGGGAATAAAGGACAAGCTTAAGTCCTTTGTTGAAAGCGGTCAGTTAGGCCCGTTTTCAAACGCTTACTGGGGACACCCGGCATACAAACTACCTCCCGAGGCAAACCTGATGGCAGTTGCCCACTACCTTGAGGCGCTCGATTGGCAGAAAGATGTCATAAAGATTCATGCAACGCTCGGAGGCAAAAATCCTCATCTTCAGACCTACCTTGTCGGTGGTATGGCAGTACCCATCGATCCAAATAGTCAGAACGCACTGAATGCCGACAGCATCGCCTTTATCAGCGAGCTTGCAAAGAAAGCCCTTAAGTTTGTGGAGAAGGTCTATATCCCGGACCTGCTCGCCGTTGCTTCATTCTACAAGGACTGGGCAGGGTATGGCGGAGGAGTTGGAAACTATATGGCATACGGCGTCTTTGCTCAGGACACCAAAAGCAATACCGACAACCTCTGGCTCCCAAGGGGTATAATCCTTAACAAGGACCTCGGCACCGTACACCCTGTTGAGCAGACCAAGATCACGGAGTATGTGACCCATTCATGGTATGAGTACCCGGGTGGAGACGGCAAATCAAGACATCCATGGGATGGGATAACAGATTACAAGTATACGGGACCGAATCCCCCGTACAAGTTTCTCAACACGGACAAAAAGTACAGCTGGCTCAAGGCACCACGTTATGAAGACATGCCCATGGAGGTCGGCCCGCTTGCAAGAATGCTCGTTGCCTTTGCAAGCGGTCACAAGAGGGTACAGGAAGTAGTCACTTATGTCCTCAAAAAACTGAACGTCGGGCCTGCGGCGCTTTTCTCAACCCTTGGGAGAACCGCTGCAAGGGGTATCGAAACCCTCGTAACCGCCGAGATGCTCCCTGTCTGGCTTAACGAACTCTCAGCCAATATGAAGAAGGGAGACTACAGGATCCATGCCAATGAAAAATGGGATCCGTCTACGTGGCCGAAGGAGGCACAGGGTTACGGGTGGCACGAGGCGCCCAGGGGAGCACTTGGACATTGGGTTAAGATCAAAGACGGCAAGATCGAAAACTACCAGTGTGTTGTTCCAAGCACATGGAACGGCTCTCCGAGGGATGCAAAGGGACAGAAAGGACCGTATGAGGCTGCCCTGATCGGCACCCCTGTTGCCGACCTGAAACAACCGCTTGAGATCCTTCGCACAGTCCACTCCTTCGACCCCTGCATGGCCTGTGCAGTACACGTTGTTGATCCCGATGGGAAAGAGGTAGCAAAGATCAAGATTGTATGACTGAAAGGAGGCGATGATGGCTAACGAGAGAAAAAGGGTCTATGCATGGGAGTTTCCTGTCAGGCTTACGCACTGGATCAATGTGCTGTGTATCATTGCCCTTTCCATAACCGGGTTCTACATAGGCAATCCCTTTATCCATGCTGTCTCTTCAACGCAGTACATCATGGGATGGATGAGGTTCATACACTTTATTGCAGCTTACACCTTCTTGTTCAGCATGATCGTAAGGTTGTACTGGGCCTTTATGGGTAACAAGTATGCGAGTTGGAAGGTCTGGTTCCCCTTTACGGGCAAGCGGCTCAGCGACCTCTGGGGAGCTGTAAAGTTCTACCTCTTTATCAGCAAAAAACCCCCTTATGCTGTAGGACATACTGCTCTGGCCGGACTCACTTACCTCTTCGTTTTTGCGATATTCATATTCCAGATAATATCGGGGTTTGCACTTTACTCAATCGTCCAGCAAGGCACAATATGGATGATTCTCGGTGGCTGGCTCAGGGGAATGATGCATCTACAGACCATACGGCTCCTGCACCATCTTGCGATGTATGTAATCCTGGCATTCGCTGCAGTCCATATCTATATCGGCTGGTTCCTTGACCTGAAGGAGCGCAACGGCCTGATGGGCTCCATATTCAGCGGATACAAGTTTGTAACCGGTAAGGAATGGGAATAAATCAGCCCGGGACCTGTGCGGGTAATGGACCTCCCCGCCGTCCCGATATTTCGGGACGGGGTATATTGTTGATCTGGTCTATTTGGTCTATTTGGTTTGTCTGGTTAAAAAAACTCTACAGTCTCCCCTCCCTTGATGGGAGGGGATTAAGGGGAGGGTGCAGCATCTTAATCACCCCCACTCCCACAACGCTATGCTCTGTGCGCTTAAAAAGGGGGGGAAGTATAAAGAACCCCTCAGCCCCGATATTTCGGGGTGCGGTATTGCAAACTTAATAAACATAACAGCGGGGGCGTATGGTTATATGCCCCTGTTCTGTCTTTGGCCTAATGCTGAACGATAAGGAAATAGCGGTTATAGGTATAGGAAACACTCTGATGAGTGATGATGGGGCAGGTGTATTTGCACTTGAAACACTTATTGAGAGATACGAACTTCCTGAGAATATCGACCCTATCGATGGTGGTACGAAGGGGCTTGAACTCCTGCCGTTCGTTGAAGGTAAAGAGAAAATCCTCTTTATAGATGCCGTTAATTTCAATAAGGCTCCGGGGTATGTCGGGGAATTGGCAAAGCATGAAATACCGGATTATTTTGCAACCAAGCTATCGGTCCATCAGATAGCACTGCCTGACCTTATTGGCGCCGGAAAGCTCCTCGGAACCCTTCCCGAGGAATTTCATCTCATAGGTATCCAGCCCCTGAGTATCGATATGGGCTATGGCATCACACCACCGCTTAAGTCCCACTTTGATGAATTAATTGATAGGGTGGTGGAGAAATTAAAAAAATGGGGTGTTGTGCTAAGATTAAAAGAACAAAGTGAATCTCCTGTCAAGCTCTCCGACCAAAGGTCGGGGCTTGCAAATGTAAAGAAAATTTGATTAATTAGAGTCTGTGTATAAAGTCGAACAATTGTCGTTTTTCCGTCATTCCCCGAAAGCGTTCGGGGAATCGTTCTTTAAGAAGGATTCCCAACGTGCTTCGCTTGCGGAAACTTATTGAAAAGAATAGATTCCGGTTAAGGACTGCCGGAATGACAGATAGAAAATGGAACTCTTTGACATGTGTCTTGCAATACCTTCAAAAATAATCAAGATCAACAACATGATGGCCATCGTAGATGTGATGGGTGCCAAAAGGGACATAAGCCTTATGCTTCTTCCTGAAGAGGCGGGTGTTGGTGACTTTGTCCTCGTCCATGCCGGCTTCGCCATCCAGAAGGTCCGGGAGGATGTGGCTGAGGACTCACTGAACCTCCTTAATGAGATACTTAAAGAGATGGAAAACCACCCTGAATACGAATAGGGTCTCTTTTCAGAAAACCACCCCTCTTGTCCTTGGCTACAGTGTTTGAGCGGTCATGACAAGTGCCTTCCCAGTCTCTTCCATAAATTAAGGTGAGATGGTCCTTGATGTAACATGCCCGGTGTGATAATTCGGATCCCTGAACATGGCGGCATCAATAATCATCACAGCATGGAGCAACGGTTAATGACGGCAACCGGTTTTTACCCATCAAAGGCGCGTCTTAAAATCATGTTTACTTTCGCCATACTGAAGGGTTTCTTTAAAATACCGGTAACACCTGAACTTTCCATATCCTCAAGCTCTGAGGACAGGGCATAGCCGGTAGAGATTATCACCTTCTGCTCAGGCCTGATATCCCGGATCTTATAGTGCACCTCCATCCCGGAAATACCCGGCATCACAAGATCAAGGATGACGAGGTCAAACTCATCCGGCCTTTCCGAATATGCCTTCAGCGCCTCATCTCCATTCTTCACCGTCACCACATCAAAGCCCTGTCCTGAAAGAAAATCATGGAGAAACTCCCTGACAACTTCCTCGTCATCAGCAATAAGAACCCTCTTACCCTTTCCATCTAAAACACCTTGAACTTCGACTTCTTCATTCCCCTCATCCACGAAGGATTCCAAGACCGCCGGGAAGTACAGCCGGAACTCCGTCCCACTACCCTCTTTGGTCCTGATCTCGATACAACCCCCATGGCCCTGGACAACGGAATAGACAACGGCCAGCCCAAGTCCGGTCCCCCTCCCGGCCTCCTTTGTGGTGAAGAAAGGATCAAAAATCCTGTTCCTTATTTCATCGGGTATTCCCGGGCCTGTATCAATGACCGATAGGCAGACATAATCCGCTCTCGCCTGCCCGGCACCTTTTTCTTTTCCCCTCCTGTCGGTGACACAGAAGATACCCCTGTCATGATTACAGTAGCCCTTATCAGTGTATGTTTTTATCGTAATTTTACCGCCCTCGGGCATTTCATCCCTTGCATTCACCACGAGGTTCAACAGCACCTGGTAGAACTGTCCCTCATCGGCCTCAATCAGGTGGATATTATCGCACAGTTCCGTTGATATAACAATGTTTTCTTCAACCATTCGCGTCAGCGTCAAGAGGGAAGAACCTACAAAGAGGTTCAGGTCAAGGGGCTTTTTCCTGACAGGGGCCTTCCTGCCGATAATCAGTATCTGGTTTGTCAGGGAGGCTGCCTGTTTTGTAATCTTAAAGATCCTCCTCATGTAATTCCTTACCTCGGGTGAGTCCGTCCTGGTCAATGCTATCTCCGAAAAACCCGAAATGCCGGTAAGCATGTTATTGAAGTCATGGGCGATTCCTGCGGCAAGGTTCCCTATCGCTTCCATCTTCTGGGCCTGTAAAAGCTGGCTCTGAAGTTCCTCCCTTTCCCGTTCCAGGCTCTTCAACTCGGTCACATCATGCATGATCGTGCTTGTCTTAATAAAGTTCCCATCCCCGTTATAGATTGCAACGGCCTTAACAAGGACATCTATTGTGCTTCCGTCCTTCTTCAGAACCTCCCACTCGACTTCAGCAACACCGGTATCTTTCAATTCACTAAAATTCTTGTTGAACTGTTCATGGTATTTTTTGGGCAGGAGTTCCTTCAGGTGCCTCCCGACAAGTTCGAACCTTTCATACCCGAGCACCTTCAGTTCAGTATCGTTACATTCAATTATATAGCCATCCCCATCAAGGGAATGCATGAGGTCAGGGGCATTGTTGTACAGGGTTCTGTATCTCCGTTCCGATTCCTCCAGCCTCATCTGCAGGTTCATCCTGCCGGTAACATCGGATACCGTCTCCACTACAAGATCCTCCTCCCCCTCTGAACCCTTTAACGGATACGCATTGGTTTCAGCGTAGATCTTCGAGCCGTTCTCGCATACATGTTCATGTACGGCGGTATGCGGTCTCCCGTCCTCAAAGGTCTTCTTTACTGCACAGTCCTCCCCTGCCTCATAACACGGGAAGGCATACCCATGGGATATTTCATAACAGTGTTTCCCTATTACCTCTTCACGGGATCTTTTAGTCTGTTTGAGGTAACCGCTGTTTGCGCTGACTATCCTCATATCGTTGTCTATTACTATAACGGCATCACCAATACCTCCAAGGACGGAAGAGAGGAACGCCTGTGACTCCATCAGCTTTTTCTCTGCAATCTTCTGTTCCGTGACATCCTTGAAGGCCTCCACAATGTTTTCAACTTCACCCCTGAAATCAAACAGGGGATAGAATGTCCTGTCAAAATAGAACTCTTTACCGGACGGTGTTATTATATGCCTCTCATCCGTTACAGGTAACCGCTTCCTCTTAACTTCCTCCACTAAACACTCATCACAAACGGTATCCCTTCCGTATATTACCTCGTAGCATTGCTTCCCGAGAATCTCTTCCGGAGAACTTAAGAGAAACTCCGCCATCTTCGGATTTATATATTTAATCACATAATCCTTTGTCAGAATCCCGACAGGAAAGGGACTGAACTCATAGACCTTAAGGACCTTTTCCTTTGTTTCCTCGAGCCTGTCCTCAAGCCTCTTCTGTTCGGTAATGTCCCTTATGATATGGATATAACGGTTCTTTCCGTCCTTGCCGTTACAGGCAGGTGAAACTGAAGCAAAAAGATATCTCTTCAGATAGGGCTCATAGAATTCGGCCTTGCGGCAGGCCCTCTCTATTACGGCTGAATTACGCGGACATGAGTCAGGCGGTTCATCGGTGTTATGGACCAGGTTATAACATTTCTTCCCGGTGATCTTATCTAAAGGCGTATCAATAATTTCGGAAAACTTCCTGTTTCCCCTGATGATGTTGTAATCATCATCGACCATAAACACGGCATCCTCCATACTGTCAAAAAGAAATCTCCATTCCTCCGCAGCCTTTTTGAGGTTTTCCTCAAGCACGGTCCTCTCCTTCTGGAGCTGCCTCTTCTCCTTAACACGTTCTATGGACAGGAATATTTCATTGTTGGTAAAAGGCCTCATCAGGAAGGCATATGTCCCCTCCTTCATGGAGGCAAGGGTCTCCTCAAGGGTCGCATCGGCGGTAATATCGGCGGTAATGAAGATTACATCTATACCGGGCCTTGCCGATTTTATATCCTTCAGCACCTGCGCCCCGTTCATTCCAGGCATAAAGATATCAAGAAGAACGAGGTCAAAGTCTTTCGTCCTGACAAGTTCAAGCGCCTCCTTACCACCAGGGCTACCGGATACAGCATACCCGAAACCCCCTATCAGCTTCTCAAGGTCCTCCCGTTCGTTCTTTCTGTCATCAACAACCAGTACTTTCAACATCATCTTCCTCTTCGTTTTATGCCGTCAAAGCCCGCAAGACAGGATATCAATTTACAATGCACCTTGCCGGAAGCCCCGACCTTTGGCGGAGAGCTTGACTATCCTGATACGCCACTGTCCGTTAAAGGCAAATAACATGTTGTAGAAGGGGATGTATAAGGACCCCCCCTCAGCAGAGACTGAGTGGTATTGAAAACTTAATAAAATAGACACAGATAATTATAACAGATTAGGCGGACAGCCTGTACAGGTTGTCCCCGGTCTTACTCCCTGGGATATCCCCCCCTTCAAAGAGGAAAACCAAAGGCGGAGTTCAAGGAAAATACACTACCTGCCTGCCTATTTTCAGAGAAGTTCCTGAAGAAACAACTCCCTTAACGTATCACGGTTTTTCTTCTTTTTTTAATTTTATTAGTAAGGATATAATAACCATGAATATGAAGGACCTGAAGATATCCGTAATCATGCCCGTACTTAATGAGGAGAAAGGCCTCGAAAAAAGACTTCGATCCCTGAATCTCACGGAGTCCGAGGAACTTATTATAGTTGACGGGGGCAGTTCAGACCGGACGGTGGAAATTGCATCG
>VAPE01003428.1_pt1 | contig 11225 bp, 10 predicted proteins | sample 3393911 | NCBI WGS metagenome assembly VAPE01 (sample SAMN08290436, study PRJNA428436) | hydrothermal vent metagenome | isolation source: Deep-sea hydrothermal vent chimney | place: Atlantic Ocean: South-mid Altantic Ridge | reverse complement strand
GCGGTCGGTCGACGATATCGCGCTGCTCGACGCGATTCTGTCGGGCACCGGCACCGGCACCGGCACCGGTGCGGGCGAGCCGACGTCGCTGCCGAACCACAGCGCGACGCGCCCCGTGCGCCTGGCGGTTCCGCTCACGACGTTCTGGCGCGGCCTCGCACAGGATGTCGAGACGGTGGCGAATGCCGCTGTGGCGAAACTGGCACAGGCGGGATTCGAGTGCGTCGATATCGACCTGAACGACTATCCGGGGTTCTTCGACGACGAGCCGGCGATCATCGCCATGTACGAGTTCCGTTCGTCGATGCACGCCTATCTGGTCGAGAACGGCTACGAACTGTCGGTCGACGACATCGTCGCGAACGTGGGGAGCCCGGACGTCGCGAAGATCGCCCGCCATGTCACCGGTCCCGACGGTATCGGCGAAGCGGCGTACCGCACCGCGCTCGACCGGCGTACGCGGTCGCGTGCCGCGTATCGGCAGTGCCTCGCCGACAGCGGGGCCGATGCGCTCGTGTTTCCGACCACGATCGCCGCCGCGTGCCGGATTCCGTCGGGCGACACGATGATGCTCAACGGCGAAACCGTGTCGGTGTTCTCGACCTACATCCGGAATACCGAGCCGGGCAGTAACGCCGGCGTACCGGGCATGACCGTCCCGGCCGGCCTGACGATGGCGGGGCTGCCGGTCGGCCTCGCGCTGGATGGGGCGGCCGGCACCGACCGCGAGCTCATCGCGGTCGCGCTGGAGGTCGAGCGGGTGCTCGGCCGGTTGCCGCCGCCGGACGACGGGTATGGGGTAGAGGGCAGGTTGGGTGGGTACGCGGGCGTCGATGGGGAATCGTGACGCCGAGCCGCCGAGCGCGGGGGGCGGTGCGGCGGTTGAGTTGCCGGAGCCGGTGACGTTCGCCATGAAGCCGGCCAGCATGCGCGCGAGGCAGACCGCCCTGATGCAAGACCCTTCGTGTGCCTGACCCGATGCGCAAGCACCGCTGACGGAAACCCCGCCAGCGCCACCGGGTCTCGAGCCGACAACCAGCCGAACAAAGCGCACGCGAAGCCGGCCGCCAACCGCGCATATCGAGAAATTCGCCCACGAGCCCTCCGGGTGAGGCATCAGGAAAACCCTGACAGCGGCACGCCGAGGCCATTTTTTTGCGTCGCCGCGCGCGTGGCGACCGATGCCATTCGCGTCTTCGGCTGCCCATATCCCGGGTGGCCGCTCCCCCCGATCCAGCATGGCTTCCAGACCGCACCACCTGTCAAGACAGGTATGGTAAACAGCGACATCCGGCGAATATCCCAGAATTTCAATACCTGCCAGGTATTGAAATGACCGCCTAAAAGTATTGGACGCTCGATCTGGCCGAGACGTATAAATCGCCTCAAGAACTTCACCCACACGGCGTGCCCCATGTCCTCCGTCACCATCGAACGCATCGAAACCCGCCTCGTCGACCTGCCGACGATCCGCCCGCACAAGCTGTCGGTGGCCACGATGCACGGCCAGACGCTGATGCTCGTGAAGGTGTTCTGCAGCGACGGCGTGACGGGTCTCGGCGAAGGCACGACGATCGCCGGGATGGCGTACGGCCCGGAAAGCCCCGAGGCGATGAAGCTGGCGATCGACACGTATCTCGCGCCGGCGATCATCGGCAAGGACGCAACGCGCATCCAGACGCTGATGGCGTTCCTCGGCAAGCTCGCGAAGGTCAACCACTTCGCGAAGAGCGCGCTCGAAACCGCGCTGCTCGACGCGCACGGCAAGCGGCTCGGCGTGCCGGTGAGCGAGCTGCTCGGCGGCCGCCGCCGTGACCGTCTCCCGGTCGCATGGACGCTCGCATCGGGCGACACGGCCACCGACATCGCCGAAGCCGAGCGGATGCTCGCCCTGCGCCGCCACAACGTGTTCAAGCTGAAGATCGGCGCGAAGGCGCCCGAGGCCGATATCCGCCACGTGGCCGCGATCAAGCAGGCCGTCGGCGATCGCGCGTCGGTGCGAGTCGACGTGAACATGGCGTGGAGCGAAACGCAGGCCGCGCGCGCGATTCCGGCGCTGGCCGATGCCGGCTGCGAACTGGTCGAGCAGCCGGTGGCCTCGGCCGCGGCGCTGGCGCGCCTGATGCGCCGCTTCCCGGTCGCGCTGATGGCCGACGAAATCCTGCAGGGCCCCGACAGCGCGTTCGACATCGCGAAGCATCACGGCGCGGACGTGTTCGCGATCAAGATCGAGCAAAGCGGCGGCCTGTTCGCCGCGCAGCGCGTCGCCGCGATCGCGGATGCGGCCGGCATCGAGCTGTACGGCGGCACGATGCTCGAAGGCGCGTTCAGCACGGTGGCGTCCGCGCACCTGTTCGCGAGTTTCGCGAACCTGCAATGGGGCACCGAACTGTTCGGGCCGCTGCTGATCACCGAAGAGATCCTGACGCAGCCGCTCGATTACAGCGACTTCGAACTGACCGTGCCGGACGGCCCTGGCCTCGGCATCGAACTCGACGAGGACAAGGTCAGGCGTTTTACCCGCGACGGGCTGACGAAAGTCGCGCGATAACCCTGGCCGGGCAAAGGCCGTCATTCCCCCAATACACGTGGAGACATCATCATGAGCGTCAAAGTTTTCGATACCCGGGAAGTGCAGGATCTGCTGAAGGCCGCGTCGAACGCGGGCGCGAGCGGCACGAACGGCGGCAACGCGCGCACGCAGCAGGTCGTGCTGCGGCTGCTCGGCGACCTGTTCAAGGCGATCGACGATCTCGACATCACGCCCGACGAAGTGTGGGCCGGCGTCAACTACCTGAACAAGCTCGGCCAGGACGGCGAAGCGGCGCTGCTTGCGGCCGGCCTCGGTCTCGAGAAGTTTCTCGACATCCGGATGGATGCCGCCGACAAGGCGATCGGCCTCGACGGCGGCACGCCGCGCACGATCGAAGGGCCGCTGTACGTGGCCGGCGCGCCCGTGCGCGACGGCGTGTCGAAGATCGACCTCGACGCGGACGACGGCGCGGGTCCGCTCGTGATCCACGGCACGGTCACGGGCCTCGACGGCAAGCCGGTCGCGGGCGCGGTGGTCGAATGCTGGCACGCGAACTCGCACGGCTTCTATTCGCACTTCGACCCGACCGGCAAGCAGAGCGATTTCAACCTGCGCGGCGCGGTGAAGACGGGCGCCGACGGCAAATACGAATTCCGCACGCTGATGCCGGTCGGCTACGGCTGCCCGCCGCAGGGCGCGACGCAGCAACTGCTGAACCGCCTCGGCCGCCACGGCAACCGTCCGGCGCACGTGCACTTCTTCGTCGACAGCCACGACCACCGCAAGCTGACGACGCAGTTCAACATCGAAGGCGATCCGCTGATCTGGGATGACTTCGCGTATGCGACGCGCGAGGAGCTGATCCCGCCCGTGGTCGACAAGACCGGCGGCACGGCGCTCGGCATGAAGGCCGATGCGTACAAGGACATCGAGTTCAACTTCGTGCTGACGCCGCTGGTGCAGGGCAAGGACAACCAGATCGTCCACCGCCTGCGCGCGGCCGCGACGGCGTAACCGCCAACTGCCCGCCGGCGCGGCGCCGATACGCCGCCGCCGGCCGGGTTCCCGCGAGATTCAACCGATTACCGATGCGAGCGTGCTTGCAGGACGCGGCACGCGCATGGGAGGAGCCAACATGTCCGCCACGACCGACCAAGCCACCGACCTGGATCACCTGCTCGCCACCGCCGTGCAGGACGACAAGGAAGCCGGCGTATTCCGCTGCCGCCGCGACATCTTCACGAACGCCGAGCTGTACGAGCTCGAGATGAAGCACATCTTCGAGAGCAACTGGGTGTACCTGGCGCACGAAAGCCAGATCCCGGCCAACAACGATTACTACACGACGTGGATCGGCCGACAGCCGATCGTGATCACGCGCGACAAGACCGGCGAGCTGCACGCGGTGATCAACGCCTGCGCGCACAAGGGCGCGATGCTGTGCCGCCGCAAGCACGGCAACAAGGGCAGCTTCACGTGCCCGTTCCACGGCTGGACGTTCTCGAACACCGGCAAGCTGCTGAAGGTGAAGGACGAGAAGACGACCGAGTACCCGGTGCAGTTCAACACGCACGGCTCGCACGACCTGAAGAAGGTTGCGCGCTTCGCGAACTATCGCGGCTTCCTGTTCGGCAGCCTCAGCGCCGACGTGCTGCCGCTCGAGGAGTATCTCGGCGGAGCGCGCGTGATCATCGACCAGATCGTCGACCAGGCGCCGAACGGGCTCGAAGTGCTGCGCGGCAACTCGTCCTACATCTACGAAGGCAACTGGAAGATGCAGATGGAGAACGGCTGCGACGGCTACCACGTCAGCACCGTGCACTGGAACTACGCGGCGACGATGGGCCGCCGCAAGGAGGACGGCACCAAGGCCGTCGATGCGAACAGCTGGAGCAAGTCGGTCGCCGGCGTGTACGGCTTCGACAACGGCCACATCCTGCTGTGGACCAAGACGATGAACCCCGAAGTGCGGCCCGTGTATCAGCACCGTGACGAGATCAAGGCGCGCGTCGGCGACGTGCAGGCCGACTTCATCGTCAACCAGACGCGCAACCTGTGCGTGTACCCGAACGTGTTCCTGATGGATCAGTTCAGCACGCAGATCCGCGTGGTGCGGCCGCTCGGCGTCGACAAGACCGAAGTCACGATCTTCTGCTTCGCGCCGAAGGGCGAGAGCGAGGCCGACCGCACGGTGCGGATCCGCCAGTACGAGGATTTCTTCAACGTGACGGGCATGGGCACCGCCGACGATCTCGAGGAGTTCCGCGCATGCCAGGCCGGTTACGCGGGCATCACGGCGATGTGGAACGACCTGTCGCGCGGTGCGCCGCTGTGGATCGACGGGCCCGACGAGAACGCGAAGAAGATGGGGCTGCACCCGCGCATTTCCGGCGAGCGCAGCGAGGACGAAGGGCTGTTCGTGTGCCAGCACGAACACTGGGTGAACGTGATGCGCGATGCGCTGAAGAAGGAACGCGGGGAGGTGGCAGCATGAGCTTCGATTACCGGACTGTCTGCGCGGCGCTGTATCGCGAAGCGCGCCTGCTCGACGATCGCCAGTGGGACGCGTGGCTGACCTGCTACACGGAGGACGTCACGTACTGGATGCCCGCATGGGACGACGACGATCGTCCGACCGACGATCACCAGAGCCAGATCTCGCTGATGTACTACCCGGACCGCGGCGGCCTCGAGGATCGCGTGTTCCGGATCAAGACGGAGCGCAGCGGCGCATCGACGCCCGAGCCGCGCACCAGCCACAACGTGACGAACGTCGAGGTGCTGGCCGAACGCGACGACGAGGTGGACGTGCGCTACAACTTTCACACGCTGAACCACCGCTACCGCGTGACCGATCACTTCTTCGGCACGATGTTCGTCACGTTGCGTCAGGTGGGCGATGAACTGCTGATCTCGTACAAGAAGATCGTGCTGAAGAACGACTACATCCGGCAGGTGCTCGACGTCTATCACGTCTGACGCCCGTTGTTTCGTCATGAAAGACAAGGAAGTGGAGACGACGCCATGTCCAGCTACACGATTGCACTGAACTTCGAGGACGGGGTAACCCGCTTCATCGACTGCAAGGCCGGCGAGAAGGTGCTCGACGCGGCCTTCCGCGCGAAGATCAACCTGCCGATGGATTGCTCCGACGGCGTGTGCGGCACCTGCAAGTGCCGCGCCGAAAGCGGCCGCTACGACCTCGGCGACGACTACATCGACGACGCGCTCACCGAAGACGAAAAGGACGGCGGCCTCGTGCTGACCTGCCAGATGGTGCCGCAGAGCGATTGCGTGATCGCGGTGCCGACGTCGTCGGTCGCATGCAAGACGGGCCAGAGCGGCTTTGCCGCGACGGTGACGAAGGTCGAGCAGCACAACGATGCGGCCGTCGTGCTCGAACTCGACGTCGGCGCGGCCGCGCCCGTGTTCCTGCCGGGCCAGTACGTGAACATCGACGTGCCCGCGAGCGGGCAGCATCGTTCCTATTCGTTCTCGTCGGCGCCGGCCGATGCGAAGGTGAGCTTCCTGATCAAGAAGATTCCCGGCGGCGTGATGAGCACGTGGCTCGACTCGGCGCAGCCCGGCGACACGCTGCAACTGCACGGGCCGCTCGGCAGCTTCTACCTGCGCGACGTGCAGCGGCCGCTGCTGTTCCTCGCGGGCGGCACGGGGCTCGCGCCGTTCCTGTCGATGCTCGAGGTGCTCGCGCGCACCGGGTCGCAGCAGAAGGTGCACCTGATTTACGGCGTGACCCGCGATCTCGACCTCGTGCTGGTCGACGCGATCGAAGCCTATGCGGCGAAACTGCCGAACTTCAGCTTCGCGACGGTCGTCGCGGATGGGGCGTCGAGCCATGCGCGCAAGGGCTGGGTCACACAGCACATCCCGGCCGATGCGCTGAACGACGGCGACGTCGACGTGTATCTGTGCGGGCCGCCGCCGATGGTCGACGCGGTGCGCAAGTATTTCGACGACGAAGGCGTGAAGCCGAACAGCTTCCACTACGAGAAGTTCACCCCCAACGTCACGGCAAAGGCGGCGTGATCATGCAACGATTCTCTGGCAAGGTCATCGTCGTCACGGGCGCCGCGCAGGGCATCGGCCGCGGCGTCGCGCTGCGCGCGGCGGCCGAAGGCGGCAGGGTGCTGTTCGTCGATCGCGCGGATTTCGTCGCCGATCTCGAAACGTACGACGGTGCGCATGCGGCGATCGCGCACGCCGTGCAGACGTTCGGCGGCATCGACATCCTGATCAACGGCGTCGGCGGCGCGATCCGCATGCGCCCGTTCGCCGAATTCGAGCCGGCGCAGATCGATGCGGAAATCCGCCGTTCGCTGATGCCGACGCTTTATACATGCCACGCGGTGCTGCCGCACCTGCTCGCGCGCGGCGGCGGCACGATCGTCAACATCTCGTCGAACGCGACGCGCGGCATCCGCCGCGTGCCGTACTCGGCGGCGAAAGGCGGCGTCAATGCGCTTACGGCGGCGCTCGCGATGGAATACGCCGAGCACAACATCCGGGTCGTGGCCACCGCGCCGGGCGGTACCAGCGCGCCGCCGCGCCGCGTGCCGCGCAACGCGGCCGGCGACAGCGAGCAGGAACAGGCATGGATGGGCGAGGCCGTGCGCCAGGTCACGGAATCGACGTTCTTCAAGCGCTACGGCAGCCTCGACGAACAGATCGCGCCGATCCTGTTCCTCGCGTCCGACGAGGCGAGCTACATCACCGGCACGGTGCTGCCGGTCGCGGGCGGCGATACGGGTTGAGCGGCGTGTCGTGACGCCGCCTGCACGCGGTCAACGTGTATTCATCGACAACCCCACCGGCCGGCGCGAAGACGCCGGCCACGGAGACTCCCATGAGTAATCGCAAAGCCATCGTTCCGGCGGGAATGGAAGCGGTGTACGAGAAAATCGGCTATGCACCGGGCCTGAAGGTCGGCGATACGCTGTACGTATCCGGCCAGATCGGCCGCGATGCGGCGATGCAGCTCGTCGAAGGCCGTGAAGCGCAGATCGTGCAGGCGTTCGAAAATCTGAAGCTCGTGCTGGAAGCCGCCGGCGCGTCGTTCAACGACGTGGTCGACCTGACGACCTTCCATACCGACATGCGCGACCTGCCGTTGTTCATGCAGGTACGCGACCGTTACCTCGCCGCGCACCCGAAGCCGGCGTGGACGGCGGTCGGTGCGCACATGCTGGGCGGCGCGCCCGGGTATATCGTCGAGATCAAGGCGGTGGCCGTATTGCCGGCGTGACGGGCGGTGACGAGGAGCGGGCGCGAGAGGCTCTGGTCCGCGCCTCGAACGGGCTCGTCGCGTGCTGACCGGGAGCGGCAGGCTTCGCGACGCGAGACGGAATCCTGACGAATGGCTTTCTCGCGACCTTCGGCGTGAATCGTTGCGCCACGTCAGCGACAAGCCGGGCGAGTTCGTTTATGGTTCGAGGAAACGCAGCGTCACCCCTTTCCCTCCGCCGAGAATCCGCGATGAAATGCCTGCCACGCGCCGTCTTCGCCGCCCTCGCTGTCACCGTCGCGCAGGCCGCGCTCGCCCAGGCGCCGGCAACGGTGCAGCTCGAAGACATGACCTGGACCGAACTGCGCGACAGCATCCGGGCCGGCAAGACCACCCTGCTGATTCCGATCGGCGGGACCGAGCAGAGCGGGCCGTACGTCGCGCTCGGCAAGCACAACGCGCGGGTCAGGGTGCTGTCCGAGCGGATCGCGGAAGGCCTCGGCAACGCGATCGTCGCACCCGTCATCGCCTATGTGCCAGAGGGCGGCTATGCGCCGCCGACGTCGCACATGCGCTTCCCGGGCACGATCACCGTGCCCGACGACGCCTTCGAAAAGACCCTCGAATCCGCCGCCAACAGTTTCCGCGTGCACGGCTTCACGAACATCGTGTTTCTCGGCGACCACGGCGGCTACCAGAACGACATCAAGCAGTCGGTCGCCCGGCTCAACAAGTCGTGGGCCGGCACGGGGGCGCGCGCGTTCGTGCCGGCCGCGTATTACGGCACCAGTTCCGACGGTTATGACCAGATCCTGCGCGAGCATGGCGTGCCGGCCGCGGATATCGGCACGCATGCGGGGCTGGCCGATACGGCGCTGCTGCTGGCGGTCGAGCCGCGCATGGTCCGGGTCGACAAGCTGCGCAACGCCGCAAAACCGGGCGCCGTCGACGGCGTTTACGGCGGCGATCCGCGTCACGCGAGTGTCGAACTGGGCCGGCTGGGCACCGACGCCATCGTGTCGCGCACCGTCGACGCGATCAGAAAGGAAATCGCCGGCCGCTGACGCGGCCACGCCATCGCGCTAATTTTCTCGTCGTTCCACTCAATCGAACCGGGGCATCGTCATGCAACCGCGCTTTTGCCGTCACCTCCGCTTCTCCCGCCCCGCGATCGTCATCGTGGCAGCGCTGGCCTTCGGTGCCCGCGGGGCGATCGCGGCGGCCGCCGTCGCGACCGTACCCGGCATGCCGCCCGTCCTCCATCCCGACAACCTGTACAGCGAGGCGGAGGCCGGCCGCATGAGCGCGGCGGTAGCGGGCGCGTTGCCGCGCATCTACGTGCCGAACCTGAGATCGAACGACGTCTACGTGATCGACCCGGCCACGTACAAGGTCGTCGACCGGTTCGCGGTCGGCCGTAGCCCGCAGCACGTCGTGCCGGCATGGGACCTGCAGACGCTGTGGGTTGCGAACAATGCGGAAGGGCGAACCGACGGCAGCCTGACGCCGATCGACCCGAAGACGGGCAAGCCCGGCCAGACAGTGAACGTCGACGATCCGTACAACATGTATTTCACGCCCGACGGCAAGGACGCGATCGTGGTGGCCGAGGCACATGCGCGGCTCGACTTCCACGACCCGAAAACGATGGCGCTGAAATCGAGCCTCGAGGTGCCGCAATGCAAGGGCATCAACCATGCCGACTTTTCGATCGACGGCCGGTACGCGCTCTTCACGTGCGAGTTCGGCGGCAAGCTGGCCAAGATCGATTTCGTGAACCGCAAGGTGGTCGGCTATCTCGAACTCGACCGCAAAGGGATGCCGCAGGACATCCGCGTGTCGCCCGATGGCAAGGTGTTCTATGTGGCCGACATGATGGCGGACGGTGTCTACGTCGTCGATGGCGACGCGTTCACGAAGATCGGCTTCATCCCGACGGGCGTCGGAACGCACGGCCTCTACCCGAGCCGCGACGGCACGAAGCTCTATATCGCGAATCGCGGCTCCAATCGCGTCCACGGGCCGCGTCACGGCAAGGGCAGTGTATCGGTGCTCGATTTCGCGACGCGCAAGGTGGTCGCAACCTGGCCGATTCCCGGCGGCGGCAGCCCCGACATGGGCAACGTCAGCGCGGACGGCAACACGCTGTGGCTGTCGGGACGCTTCGATGACGTCGTCTACGCGATCGACACCGCGAGCGGCGCGGTCCGGTCGATTCCCGTCGGCATGGAGCCGCACGGCCTGACGGTGTGGCCGCAGCCGGGGCGCTATTCGCTCGGTCATACGGGAAACATGCGGTAGGGCGGCAGCCGGTCGGCGCGTTCGGCTCCTGCACGACAAAGCGCTGTGGGACGCGCTGACGCCGTTGCTCGAAGGGTTGAAGGTGTTCGCGCAACGGCTGGTGCTCGCCCCGGAGCCCCCGTTACCGCGCTCGGCGAGAAGACCGCAGGCCCCCGATCGCAGCCAATCAATCCCACCCGTGCTTGCTGAACTGATAGCCCTTGCAGCGGATCGTCTTGATCCGCTTCGGTTCCGTCAGGTCGTCACGCAGCTTGCGGCGCAGCTTCGAGATGCGGCCGTCGATCGAGCGGTCGAAGCCGTCGAACTCGATGCCGCGTAGCAGCAGCGTCAGGTCCTTTCGGCTGACCACCTCGCCGGCCCGGCAGACGAGCGCCCACAGCAGGTCGAACTCGGTCGACGTCAGGCGGGGTGTGCTGCCGTCGGGAAGACGAACCTTGCGATCGGCCCGGTCGATCGAAAACTTGCCGAACTCGAAACGATGAGGCGATGCCGGTGCGGCATCGTCCGGGCGCATGCGCACCCGTCGCAGATGGGCCTTGATCCGCGCGAGCAGGATGCGCGGCTCGACCGGCTTGTGGAGAAAGTCGTCCGCGCCGAATTCCAGGCCGAGCAACTCGTCGAACTGTTCGTCGCGGGCCGTCATCATGATGACGATGCCGTCGTACTGCATGCGTGCCTCGCGACAAATCTCGAAGCCGTCCTTGCCCGGCAGATTGATGTCGAGCAGCACCAGGTCGGGGTGACGCGCGACGATCGTGGCTACGGCGTCGGTGCCGTCGAACAGGCGGTCCACCTCGTACTGATGCGTGCGCAGATAGTCCGCGATCAGCGCGGACAATTGGACGTCGTCTTCGACGAGCAGGATTCGGATGGGCATCGCTAAACGAGGGGATGAAACGGGATGGTGGCGAGCGCTCAAGCCCAGTCCGACATGGGGTAGCTGAAGAGACGCGCATGATACTTCTGAACATTCCCGTGGAATGTGGCGAAATCTGCATCACCGGGCCGCTCCGTCCGCACGCGAATCACCACACCCATGCGGCCAGGTAGGCGGGCAAAAGTGTGAAGTCGCGTCGCCGTGGAACGGGAGATGGCTGGGCGATAAGGTCAGGCGTGGTATCCGGCTCATGGCCGGCAGCAATGGCGGGC
>VAPE01011797.1_pt1 | contig 11252 bp, 22 predicted proteins | sample 3393911 | NCBI WGS metagenome assembly VAPE01 (sample SAMN08290436, study PRJNA428436) | hydrothermal vent metagenome | isolation source: Deep-sea hydrothermal vent chimney | place: Atlantic Ocean: South-mid Altantic Ridge | reverse complement strand
TGATAATGGTATGTCGCTTATTACATTACCACTTGAATCGATTAAAATAACTTTGAAATTATTATCAAGTATTATTGACTCAATAGCTGATTTTATAATGTCATCCCTGAGTGTATCAGGAGCTGTTGTCACGTTTAACCACCTCAGGTATCATTCTAATAAAATCTACACACTTACTACACATAGGCTTAAATCCGCTTTTAATACTTATGTTCTTATTATCTTCTACAATCACTATCGTACCACAAACTCTACACTTTCTTTCCATTTTCTCAACTCCCTCATTTTTCCCAATATTTCTTCAATATATCTGTTAATTAACGATTCATAAATATCTCTAGGTAATACTCCATAGTTAGATGTAACTGTAACATAAACTAAGTTTGATGTCTTGTTAGTTACTTCAATTTTTATTGAATTATAAATAGGAGTTAAAGCACCTAACTCAAACCAATCTACTGGTACTGAATATGTTTCTTGAACAACATTATCATTATATCCCCTCTGCTCACCATCTATTGTAACTTTAAATGACAATGCATTATCAGCACTAACAACGTATTTTTCCTGACTAACAAGACTAACATCAGTACTACCAACTGCTCTTTCAATAGTAAGAGTACCATTAGGAAGTACTGGTAGTGTATATGTGTTACTATAATACCTCATTAACCCTCTTGTTATTAATGCAGTAAATATAGCTCTTAAGTCAGCTATTAGTACAACAGTCATACTATCTCCTCAGATAATTTACCAATTTTTGATAAATCTAGTACTTTACCAATACCTCCAAGTGCTAGGAATAATCCAACTATTAGTAAAAATACTTCCCATTGTGCTTTAGGTATAATTAGTATTACTGATGCCGCAACTAAAAGTATTCCTATTATTTTAAGTATTTCTGGTAGTGCCAGTAAAAACGCTCCAAGAGCAAACGGTGATCCTTCAACCTGTACTCTAACAAAATCGTCATTAACTTCAATATACCTAAGCTTTGCACCAAACCTATTATACAATTCCTCCGACACTCTAATAAGGTTATACTTACTCACTTTACTATCATCAATAACTTTACACTTTCCCCTAACTTCGTATATAGCTCCAACAGTACTCTCAGCAGTTTCAACATAACTAATAGGTAATGCAACTGCATCACCAACAACTTCAGTACCAGCAGAGAACCTCACTTTTTACCACCTCTAAAGATAACAGTACCAACAATACCACCAACAATCAATCCACCAGCTAAATAATACCTCCAATCTATCGGTGTAACATTAGGCTCTTCACCTTCATAACTTATAACAACATAAGCAGTAACTCTAACATTTCTTTCAAATGGGTATGGAAACGGATGTTTCCATGCAGTTATGTCAAACTTATTAGTACCGTTAACCAAAATACCAAGTACACTAACAGTGTCACCTCTCCTATTGTCTTCCCAGGGTTGCCAGATAGTATCATACACCTTTTCAGAGTTCATATGCATTTTAAATCCAACACTACCAGCATCTGGCTCAACCTCAATATACAATTTTGCATCCAGTATAGTAGTTGATTTATCATCCCACCTAATATCAACATTTCTACTACATGACGTCTGAGTATCTAATGGACTCCAACCAATTTTCAAAATATAGTCTTTAAACGCATAATAAGACCTACTATCCATTAGTACCACCTCCAAGCAAAGCTCCAGACACAACAGCAATAGGAAGAACCATCTTAACAAACTCTACAGTACTAGCACTAGGCTTACTAGTAGGCACACTACCTTTTTCCTCTCCAAGATTTATTCCAAGTGCATTAATGACATGTTTTATTTTACACGCAACACCTATCTTACTACTTCCAGCGAACACAAGACCAACAGCCTTATCATCAACATATACCAAACTACCGCTATCACCAGCTTTAACTTCAGGCTGTAATATAATGCAATCCCTGAAAACTGCCCATCTGTCATTAGATAAACTAGCATATACCTTAACTGTTGCATTGGTATCAATAACCTCATGCTCAGTAGTACCACTAGTTCTACCACTTTTGTAAACAATGTCACCAATGCTAACCTCAGTAGTACCATTAATCTTACATAACGTATTACCCTTACAAAGAACAAAACCTTTTTCAGCATCAACTTCACAAGTAGCAATAGCACAATCAGCCAAATTATTAGCACCAGTATCATTATACTTAATTTTAACGTACTTATAAAGCTTACCAACAAACTCCTTAGTACTAAAGTCATACAGTCCTGGTTGTACAACTCTAGTACCAATTGGTGCAAAATTTCCTTCAATATCTCTAAAAGCTAAAACGTGAGTATTACTTAATATGTAACCATCATACGTAACTATACTAATAGTACCAGCAGATTTAACAAGCTCATTACCAACACTTATACCTCCAATTAATGGTCTAATTTTTGCCTTTCTATCAATTTTAACATTGGTTACATAATATGGCACAAACATAATCTTACCAACTACAACTACCTTAACAGGCACTCCAGCAATTATTCTAGGTACTGCACCAATATAGTCTTTACTCTCAACATAAACTACAATTTCAGGATTTCTATGACCAATCCCAACAACACCAGACAGTTCCATTAAGTCAGCTTCAATCATTGACCTTACTTCATAAGTCTTGCTCTCCCCACAACACGACATTCAACACCAACTCCCTCAATAACCTTTGGAACTCTACTACACACATCATGATTTTCAACATAAACAACAACTATACCCTTATCTACGTCAGCTCCAACAGCAACCACTCCTCTAATACTTAACAGTCTGTCCTCATTTCTTACCTTAACATCAACAACACTCACTTTCTCACCTCAACACAAATCTCATGACTACCAACTGATAACCCTCTCAAATCTACCTCAAGAACTTTTGATGAACCAGCACCTATGAATGCACTACCAACATACTTATACTCACTACCATCAACACTAATATACAACCTAGCATTTCCTCCAACATTACCTTCATTGGTAACAAGAACACCAACCTTTATTATATCACCATAATAATATTCTTTCTTGTCAGTAGTAAATTCTTTAATAACTGGTTTAAACTCCTGCTCAATAACATCAATCATAAAGAACATCTTATCCTGTTCAATCCAATTGCCAAATGTATCTTTTTGATAAACTACGCACGATACATACTGGGACTTACTAGGAGTCATAATAACAGTTTCTAACCAAGACTTGCCATACCCAGTCCTAAAATTGTATTTTCTCCAAACTTTATCGTCATAATACCAAAAGTTAAGTCCAACGTCACAACCTAAATACCAATCACAATCATACTGTACACCAATCTTAAGAGTTGAACCTTTAGGCACTTTTATTGTACCAAAACTTTCCCAACCATGATTACACTTATCACTTGATAGATTAACTACATTACCATTAATATCATAATATCTCAAACCACATACTTTCCCCATAGTATCACCCCATAGTATCACAAAAACAAAAAATTAAGATTTCTTTCCTAATACCACTGCTGCCGCAGCTATTATAGCAAGTACGCCAATCGCAATATCCTTTACATCAATTTTACCAACTCCTGGAATCTCACCAACTCCTGGAATCTCTTCCTTACTCTTTATTGTAACCGTTACACACTTAGAGTTAGAGTTACTCATATTACTCAACCTCAGCACATACTTTAAAGCTACCAGTAGCAGAAAACGTTATATTCCATGTAACAGTATCTTCTTCACCAGCATCCAAAGTAAGATACTCACCAGCCTTTCTAACTCCATCTATAAGCAAAGCAACATTAGCAGAACCACTAGCATTTCCAATATTCTTAACAACAGCTTTTACTGTAACTGTTTCTCCAATATATGCCTCAGTCTTAGATACGGTAATACTTTCAACAACTATATTGGGTTTAGGTTTTTCCCTAATAGTGACTGTTACACACTGCTGAGACGACATATTAACACCTCTAATAGTCAATACCAATTGTAACCTTAAGTGGTTGCTGATTAGTGTATATCTGTAGCTTACCTATAAACCTAAGACCTTTTAACCCTCTAATCTCAAAAACCTTTTCACTAACGGTAACTGTTCTTTTAAGTATATCTGTAGTAACAGAAGTACCACTAGAGTCAGTATACTCGTCTCTAAGCTGTACAACAGCATCAGAAGAAGCATCGTTTTCAATTATTATTTCTCTAATCTTACCAACATCCCTATCACCTAACGTAATTATGTCAACCCACGTACCAGCTGAAGTTATATCCTTATACGCCATTTACACCACCTCACCCACTTCTATACCATAACGATTCCTTCCAGCTAGGAATAATTCTTAGTAAACCATCAGCTAAGAACTTCTCAAAATTATCAACAACTTTTTTCTTCTCCTCATCAGTAGGTTCAACAATATGTATCCTATTAACAGTAAAGTCTAATACTATCTTCTGATCTTCAGCAGTATCATTAAATACCCTCAAATTTATTGTATCCATATCCTTTAATGTATAAAATTTTAACAATTTAGGCTCACTAATTGGCAAATGTCTTTCAGTATATCCACCAATGTACTTATTACTTGACAAGTCATCTGCTGGTATAAACCCACTCTTCTCAAGATAGTTATAATATGTATTACTAGGTAGTCGTGGGTAAACAATACCTCTACCATTATCTATACCAAGACCAATCTCATACAACGTCTCAACAGAGTCAGGGTATAAACCCAAGTCATCATCCATATCAAAGTCATCATAGTCGTTTGGCTGTAAACTTACTGGTTTTAACACTGGAAATCTATGTATAAACCTAGCTTTAAACAACTTACCCTTAGGTACTTCAAAGTATCTACTAAATGTACCCCTTAATAGAATGTACTCACCATTACCTATGTAATCCACTGTGCTATATATTATCATTTCTGCACCCCCGTAAAAAATGTTATTAGTATCCCTCTACCTCAAGTATAAACGTTATTCCAGACAAGTCAGTACCGCTACTAACTTCACCTCCAATCGTGTAAGTCGAAGAACCAGCCTCATTCACAGTCTGTTCAATGTTATCTCTAACAAAAACCTTCACAACATTACCGTCAATTGATTTAATCTGAGGGAGATACTCACCAGCACCAATTGTATCAACACTAAGTACCCTTGAAACCTTCTCAAGTTCACCTATAGTAACATCAAATCCACTACTTGAATATGAACTTGGTCCAGACGTACTTTTAGTAACACTCTTTAAAAACTTCTTCAACGGATTCATACTATTCACCCATTAAAAAATTTATTACTATAGACTCAATGCATCAGCTTTAGTCACTAATACAGCAATTGGATAAGCCTTGTCATCACCAGACGTTGGATAGTACCTAACCTGTATTCTCCAAGACTGTTGCGGCAATATTTTAACTGGTGGATGTTGTTTTATCGGGAATTCAAACGCATCGTCAAAGTTAATCCTGAACGTTAACGTTCCATCTGGAAGATCATAACTAACACCTCTAAGCTTAGGAGTATCAATTGGGTCAGCCCACGCAACATACATTCTACCTTCATACTCCTGTAAGCTAAGCTTAGCATCATTAGTATCACTCTCAAAGTAATCTGTATCTCCTGGCACAGTAAACAACCAAGTATTCTGAGTAGTTCCAGCCTTCTTTACATCCTGTGGTCCAATTCTAATCATCGTTAGCTCATCACCCTTAGCATCAACTCCCTTAAAATCAACACCCTTATAACTGTTCTTCACAGCCCTAACTAAGTCATACAATGCCTCCCTAGAACTCCATAACGCACCAAAGACATACTCATTTTCAACATCCATTGCAATTAACTCATTTATAGCGGCAACTTCAAATGCCTTTAAAGAAGCTCTTGTCTCAGTCTGAGGATACACAATACTATCCTTACCTGTAGTCATAACCTTTTCATTAGCTATCTCAACAATCCTGTTTATATCTATACTACCAAACACAGCCATTTACACCACCTCAAGCATATTGAGCAAGCTCACCCAACCTTTCATCAGTAGAAACGCTAACACTACTTACACTAGAAGGAGCACTATGCGAATGTGTAGTTTCAACAGTAAATTCCTTGACTACTCTATCAGCTATAACACTAGTACTCTTTGCTCTAATTACAGCCCTTTCAGCTAACCCAGTGAAACCTCCTGGATATAAGTAACTAACTATGTCATAGAAAACTCCTCCAACACTACCAGCAGAAGCAGCATACAAAATCCAAGTAAGCATTCCACCAGCCATTAGACTAGCACCAAACAAACCAATCGCAATCAATATTCTTACAATAGCTTTACCAATCAACTTTTTATTACCAGTTAATCCAGCATATTTAGTTATAAACTCGCCAGTAAACTCAGAAATCCCAAATCCACCAATAGCTCCAAATCCAGTACTAACAGCCTTAATAGCCTCCTCCTTATATCCCTCATCTATTCCAGCTCTAAATACGTAAACCATTAACATCACCCCTCAAAAAGAAATTAAGACAACACCTTGTACGGTAACTTAGACTTCTTCTGATACTTCTTGCTAACTGGCTTAACCTTATTCTCCCACTCTTTAACTAACTCAGGATGCTCCTCTCTCCACTTTTTCTGAGCAATCGCCTTATTCGGCATATACTTACCAGTAGTAGGGTCAAAACTTGCTCCCTTTATACCAGCATAAGCTTCACTTATCTTCCTAGCCAACTCATTACCAGCTAAAAGACCATCATCTCTCCCTTCAGCAAACTCAATAAACGCATACCCTTTTTCCTTTTTCCAAGGAACGGCTTTAGATGGAAAAACTCTAGGTCCATACTTTTCCAATTGTTCCCTAGTCAACCCAAAAGGACTCGCTGTAAGTCTCATATCCTTCCTTTCCCTTATAGCCTGCACTTCATCAATTCCTGGTTCAGGCGGCAAAATCTTATATGCAACACCCATACTCAACCACCACTAACAACTATAAACTGCTATATATAAAAACATTATGCTATTGGTTATCTTTATAAAATTGAATTAAAAAATCTATAACCTCGTCGTAACTATTCTTACCCAACACAACCTTCAACACATCCAACTTACCAACAGTACTATCAAGCAACTGTACCCTCCTCATCCAAACACCCTACTAATCATATCGTTAATCTTATCCATAGTAATCATTTGTATTATGTCTTTTATTATCGACTCATAATATATGTACATTTTGTAATGGTCAAATCCGTCTGGAAACTGGTACAATGCTCCAACCTCCTTAGTATGTGCCAACTCATGCAACAGTATAACAGCAATACTAATTTCATTAAAATCTCTAACAACATCATCTCTAACATACAAATGCTTTATATCTCCATTCCAAACAAAAGCTAACTCACCAGTCTTATCTTCAACATTACCTTCCCTATCAATAAGAATAGCCCTAGAATAGACATTCTTATACACAGTACTCTTAATCATATAATATATATTCTTAGCCTCATCAGTCCTTTTACCAGCAATAACAGAAGCTATTTTTACAGCTCTATCAAGTCTATCCATTTCATCCCTAGATAAATTATACCTAACAATCTCAACTTTTTCAAGACCAGCACTCTCCTCACTAGGAACTCCAGCACTCTTAAGCCACTCATACAATGGAGTCGGTACAAGAACAAACTTATCAAGGTTATTAAGGTAAACCATCTGCTTATTAGTAATATACTTATTACCAAACAACTCTTTCCAAGCTCTAACCCATACATCCTTATGTACTGGATATTTCCAACGTACCTTATCCTCATAACAAGATTCGTCACCAAGAGCAATCCTTAAATCTATAAATACTCTAGCTAAATCAACTCTATCCATATACTTCCATAACATAGCAATGTCTTCTTTAAGCTCATCAATATCAGTAAAATCATTTCTACTTTCCTGTTGCATCAAATCCCTTCTACAAAAATTATACGAAAACAGTGACTCTATATCAGTTATATATATACCTCTATGATATCCCTTACTCTTAGCACCAACTTCAGAAACTCTAGACTTTTTAGGAAATTCCATTACAAGAAAAACATTATTAATACCTTTAGGTGCATACGTATCAATCTCCCTTAAATCAAGTATCCTCCAAAATAACTCCCTACAAACATCATAAATACCAGAACCACTTATCTCAAATATAGTTGCAGGAACTTTAGTTCTCAATCTTGTAACCCTTAACGCAATCACCTCAATCTTACCGTACTTCTCACTATCCTCAACATCAAGTACAGGCTCAATTATACCATAATACGTATAAGCCTTAACTCTATATCCACTCCTAAGTAACACAACAATACCTTTAGTCAATCCAGTTCCAAAATACCCTCTTGGCAAACATGGAGTTATATCTTCCCTCTTGCTAGTCTTACCAAGATAAAAATCCTCAACACCTATACTTGCACTATCATTCGCTATATATAACTTATTTCCCTCAGTAAAAACAGAAACATTAGCACCATATTCATCTCTAACATCAAGTGCATTCTGAACAAGCTCAATAAAACCCTGTATCATACTAAAATCAATTGCATAATTAGGTGACACAGTAAGCTTCTCCTCCCTAACCTCACCAGTACCCTCAAGGTTCTCAATTAAATCGAAAACCCAATCTCTCTCTCCATAGTCCACTATATCTACCTCTCAAGCATCTCTCTCCTAATTCTTTCTTCCTCCTCAGCTAACTCACTTAATGCCAAACCACAAACATAATCCCTCTGGTCAGTAGGCACATCCCTCAAAGCATCCATTATCTTCCTCTTAGCCTTTAACAATACATCTCCTCTAATAAACGAAACCATGACAGCCACCACTATATATTAAACAAATAGATATATAAATCTTTCTATAACCCATGACTTTTTAGCCACACGCTTATAACAATATGCAACCCAGCACTCATCACACTCCAAAACAACAAATAAAGTATTATCCACCACTTCATCTTACTCTCTATCCTCTCCAAAGCATCAGCAACTCTTTTCATATCATCCATATAAATCACCACTTCCTAACCTTAGGATAATCCAACATATACTTAGCAGTCGGGTCACCATCAGCATAAGCCTGCTTTATTATAAATCTCAACGCAACGTAATTCAACTCATCACGATACTCCCTAACATCACTAATATCAAACAACCCAGCTATCTTCTTCTGCATCTCTAAATCTTCACCACTCAACAACTCATCCCATTTAGCACTATCACCAAATTCCATATTCATCTCAGTACAACCCCTCTGTATCCACATATTATCTTCACTAACATGCATAGGAACAACAGGTAATCCTTCATTCAACCATTCTAACGTCCTAGACATAAAAATCTCATCAACAACATCCCTCAACTCTTCATACTTCTCTCTAGCATCATCCAAACTATTATTATATAAGTAAATTCCATATCTACCAAAAGTATGTTCCCTTGTATCATAACCAAACTTACCATACCAATCAGTATTTTCCTCTATCCAATCAGCTATCTCAAGCATCTGCCTCAAATATCTAGGTCTCAATATAACCTTCCAACAACTTAAACACCTATACGGTAACACCTTAAAAACCTTAAACATTATATTCATCCACAATTCACAACCCATTTTCTTTGCATGCCTATAATTCATAAAGTACCATATTCTCCTACCAAGCTTTAATCTAGGCTTCAACCTTCCGTCATCACTAATATCAACAACACCTTCTTCTATCATCCTCTCAATAACATCAGCAAACTCATCCATATTCATTAAACCACCTCACAGCATACTAAACACACTAACAAACAACGGAGCAAACTTCCTCTGAAACTTCTCTTTAATCGCATATGTCAAACAAACAATAATTATATGTCTCCTTTTATCAATCTCCTTACCATACTTATCACTTAACTCCTTTAACTTCTTCAAACTCTTTAAATCCCTATTAGTAGCTACCTCAGCAAACTCCTCATAAACACCAAACAGCCAATCCAAAACTTTCTCAACATACTCATCTCTATCCTTTTCATCCATAGCAATCAACTTATCCTTAAATTCATTACATTTCCTCAATAATTCTTTCTCATAATCACTTAATTCTTTTTCCACCAATAACACCTCCAACAACCTTAAGAGTATCTAACACAATTCCCCTATGCTCAGGCTTAACTAACACAATAAACGCAGTAATTATATCATCAGCCCTTTTATAAATTTCCCCCCACTCACCAATAACAGCTACCTGTCTTACCCAATCCATAACCTTGTAACTCCAATCAACCAACTTCTCTTCATCTATCTCCTCCTTCTCACTAACATCCAATACATTAACATTATCACTACTACCACTGATATTACTGCTATCTTCACTTTCCCAATAAACCTGTAAATTCTCTGCATCAAATATTCCACCTTCTTCTATAACCTCATCAAAAACAAATACATCCTTCATACTCATTTCCCCAACTCAGGAAACTCAGGCAAACTCTTATTAATAACATCACTACCATCTTCCTCCTCAACTAGTCCCATTTTCTTTAGCCTTTTCTCAACAATATCAAGTACATTGTCCACAGCTCTCGGTGCATATACAGCCCATGCTGGTATCTTTCCCTCTATAGGTAATTCACTCTCCTCACTCCTTACCCTACCATCACTCCTAACATATCCCATAACACTAGCAATCTTATCAAACTGCTCTCTATACCTACTCATAGTATTCAATGCATCCTCCAAACTCATTCTACCACTCAACCTATTAAGAAAAGCCGCTAATTTATCAGCATCCTCACTAATTCTAGACAACTCATCAACAAATGACATCAAACTATCAAATGGACTTCTACTACCAATAGTCTTAGTATCAACTTTATTACTAACCATCCCCTTCTCAACAGCTTCCTCCTCAGTACCAGCAACTTCAATAGTCCATTCAGTCTTAGGCTTACTAGAACCATTCAAATAAAAGTCTAACCTATACACCCCAGCACTCAAGTCTTTATATACATCTTCAGGACTTATATACTCATCAAGTCTCATTACCTTTTTCCATCCACCTTTCTCAGTCCTTTTCCTCAACAACCAAAACCCATCAGCTTTTCCACTTTTCTTAAACAACCCTTTTAATCTGCCAAGCATAACAAATATTCACACTCATTATATATAAATTTAACCCCAGCAAGAGACCACCACTCACTCCTCAAAAATCTCTCTCTCTTTCCCTAAGGGGGGGGGT
>VAPE01007478.1_pt1 | contig 11273 bp, 7 predicted proteins | sample 3393911 | NCBI WGS metagenome assembly VAPE01 (sample SAMN08290436, study PRJNA428436) | hydrothermal vent metagenome | isolation source: Deep-sea hydrothermal vent chimney | place: Atlantic Ocean: South-mid Altantic Ridge | reverse complement strand
AGAGACTGTTATTGTTTTTGTAATTTTTCACGAAGTGATATGCGCTGGCGTTTATACCATTTTTTCATAAATTATGGTCTGAGTAAGTCAGATTATGTAAAGTTTATATATACAAAAAATAGTAGCAGTGTCTGTATATAATAGTATCCAGTGAGTATAAAGACCGACGTCGTTTCTTACAGAACCGATAACAGTCTCTGAGTGTGACGATGGAATTTAAAAATTCCAGAACTAAAAAATTGAAATCGTGAAGAATTAATTGTTAATTCATCATGATGGATTTTCTATCACGAAAGTATCGTCACCATCGTCACACTTGGCGAAAAAACGATATATAGAGCGTCCGTGACGAGTGTGACGATGAATTTTTTTATCGTCACACTCGTCAGCGCATATCGATTACGAGTTATATTAGATAACTAATTCATCACCTTTGACAGGAACTCTCTTTCCAATTATCGATCTACCATATATACATATTCCAGACATATCAGCAGTCTCTGCTCCATATTCGATTGCTACATATGATTTATAAATTTTATTTATGTTTGAAATATAAGTCTTTATATCCTTTCTATTATAAATTCTTTCTACTGCATAGTTAGTGGCATGTCTACAGTCAGCTGCTTTCGCTTTTACCCATTTATTCATGAGATACTTAGCTACTTTAGTTTCACTGTCATCAGTTTCTTTGAACATTTCATCACTTGGGTATTTTATATATTCGTCTTCTCCTTCTAGCTTATTTTCTTCTATGTATTCTTTATTATACTTTTTCTTCTTTAAGTAATTATACAATTGCTTGATATACTTGACATACCTCTCAATAGACTCAATCTCTTCAACTGCAGTACCTTTTTTACCCATTCCAGTCTCAACATTTGCAATGGATGCTATTTCAATTGCTTTCGATCCATGACACTGCAGGTGGAACGCTAGTTTTTTTCTCATGTGACCGACTTCTACTACACCTATCGCTTGTCTATCATTTTCAACTATCCTGTACTGTTTAATCTCTCTAACAACTTTATTAGCAGCATCATCAATAATCAGTTCTTTGTTAATGACTGGGTTTTTATATACATCTCCCATCAATCTTTCATTGAATAGAATTTCATCATCATTCAATAAATCAATTTCCTTTATCAAGTAATCATCAGTTACAATATCCATTACGACAGTATCATCTTCTTCTCGAATATCCAATCGATCTAATAATATTACATCAAGTTTACTATCATTAGACATCCTTTCTATAAGATACTTCCTGATATCAAACTTTGAGTGATATCTATTCATAGTGTCTATTCTATAATTTAATAGCATTGACTTTATCATTTTTATAGCATCTAAATATCCGCCTTCACGTGGTAATATATTCACTTTTATCATGAATATATTATCACCATCATAATCAGCATTAAATGGCTTCAATATATGGGGCGATATTGCCACAACGTCATCTGTAACTTGATTGGATATAATTGGTCTAAGTACTTGCATAGATCCCTTATGAACAACTGGTTCTCTATACACTATCAGCATATTACTCTTCTTAAGTCTGAGATTATCAAAAGTACTCTGGGACATTAAAATACAGTTATATGGTTTGAACATCTCTATATCTATATGAGATAATACCGCGAATTTATTCACAATATTTTTATTTTCATCTGCGGATAAAACATCATCTATGAAGTCTATCAATTCGTGCATACTGTCGAATATATCCACAAGTGATAAGTCATGTTTTTCACCCATGTTCACTGCATCTACAGCATCTTGTATAAGAGATGCTATCGTGTTTAATCTGTTTTTTACGTCGTCATTGTTTACAATATCTTTTTTCACTCTATACATGAATCTCAATATCGGTGGAGTCTCATATTCTTCGCTATATGATAAGTAATCCACGAGTCTCATTAAGTAATCTATATCACTATCTGGATATGATGGAACAATCGTCATATATCCACCACGCACTGATGTATTGCAGACAAACTTATCTATCATTCCTTTTTTACCATTCATGTAGTACTCTATTATTTTTTTTCCGTACATCAGAGTATTCACATCTATGCTAGATCGAATCATTATATTTCCAGTTCGCTTGTTAAATCTCTTGAAGAATAAATTATCACGCTGAAACTTATATATATTGTGAAACTTCAGTTTTCCATATAAGTCTATATCACTCTCGTATTCATAATACATCGGTGCATAATACCATATCAATTGTTTTGGGTCAAATGGATTGTAAACAACCTTGATAATAATATTATCTATACATTTTTTTACAATTTTCTTGTATTCATCTATAACGACCTTCATCGCGTCTTTGTTTTTTATGAACTCTTTAAAACTCTCCCGTACTCTATGATTCATTATATCTCTAACATGCTTACTAGTGAACTTTGGCGCAATTATCATCTCTCCTGTCTTGATTTCTTCTACTATCTTCTTTACTTCACCTCTTTTAGTTATCAGTGTATTTTTAAAAGCGTCGTGTAGAACAACAGGTTCACCCTTCTCAGATGCTTCTTTCATCTTATTCATAATCAATTGTGTAGCACAACTTCTTATCCTATACTGAGATAAGTCTTTTATCAATGCGTGTAAATCATTGACAGTGTAATCAGTGTTTGGTAGATATTTAAACAATGATTTTGTAAAGTATTCCGAATCAAAGTAACTTTCGTGTTCAAAATCACCAGTCTCATTTTCGCCAAACCCAAGCATCTCATGAAACTTTACGTATCTATGAGAGTCATTGTGTTGCCGTGTGATTATTTCGTCGTATTCAGTCGTTTCTTCTTTCAATATACTCTTATATTTCCTATAATCATCTATCCATTGATCGACATATTTTATATACGAAATGAATACTTCACTCTCGTCTGTGGATATTATTTCAGATGAGGCATCTTCATTATGTTCGACTATTTTCCCATGCACTGAGTCTATATAAAACTCTTCATCAGCTTCTTCAACATGAGTAAACATTCTTCTCATTAGTTTACTGATGTCGTCCATCTTTACGTCATTCAAGTCTAATAATATTTTTTCACCATCTTCGAATTTAATTTCGTTCACTTTGACACTTTCATTAATTGGTAGATAGGTCAATAGATTATGCAGTCTATCATTATATAGCATGTTACTCATGTAACTCTCTCTAATTTCATCTGAGTAACCAACTGACTTCCACATATAACTCAGATATTCCTCGAATTTTTTAATTCTGTTCTTGTTGAATGCATATAAATCATTTACTATCAAATCGTCGTATGACGTAATCACTTCAGTAAAGTTGTCTGACGTCTTGAGTATTTTCGCTGAGTTTGATACGCTGTAGGCACGCTTCGGTACTAAGAAAACATAAACGAATCCTCGTAGTTTAGAGTAGTCTTCTTCCTTTGGAGTTCTTGACGTCAATTTTATCTCCTGCAAAATTGCATTGCTACTCAATTTATTCTGAGGTACAATAATATCTGCACCATTCAATATATCTTTACCACTCATCTTGTATATACGGCCATTTTCAATTACTGTATAATCTTCGTCTTCATCGATTATCATAGACACTATCCATTTACCACCACTCAGAGCTATTAGTTTATTACCAACTTCAGTTGGTCTAGTGACTGCATACTTTCTCAATTTTTTCACAGTTTCATCGCTAGCGATTAATTTATTGTTTTTTATTATACTACTTTCAAGTGCAAATATTCTAAAGTTTTTATCTTTCAATACGTTATTGTATGCTTCCATCCATTCAGCATCTCTTTCATTTATATAGTTAGCAATGAACATTATATCATCATACATGTCATCCACGACTCTAAAGTAGAATTTTTTGCCACTGGCAACTCTGTTGTAGAATTCCTCCCTGTAATAGTAAATACGATTTCTTATGTCCAGCACTGTATAACTTGCTTTATTGTCGTATGCCATTTTAACAAACTCTTCTTGCCTTTCAGATGATCTGAGCATCTCTTTGAAATTTTCTATGAACTCATCCACTCCATAATCATCCCATAATTTATTGAAATAAGATTTTTTCTTTTCTTCTTTATCCTCACCCGCTTTCATTTTTTCCATGTTTTTAATGAATTTATTAAAATTTTCAATGAATTCGTCAAGTCTTTCAATAAATGAAGTCAATGCCCTGAATTTCTTCTTACTCACATGCGAAATCTGTGGATTCATTTCTAGCAGTCCATCAGTTTTCATTATACTCTCATCACGTGTTACTTTTTCGTCATATATATTTTCACCTCTACGAACGCGTATAAATCCGAACTCCATTAACATTTTTTTATACTTATCTTTTATATAAGTTGGATCTATTTGTATCGGATGGTATGTAGAATATCTCAGATAATTTGATAACTTTCTACTGATTACAACAGCACCATCATGGCATTTTATCTTCAATATTTCTGGGTCTTTATCGCATATCACTCTAGCAGGTGCGTTTAATCCTTCTAGTGGAAATATTTTATATATGTCATTAGATAGCAGCAATGGCATGTCTGGGTGCTCACTTGAGTGATAATTCTTCTTATCGTATAAATACTCTATATCACATGAATTGATTATATTCTTACATACGTTATTAATTCTCTTTATAGACATATAATTGAATAATTTGCTTGGTATAGACATTGATGCGACACTCTTGAGTGATTCTATATTATCATCACCATATACTGGATTGGATTCTATTCTAGTCTCTATCACAATTTCATGATATCTATCACCCTCACCAACATTTACTCTAGTCAATTCCCCTTTATCATTAGTTGTGTATAACACCCATCCCATTACAGTCTTCACTCTACAATCATTTCTCAGCACTCGTTGATTGCCAATTGATGCTCCTTCACCGAAGAAGAATGGATCAAGATATCTATCTTCGTTTATTATATGTTTCAGTGAATAATCCACGCCCATTGAAACAAATTTATCTCTATAAGTAGTCTGGTTTCGCACACGCTTCACTTTTATATATTTATATGTCGGCGATCTGTATTCATTGCAATGCAGTCTGTCATTTGGGTAGTCATGCCTATAACCATACCACATCCTGACAAGTCTAGATGCATACCGCTGTTTGAATGTATCATGTATATCAGACAGCTCTCTACTATACGAAAAGCATTTCATTATGAATCTAGTCATGTTCGTAGATGATATAATGTCAGAAAAACCATCTTTATAATAAAACTGTCCCTTGATGTTTATTTTCGCAATATCATATACTTTCACCCATTCCTTTTTCGTCTTATGTGCATTCGCAATGAAATTAACAGCATTTACATAAGCATGTATCGGCGACATTAGTATTATATTATTGACAGATTTTTTATATATCATCTGCCTGATGTAATAATCAACTCCATTTACACTGATATAAAAAACGCTGTTTTTCATATACAGCATTGGTATGGTTATATACCTATCATTTTTTAATGTAGATGGATTGGATAAAATAGATACTTCTTTATTTTCGCTGTCTATTTTGAATAGAGTTACTCTTTTCTTCTTATATATTTTACCATCAATTCCAGTAAATGTTATATCGGCGGTGTTGTCTTTGTATATATTTTTTATTTTATACATCGCGTTGATGCGTTTTTTTAAATAATATCTATATATAACACCTACTATATAATCATCGCCCATCGTATAGTGTTTGAGTATATCTTTCACTGGCTTATCAAACTCAACTGTAATTTCTATTATATCATCTGCATTTATGATTGGGAATTGATCTATCGCTATTCTATAATCTCGTTTTTTAGATATAACATCTCTTTTAGCAGTTTCTATATATTCACTGAATATTTTCTTAGCACACTTCAGACTTTTACACTTCTTTATTTCACTTGCAGTTTTAGTAGCACCTACATTGATTAGCAACTGTATAAAATCATCTACGTCGTCTATGTTTTTCGCTTTGTTGAGATGAGTGCTCAATTTTTTATAGATATCTTTATTCGTTGTTATCTCTATGATGGAATGATAGTTATTCAGTTCTTCCATTAGTATTTTTTTGATCTTTAGTAAGTGCTCGTCATCCTTAATAACGTCATCAATTGCCTGATCAAGCACTTCACTGATACTGACGTCAATTGTTTCTTCGTAATTAGTATTGTCTTTTATGTAGTCCATTATTTTATTTCTCAGACTCTCATATAAATTCATTGACTTAATGCCGTCTTTTACTCTATCTAGCAATGTATTCACATTTTTATCATATAATGTATTTTCTATTATGTTCAATAAAGAATTCAATTCTATATTAATACCAAGCGTTTCCTCTACAAAAGCTGCGCGATATTTTTTTATGATCTTAATAGCATTGGTTAAAGTATCTACATCTGATAGTGCTGAGATCAGTTCTGGATATTTTGATTTTAAAAATTCATCTTCCTTTAACTCGGATAGATACTTTTTCTTTTTTAATTTGTTTATGCATTTTGATAAATAAATGAACATCTCGGATGCTTTGTAGTATTTACTATTTTTTCCCACTCTGATAAATTTAGAGCTTATAACGTCAAATGACTGCTCAGGTTCTCCATAGGTCTCTATTTCAGTTCCAACTTCAGCATGTTCGTCTTCTTCTGATTCAATGGATTCAGTGGATAAATATTCGCTCTCGCTCTCCGCGTCATACATCTTGTCAAATACATGACTAAAATTCTCTATTACATAACTAGCTGGATAAATTTTAACAACGTCGTATAATTTGGTTCTGATCATTCCATCAGAACCAAATGTACGCCGAACGACTTCCCTATAGAAGTTAGCGGGAGAGTCATATTTAATTTCTATCATCTACAATACCCCCTCTATTCTGTAAAGTCTGTAATTTTACTTCTTTTTATACCATATTTGTCGTCATATAATTGAAATACGACTATAGCCTCGTCATAACTTTTATCACTTTCTTTAATTGCTTCAGTATCTTTTTTCATTGGTGTATATAAATTAACGTCTGTATAGTAATTATATAAAATATCTATGATATCAAAGTTTGGACTGTTTTCTATGATTCTCCTATTTTTGACAATGATCCACGCCACTGTAACTTTGTACTCAATTTCTTGATCATATAACATTTTATGGATCGGTGTTTTGTATTTATCTTTGCAGTAATGACAATGCAACAGCCATTCCTTGACAGTCATTGGTTTATCATAAACTCTGTCGTTCTTTGGTGTAATCAATATCTTATCACTTACACCGTACTTTTCTAATAGTCTGACAGAAGGTGTTATTTTCTTTAAGTATTCATTATAGTATTTTTCTTCAGTCATTCGTGTATATACCTCCATAATATATATTCAACTTTAATGTTAAAAAACCATGAATAAAAAAACTATGGATAAAAAAAACCATGAATAAAAAAATAACAGGTGTTCAATTATTCACTATCACCGGTCATTTTTATTAGGTCAAATTAGTACATTTTATGACATATTTGACTGGAGACACTGCTATAAGATATGATTTGCTCAACATGGATTGTAACACTTTCTCCATATCATGATATGCTCTGAGTGATCGGGCTCCCAGAGAGGTAGTATCTTTATAGGTTACTACCTTTGCGTTTTTTATATGTCTTTGATTACTCAAAGCAAGTCTTCCGATATTGAGTGAAGCATTATAATCTCTATCAGCATTGTATCCACAACTATCACAATGGAAGTGCCCAAAAAATATGTTGAATATTGTATCAATCATAATCAAGTATCGCATGCTCGAATAGATATACTCCACAAGGCAAGTCTATTATTTCATGATGCAGACTTGCAACTGTGAATGGCACATCACTCTTGAATAATATGTACTCATTATGATTAACTGTTATTTCTGTTATTTCTTTATACCAATATATCTTATCAGCATCGTAGTTTATTACATGAGATGCTAATGGAATATTGATATTATCACTGAACAAATTTCTATATAAATCACCATATTCACATTCATATATAGTCAAGTTTCCGATATCTCTTATATATTTCGTACAATTTTCTAGCAAGTGTCTAATCAAACATGTATAATGCGGCATGGTGCTTATATTTGGCATGTTATATCCACTGTTATCATCGACTAAACTACTCAAAACTCCAATATTAAACACTCTATCAATATCAACAGGATCTCTGTCAGTGACTAGTAATCTCGTTCTCGGTAATAGTCTGCTGCACATGGCATGTCGTCTGCACATCATTTTCATTTCACTCGTTGCTCCAGTTATTATCATTGCGCTTGTGTTATGTGGATAAAATCCCCATACGTATTCACGATGATCACCTGCCCATCCAGCGTAGTGATTATCACTATGCGACATGCTGCGATTGTCATAACTACATGAATCATCGCATAATAACAAGCAATGTGAATGTCTCGGTGAAGCGCATGCAGTCGCAGTTATTAAAACGTATTTAAATCTATTGATTTTATCTCTATCTATATATTTGATGGGTATTCTACTTTCATATGCAATAGACCATTCACTACAGAATGGACATCGTATTATTTTAAAACTTGTTACATACACTTTCTTTTTCTTATAGTCTAAATCATATTCTATCTCCAGTATAGTATGTACTTTTGAATATGATCCTGGTTTTATAAATTTAGTGTTTTTTATTATTTCATCAAGTTCTTCTTGATTCACAACATCACCAAAAAATTGACTTAATGAAATCTATGACTGTATAAACAATCGAATGTGGATCTTGCATGTGTGATAACATGAAGATCATTAATGCATACAATATTGTTAATATTAGATATATTTTGAATTTTGTATCTCTATTCATCAAAAAATTGAATAATATTACTTCATTTTTGCTTTGTTCTAAAGTACGTGCAATATATGGGCAGACATAAATTCATGTGTTCTGTGCCTTTCATACTACACTTAACTACGATATCAGTTTCACTTTTATTGAAAGTGTAGCCAGTAAAATACTCACAGTCATGTCTACTAACATACTTGCATTTATATTTACTACAGCATTGTGCCATATCATCACTCTCACTCTTCTATTCTAGGCGCTAGTAGAAATGTACATTCTGAATCACCTATGATATTAAATGTCAATCTCATTGGATAATCATCTCCAATTTCAATGTATATAAATTTTCTTGCGCTGATTGCCTTTTTAATATTGTCTATATATTCCATTGAATACAGACTCTTTACACTATTTACACTATCTTTATCACTTTCAGTTAGTCTCGTTATATCAAGATCGCTGAACTTTACATACATACTGTCAGTTGAATCATATGATGATATGCAAAACATATCATCAGTTGCAGTGAATTTTGTTATAGAACTCACTTTCCCAACTGCATCACATGCTTTGATAAACTCACTGCCGATCATCTCTGTCTTAAAGACAGGAGTCAATTTCGGCATTGAGTCTGGATCAAATTTGCTACTAACAGAGTCAGTATCCATCAGTCTTATCGAATACTTCATTTTTCCAAGCATCTGAGTCAAATTCATCGTATTATCTTCTATATCAAATTCAATGAGATCATTTGGCTTGGACACTGATATCAATTTACTAATTTTGAGTAAATCAAGTGCAACATCACTAACATGATATTTAGATGATGTTACATCATCATACAATTCTTTTATATCTTCATTGTCTAATTCATATGTCTCAAATGTATATTTACTCAATGTCAAGTGAACTAATATCACATTAGCTGGATCAGTTGCATATAATTTCCATCCATTTTCGTCAATATTCACTATCGCCTCATTCGATACCACTAGCGCACTCTTCAAGAATTCGTTTATATATGATTTTTCTATACTGAATTTCATAACAAAAAATAATATGTAGCAATTACTATTTAAATAGTGAATGTAGATGACGCGGTACTTCATCTTCGTCAATTCTTTTTGTTGAATAAATGTTGCTACTGACGTTCATTTCATAGTAATAACATTTATGTTCGTCTATTTCCACTTTTCTTATATATACACCATTTAAAAACTCATATATCGCAATATTACCACGAGACGTTGAGATGATTTGTAGCGGATACACTCTATTTTTTGTTGCGCAGTCTACAATCTTATCACTGGAGGGAAAACACAATTTCATGCAATCCCCCATTATCGTAAAATTGACTCTATTATATCCCGCACTTCTTCATCACTAACAGCAAACAATTGTTTACATGTATTGCAGTCTACTCGCAATTCATCGATGCAGTATGCGCGTCCATCATTATTTTCATATCGTTCATGTGCATATATATACGCAATTCCATCACCATCATCTTTATATACTTGTTTATAAACTGATCGTGATGTATTCACATAGAAGAACTTTCTAATGTTGTAACATTTTGGACAATATATTATAGTTTCTTCTTCTGGATTATATTTCATATCATCACCAAAAATAAATTAAATGGCATCATTGAATTTCTATAAGCAGTTCTTCCATTTCATTAATGAACTCTGTATATATATTGTTGTTGCACTGCCCATATTTTTTTGCAAATGCACACTCGCATCCATCAGACTCCATACACGCAATACAATAATCAATATTATTGGCAATTGATAATATATAACTCAGTTTACTTGATAAATTACTCATGGATCTATATTTTATTTCAATGAAATCAATATCTTCATTGAATTTATCAGTTGATGTATTATCATACAGTGTTCTTAATATCTCATCTATTTCGTATGCTTTCGTGTATAGATTACGTAAATACACGTTCACATGATCTGCAGCATTCACATACAATTCCTCAATTTTATTTCCAATCCATTCCCACTTTCCAATTCCATGCTTCACTACACATGCAGGGTCTCCATGCTCTTCATATGACTCAATTTGTTGCATTATATCTGCTAATAAATTGCAGAATTCTGAGTACATGTTATCATCATCACAACATTTACCATATTCTTCAGCAAATTGGCACTCATCGCAATCACTATCAGATTCTACGCACGCAATACAATATGAAGTGCTATCAGCAATCATATCTATATACTCCAGCTTACTTATCAAGTCATTCATCTTGTTATAATTCTCTTCTATTTCATTTATGCATCGCATAAATTCATCTGATGATGCATCACCATATATTGTACTCAAAGATTCGTGCTCAAAAGAACTTACCAATAATTACACGAAACTAAACAAATCTACTTGATAAGTTCTTTCTTCGGAGAGTACATGCTCTCCTGGACAGACCACCTT
>VAPE01010212.1_pt1 | contig 11311 bp, 10 predicted proteins | sample 3393911 | NCBI WGS metagenome assembly VAPE01 (sample SAMN08290436, study PRJNA428436) | hydrothermal vent metagenome | isolation source: Deep-sea hydrothermal vent chimney | place: Atlantic Ocean: South-mid Altantic Ridge | reverse complement strand
ATCTACCATAAGTTAATAATTTTACAATATTATGTTTGTGTTTTATATAATTTAAATTAAATTTATGAAATAGAGGTAATATATGTATATTTTTACTTTTAGATCTAGAGAAACATTACAAATAGTTTTATAATATTACTATAATACATATATTGAGGTAAGTTAAAATAATTTATTTATATAATAAGAGAATAAATAAAAAGTTCTTATACACAATCTTTATATATAATTAATACTTAATAAATTAAAAGAATACATTCAAAAAGTAAAAAATAAGAGATTTATTTCAAATCTTTCAAAATTTCATAAAAATAGACAAATTTCAAGTTCTGAGTAAGCATTCCGTTGATAGTAAATAATCGATTAGACAAAAGACGAAATATAAAAGTTTTTTTATAAAAAAACTATTATTCAAATGAAAAGGTTTAAATACTTATGGTCTATATAACTTATGAAATTAAATATTTCAAAATAAAAAAAACAATATGTTAATGTGATAAAATGAAAAGTTTTAATACAAAGAAAATAGCTGCCGTTGTGGCAGGAGCAACATTATTAGGATTAAGTTTTGCATTTGCAGGCTCTGTTTCATTCCAAAGCATTCCAGTAATTAGCAATAGTGGACAACCAGTTGTTCAAGTTGTTGTAGGATCTGGAGCAGCACCAAGTGATGGAATTGCAGCAGCAAATATTGCAGCAACAATTGGAAATCTTGCATACACAAGTGTACCAATAACTGCATCTGTTAATCAATCAGAAGCAGCAAAAGTACTTAGTGCACATATTTCACCTTCACAATATTCTTTATCAAATCAAGCAGTTTATATTAATTCATCAAGTATTGCAACAGGACCAGCAGGAACATACTCATTCCAAGCATTAATTGGATCAGTATTAAATAGAGCAGTAAAAGTAGGCCCTATAAGTAATACAAAATATCTTCAATCTTATGGAAGTGATGCTTATTATAATACTGGGTATAGTACATCAGAATCACCTGTATTTAGTCCTTATGTTGGAATTGGAACATCAAGTGTAATAAATTCAACTGTTTCAGCATCAACAAATGGTGGTGGACTTTCATTTTCATCATTTACAAATTCAACAGGAGATAATATATTAAGAGTAACTCATTCAAACTTAGCTGGTTTAGAAAACAATGCTGGAAAGTATGGTGAATCAGAATACTTATTCTTAATGGGAGCATCTGTTTACAATCAAAAATCAAAATCATTGTCATTAATGGATGCAAATGGTGCATATCAAGCAGTATTTAATAAACATATTGCATTAAATATGACATCAAATACAATGGATAATGCAACAATTTCATTATTAGGACAAAATTATACAATAATAAAAGCTCTTGGTAATACAGATTCATTAAAAGTTACTTCAACAACAGCAGCAGTTCCAGGTGGTGAATTACAATTAGCAACATCTTTAACACCAGCAAAAACTGTTTATGTTGGAAAGAATCTTACAGGAGGTGCTTTTACAATCCAATTAACTGATTTAGGACAACCAAATGTTAATGGAACAAGTGCAGCATCATTAAATATATATTACAATACTCAATTAGTAAAAACAGTTGCACAATCACCTGGATTACAAACATATAATATATCAGGACATAATTTAGCAATTGATGTAGTAAGTACTTTTGCTGGTTTATATTCTTATCAAAAATATGCATCAATTGAATTATATTCAGGAATAATGAATGTAACAAGTGGATCAGTATTTAATAAAACAAGAGATCCTAATTGGTATACAAAATTATTATGGGTAAATTCAACAAACAGTAATGGAAAAGCAAATCAATTATATAGTATTATTCTATATGGTGGAGCAAAAGCATCACAAAACTTATTACCAGGTCAAAGTTTTGCATTCATAACAAATCCAGCAGTTTATAAATTATCATTTTTAAATTCAACAGGAGTTACATATGATCCAATAGCAATATCAACATCATCAGCAGGTGCAACATCTTATAAAAATTTAGGTGGTACTGCTTCAAAACCAGTATTAGCGTATAATTCAGTAGATGGTGCATTTGGTAAAGGTGTAACTGGTTCATCAAATACAATAAATACAATAATAAATGATACTGCAATTAGTGAACCAATGCAAGTATTAAGTGTAAGTTCATCAATTCCAAACGCATTTTCTTATGCTGGACAAAATTCAAAAACAATTGTTTATAACTTAGTACCATATCAATTGAAGGAATATAATGCAATAGATGCTAGTACATTTAATTCTGCAAATGTTAGTGTTGGTGTTATAATAGATGGTAATGTTGGTAATTATATAAATAAAACAAATCCAATAACAGTAAGATTATCTGGATTTAAAAATAAACAACCAGTTAGTAAAGGATTTATTTTCAATTCATCAAGTTTTTATATTTCAGAACACTCAACATTATTTGATAATATAACAAATATAACATTAAGTAAAGTAGTTCCAGGAATAGCATCTGTTACAGCATTTATAGCAAACACAGTATTTACTAGTAGTATTGGTAGTATTTATGTTAATAACTACTCTGATGGTTTAGTTGCTAATGCTCTTACTAATTCTTTAGTTGTTTTTAATACAAATAGTAATGATTTTGCTACTAATTCTATTGCTAATGTAGTTGCTGCAAATCTTGCTAATACTATTTATGGTAATGCTTTAACTTATGCAGTATTAACACCATTAGATCCAGTAATAACATATTCAAATTCAAATAATAACGAGAACTACAATCTAACAGCTTCAGCATTAAGTGTTATGTATAATCAATATAATGGACAAACACCAGAAACATTTGCTTTATCAACAACAACAAGTATTCAAACACCCGTTGTCAAAGGTACTAAAACAAATTACTTTAACTATGCAATAACAGAATATCCAGTTCCAGCATCAACAAGTAAAACTGATGTAATTTTATTTAATATTGATAATTCATCAGCAGGTGTAGGTGCTTCAACACTATTCCAATTAAATCAATCAATAGCAGGTGCAATAAACAATTTGTCATATACATCAACACAAAATAATAAAGTAAATGCACAACAAGGATTTATAACTGAAAGAGGAAGTCAAATAACATCAATTGGACAATCAGCAATTTCATTAAATCTAGCAAAATCAGTAGATAAATTATTGTTTATGGTTTCACCAAAGAGTGTTTCTGTTACAAAAGTATCTAAAACCTATGGTCCATTTAAAGTTGGAGAAAGTTTGACAAATATGGGTCTTCCAAATGCAACAGTAACAAGTATTAATGCAAGTATTGTAATAAGCAACAAAAATAACAATGTTTCAATATCTGGAATTAGTAACTTAACAGCAACACCTTCATTAGCAAATGCTGATCAAGTTGTTCTATTGAAGAACTTATCAACAAACCCATTAGTTGTTTTAGATAATGCATCATCAGTAAATCCAAGTAGTAATTTAATATTGATTGGAAGTGGTTATGTAAATTCATTAAGTAAACAAGTTGAAAAAGCATATAACATAACAAATTCAAACTTGAATGTATCTTCAGGAATAGTACAAGCTTATGGATCTAATAGGATTTTAGTAGCTGGTTATTCTGCATCACAAACAACTGCAGCAGCAAATAAATTCATTGAAGATCTATATGCAGCAGCAGCAACTTCAAGCTAATTGAATTGATTACATAATGAAAACAGTAGTAATTTCTGTTTTTTATTTTTTTATATTTTCAATTAAACTTTTTTTTAAAAAGTTTAATATTTCTTTTTCTAAAGTTTATATTAAAGATAATATAAACAATAATTAAAATGTATTATTTTGTATATTAAAATTATCTAAAAATAGAAATATTTTAGAATTTATATAATAATATTAGAAAAATTAAAAATAAATAGTAATAAATCAAGCATTAAAATATTAGTAATTTATTTTATTATTTAATACTAATTTATTAAGAATATGATTAATATTGCTTTAAAATTTATTTATCATATAATTTTACATAAGTAAATTACTTAAATATCAATCGAAAGAACATATATTTACTTTATTTTACTTGCTAAATAAATAATGCTTCTAAATAAGATAAACATTGATATCAATATAAGTAGTAAATACAAAAAAGTGTAAGTAAATATTATGTTTGCTATAAAAGATATTACAATATATAGTCCTGTAAATAATATACTTAATAATACTAATTTTAATTGTTTATGCATATAATCAATATATAATTCAGTAATAAGAATTCATTAATCAATGTGTTTAGTCTTTCAATCCAAGTTGCATATATCAATATATATGTCCAGTAATAAGAATTCATTAATCAATATGTGTTTAGTCTTTCAATCCAAGTTGCATATAATCAATATATATCCAGTAATAAGAATTCATTAATCAATATGTATCTAGTCTTTCAATCCAAGTTGCGTATAATCAATTATATAATCCAGTAATAGAATATACATAATACATAAAAATAGAATAAATAATAAAAATATATTTTATATTCCTGATAATTAGTATTTGTTTTTTATATGTAATTAAAATATTGTGAATTTATTTATTTATATAAAAATATACATAGATTAAATATAGAAAAGAAAAAGTAAGTATTTATAAAACTAATTAGAACTAGATATTTGTTATTATAATTGTTGTACAGTTAGTTATTTATTGTATAGATATTTGTATTATATATTAGTAAAGTATTTAAATTCAAATAGTTTCATAATAATTATTTGATTTTAAATATTTATTATATTATGATAAAAATGAATAGTATATTTCCAATAAAAAGAGAAAGAAGTAAATTTGATGTGAATACTGGTTTAGACATATCTTTTGGTTCTCATAAATATTCTGAAAGATTAGTAGAAATTCCTTTTTTATTCAGAAATATTGTTCCTACCCCTGCAAATGTTTTAGATATTGGTTCTTGTGAATCAATATATCCAATACAATTAGCAATGTTAGGTTATAATGTTACTGGAATTGATATTAGAGATTATCCATTTAATAATAAAAACTTTAAATTTATTAAAGCTGATATTTTCAAAACAAATGAATTAAAAAAAGATTCATTTGATGCTGTTTTAAATATTAGTACTTTGGAGCATTTTGGTTTATTATCTTATGGAAATAATGAAAAAGATCCTGATGCTGATTATAATGCAATGAAAATAATAAAAGAAATATTAAAAGAAAATGGACAGATTATTTTTACTGCACCTTTTGGGAAAAGGAGTAGGATTTTGGAATTTGAGCGAATTTATAATACAAGAGAACTAAATTATTTATTACATGGTTTTAAGATCATAAATAAAAGATATTATGAAGTCTATAAAGATAAAGAAATATTTAGAATATCTAAAGAACAAGCAGAAGAAATTGAAAATGATGAAAAAATAGGAATACAATGTACTATTTGTATTAGTGCAATAAAGGAATAATATATTTATTTTATATGTGTTTGAATTGTTTTTTGTGCATATTAAATTTATTATTTAATATTAATTGCAAATATACTATTAAACTTTAAATCTAGTTTTTTAGCTATTGCTGATTCTTCTGAATTTAAGATAATAATATAACTGTCCCATTTTGTAGAGAGATCTTTACTATTACATACTGGACATTGATCTCCTTTTATTATTAATCTGCATTTTCTACATGCTTTTTGATCTCTCATAATATCATTTTGTATTATTTTATTATTTAATCTATTCTATTTAAATTTATTTTTTTGAATTCTTTGATTTATTTTTTTGTTTGTTCTTTTTATCATATTTTGAATGTTTATTTGATGTTATTTTCATTTTTGTCCATTCTGCTTTTCCCAAACCTTCTGGTCTCATAGTAAGTGCTATTTTTGAATCTTTAACTGATGTTTTTATACTGATTGTTGATATTTTTGCAAAAACATCATCACCTTTTTTTAATACAATATTACTTCTCTTTGAAGTAAACATTTGATTTTTTTTATCAAAGAATACAAAGTCATCAGTTATTTGAGATACATGAATAAGACCATCCATTGGCCCTATTCTTACGAATGCACCAAATTCAATTAATTCTGTTATTTCTCCACTAACTATTTCATTTAATTGTGGAATAAATGTTAATGCATTAAATTCAACATCATGATGTGTTGCTGGGTCTCCTGGGTAAATCAATCCATCTCCAACAGCTTTAATATTAAAAACAGAAACAATTAATCCCATATCTTTATCAATCATTCCTTCATATTTGTTTTCAAGCAATTCTTTTAAAACCTCTTTAAGATTTCTATCAAAATATTCTGATTGTATTCTAATAGTATCTCTAACTAAATATTCTTTATACATTTATTCACCATATAAGTTCTTCTGATTAAAATTAAATTTATGTTTATTATTAATTTGTTTCTATTTTAAAATTTTTTAAAATTCCTTGTTTTGATATTTTAAATATTTCTATATTATTATTATATAATTTTTTTGCTAATTCAGTATCATTAGTTATTATAATAATATTTTTAAATTTATTAGAAGTATCTAAAATCCATTTATCTACATTTATATTAGACCTTTTATAAATAAATATCTTTCTTTCTTTTTCTTTGATTCTATTGATTAAGACTAAACTTATTGTAGCACTTAATTTTAGTTTTGATCTTGTTTTTGATAAACGAGTTAATTCATTAATAATACCCTTAGAAATAATAATTTTATAATTACTTAAATACTTTGTTTTAATTATTTCAAAGATATTTTTATTATATTTTAATGCAAATAAAATAGAACTTGTATCAATTATAATATATTTCATCTAATCTTATTATTCTATTGTTATTATTCTATTATTTTTAATCTAATATTTTAATAATTTAATTAATACTTCTATATTTCTTTGTTTTTAATATTTTTTTACTTAGATAATAAAATATATGTTGAAGAAATCAATAAAAAAACAACTAAAAATTCAATTTTATAATAAATTAATTCAAATGGATTATAAGAATACCACTACTCAAAAAATACTAATTAGATTTAAAAAGTCTTTTGGAAATAAAACTATATTCGTTTTAAATGTTTTTAAAAGGGGGTGGATTAAATGAAAGAGAGAAAAAAAGGATTTAGTTTTTATGATATTGAACAATTTCTGAGAGATGCAGGAGCTCAAAAAATAAACGAAGGTGCTGTTGATATGTTTGAAAAGGAATTAGAAGAAACAGTTAATGAGCTAATTGACAAAGCAAAAATATATGCTAATTATGCTGGTAGAAAGAGATTAATAAAAGATTCTGATATTATTCTAATTAAAAATTCTGATTCAAATAAGTAATAATAAAATACAATATTAAATGTATGGTTATGCCTTCTTATTCAAATATTTTTGAGGATTTATCTTTAAATGACTTAATTTTAAAATTACATAAAGCAATAGCAGAAGTAGTTGAAACTATTGATATGCTTATTACTCACAACAAAGCAATTAGTCATGATGAAATTAATGAATTACGAACAGTAATTAAAAAAAGGATAAATAATGGGGAAGATATTAAAGATAATGAAAAAATACTAAATTTATTAGAATTATTTTCAAGTAATAAATCTATTTTAGAATTAATAGGAGAAGATGTTGATGAATGGATGAATTTTATTGATTTAATTGAAAATAATTTAAATAGCAAAAAACCAAATTTAAGTATTGAAGAGCAATTAAGCCTTGAAAAAATTAAAAAAGCAAATCTTGAATTAAAAAAAATATTTAGACATTAAAATAATAAACATTTTTTATTAAATTAAAGTTTTTAAAAATTTACTTGTGATAAATTATGAAAGTTATAAATGAAATTGGATTGTCTTTTGATGATGTTCTTCTTATTCCAAATAAAAATTCATTTGGTTCAAGATTAAATGTATCACTTAAAACAAAGTTAACAAGAAATATTGAATTAAATTTGCCAATAATTAGTGCAAATATGGATACAATAACTGGTTCTGAAATGGCTATTTCAATGGCAGAAGCAGGTGGGATTGGAATTATACACAGATTTAATACAATTGAAGAAGAAATAGAAGAAGTAAAGCGTGTTAAAAGAAAGAGTTCATTAATAATAGAAGATCCATACACAATACAAGTTAAAGGAACAATAGCAGATGTTAAAAATCTCATTAATGAAACAAATGTATCTGGTTTTCCAGTTTTAGATAAAAATAAGGTTGTTGGAATTATTACATTAAGAGATATAAAATTTCATAATAATTTAGATAAAATTGCAGATGTAATGACATCAAAAAAAGACCTTATAACAATACAAAATAATAAAAACTTAAGTGCAAAATATTTTTTAGATATTTTTAAAAAATACAAATTCGAAAAAATTCCAATTATTGATAATAAATTTAATTTAATTGCATTAGTTGCTGCAAAGGACATATTTAATGCAAATAATGCTATTACAACAAAGAATAGTAATGATGGTAAGTTAATGGTAGGTGCTGCAATTGGCATTAAATCAAGTGCATTTGAAAGAGCTATTAAATTATATGAACAAGGTGTTGATGTTCTTGTAATTGATATTGCGCATGGTCATTCAAGTAGTGTAATTGAATTAATCAAAAAAATAAAGAAAAATATTAATATTGATATAATAGCTGGAAATATTGCAACAAAGCAAGGAACACTTGATCTAATAAAAGCAGGTGCAGATGCAGTAAAAGTTGGGATTGGTCCTGGACATGCATGTACAACAAGAATTATTACTGGTGCTGGTGTTCCACAATTAACAGCAATTTCATGGGCTTATTCAGTTGCAAAAGATTATGACATACCAATAATAGCTGATGGTGGAATAAATAATTCTGGGGATATTATGAAAGCATTAGCAGCAGGTGCATCTAGTGTAATGATAGGAAGATTATTTGCTGGAACAAAGGAAACACCAGGAAGTACTATTATAAAAAACGGAAAAAAATATAAATTCTTTAGAGGTATGTCATCAATTTCTGCAAATAGTAAAAAATTAGATTTAGAATTGTTAAAAGATGTTTCAATTGAACTTGTTGGAGAAGGAAAAGAATCATTTGTTCCATATATTGGTTCTGTTAAAGAAACTTTATTGCAATTTATTGGTGGTTTAAGATCTGGTTTTAGTTACTGTGGATCTAGAAATTTAAGTGAATTAAGAAAAAACAGCAAGTTCATAAAACTTTCAAATAGTTCTCAAAGAGAAAGTTTTAATAAATAAATTTTTATTTAATTTATTATTTTGTTATTGCTTCTTTCTCTTCTTCTTTTTTTTGATCTTGCTCTTGCTTTTTGTATTCTTCAGTAATATGAATTTTATCTATGTTTAAGTACTTAAAAATAGTATTAATTAAAAATTGTTTTTTTGAATTATATTCAGTATTATCTTTATCTGTCTCAGCTTCAAATAAAATTTCAACTGAATTTTCTTTAATATTAATATTATTTGCTTTCATTTTATTAAATTCAATTAATGCTTTTATTTTGCTTTCATTTGAATCAAAATAATTAACAATTGTTACATCGAAAATAACGTTTTTTCCTGCTAATGGGTTATTAAAATCAACAATAACTCTTCCTGAATTAATTGTTTTTATTGTTGCAATTGTATTATCAATATTTATTTCCATTCCAGGATAAGGATTTATATCATGAGCTCTAAAATCAGATAAATGCATTACTCTTTTTAATTCTTTTTCATATTCACCAAATGCTTCACTAGGTCCTAATGTTATTTTTTTGTGTTCATTTAAATTCATATTTTTTATTTCTCTGTTTAAACCTTTTACATTCTGTTTAGATCCAACAATAAATAAAGATTTACCATAATGTGTATTTTCTTTATAAACCTCTTCTTTTTTTGCTTTTTCCTCATTTGTTGTTGCAACTAATTTACCAGTATCATTATTTATTAAATCATATTCAATAAACAAAAAATCATTATCTTTAAAACTCATCTTATCACTAAATATATTAAATTTGTTAAATAATTATTTAAATATAATTAAAAAATAATTAAATAATAAATATTAAATAAAAAAATACAATTTTTGAGATTATGAAATTAATTTTAATAAAGCTTGGTGGAAGTGTAATAACAAATAAAGCAAAGTTAGATACACCAAATATTAAAAACATAAATAGATTATTTAGAGAAATACATACTGCTTTAAACAAGCAAGCAGATAAAAATATCAAAATAATTATTGGTCATGGCAGTGGTTCTTTTGGCCATTTTGCTGCAAATAAATATCAAGTGCACAAAGGTCTTATTAATAAAGAAAGTTTAAAAGGAACATCAATTACACAAGATAGTGCTGCAAGACTTCATAGAATAATATTTAATCAAGCATTACTGAATAAACTTAATATTTTATCTTTTTCTCCTTCTTCTGCAATATTATCTAATAATTCAAAAATTATTTCCTGGAATTTAAAATTAATGCAAAATGCCATTAATTTTGGTTTTATCCCATTAACTTATGGTGATATTTCAATTGATTTAAAAACAGGTGTTTCAATTGTTTCAACTGAAGAAGTTTTTAGATATATTGCTTATAAATTAAAACCCTATAAAATAATTGTAACAACTGATGTTGATGGTGTTTTGGATAATAATAAAAAATTAATTACAAATATATCAAAAATTAATTTTAATTCTATTTCTAAAAAAGTAAATAAATCAAAAAATATTGATGTAACTGGAGGTATGAAATCAAAACTTGATTATTTGTATAAAATATCAAAAGAAGTAGGAACAGTTTGTGAAATAATTAATGCTAATAACTCAAATAGATTATACAATTCAATTTTGAACAAGAAAACAATTGGAACAAAAATAAAATATTAAATAAAAAATAGTAAATTATTAATATTTATTTTGATTTATTTATTGGAATTTTTTAAAACCTTCTAAGTTCGTACAGAAAGTATAAATATCTTCTTAAAGTTTAATATTAAATTATTAATTTTATTTTAAGTTTTTTCTTAAGTGGTTTGATGGTACAATTTATGAAAAAATTAAGTATTATGTCTAATTCTAAAAATGAAGAAGATATTAATTCTAAAGAAAACAAATTTAAAGAATTTGATGAATTACAAGATTCTGTTGATAAATCAGTGAAGGGTTTTTTTCATTCAACACCTTTAATTATTTACCAAGAAAATAGTAATAAATTTGAAATTGATTTAAAAAAATTTTTTCTGATCTCAGCATTATCTGGTGAAAATATTTTATTTTCAGGTGGAACTGGTATAGGAAAAACAACATTTTCAAAATCATTTTTAAGTGGTATCT
>VAPE01031173.1_pt1 | contig 11325 bp, 5 predicted proteins | sample 3393911 | NCBI WGS metagenome assembly VAPE01 (sample SAMN08290436, study PRJNA428436) | hydrothermal vent metagenome | isolation source: Deep-sea hydrothermal vent chimney | place: Atlantic Ocean: South-mid Altantic Ridge | reverse complement strand
GTGATTTTCGTTTTTTCCACACAATTTACGCTGCAGGCGCAGCAAAAGATGATGACTGCAGCGGATGCTGCCTGGCTGAACCCGGCCTTATTTCCCAAACGGGTTCCGCAACTACAATGGATGGGGAAAACCGATAATTATGTTTATGCTAAAAAAAATACGGTTTATAAAAAAGGCGCTACCCGCGGAAAAGCAGTCGAACTTTTCGACAAAGCTACGCTAAACAACGACCTGACAAAAGAAGGCATGGACACGCTTAAGCAGCTGCCGCGGTTTACCTTTTTCGCCGAACACGAAGCCCGCTTTTCACATGATAACGGATTTTACGTTTATGATTTTCAACAACATACCATTAAAAAAGTAAACCAGGTTCCGGATACGGCAAAAAATGTTTCTTTCGATGCCAAAACCAACCGTGCTGCTTTTACGCTGAAAAATAATCTGTACATGGCCGAAAACGGAAAAGTAATACAGATTACCCATGACCTGAATCCTGGTTATGTGAACGGTCAGATTGTTTCGCGTAACGAATTTGGTATTAACAAAGGTATTTTCTGGTCGCCAACCGGCGCTAAGCTGGCTTTTTATCATAAGGACCAGTCGCATGTATTCAATTATCCATTGGTGGACATTAACCATCGTATTGCTGAAGTAAAATACATAAAATATCCCATGGCCGGCACTCCCAGCGAGTATGTCAGCCTTGGCGTTTACAATATTAAAACCGGTAAAACCATTTTCCTGAAAACAGACCCCAAATCGGAGCAATATCTTACGGCTGTTACCTGGGGGCCTGCGGGGAAATACATTTATGTTGCCATTCTTAACCACGGGCAAAACCACATGTGGATGAACAAATACGATGCTTCCACCGGTACGCTGGTGAAGACTTTATTTCAAGAGACCGATCCAAAATATGTGGAGCCGTTATTTCCTTTGTATTTTAATCCGTTCAACCCGGACGAATTTGTCTGGAACAGCCGTCGCGACGGGTGGCGTCATCTCTATCTTTACAACACCGATGGTAAGCTGCTTAAAAAACTCACCAACGGAAAATGGGAAGTAACCCACGTGTTGGGCTATTTTATGAAAAACAAGGTTTATTTTGTGTCCACCAAAGAGAGTCCGCTACAACAAAATCTTTACTCGGTAGATATACGCAACGGGAAGATACTACGTCTGAGTCCCGACCATGGAACACATAGTGCCATGGTGAGTAAAGATGGGAAGTATTTGGTAGATGTTTTCAGCAGTACGGACGTAAGTCGTGATTATAAGCTGCTTAATTATCATGGAAAAGTGATACGTACAATACAAAAAGACAAAGACCCTCTGGCCGATTATAAGCTGGGGAAAATGTCTATCTTCACACTGAAATCGAAAATTGATGGCAAAGACCTTTATTGCCGAATGATAAAACCTGTGAATTTTGACAGTACTAAAAAATATCCTGTAATTGTGTATGTTTACGGCGGTCCGCATGTTCAGTTAATTACCGACACATGGCTTGGAGGGGCAGGATTAATGCTGAATTATCTCGCTGAAAACGGATATCTTATTTTTACGCTGGACAATCATGGTTCCGAAAACCGCGGACGTGAGTTTGAACAGGTTATTTTCAGGCATTTGGGAACCAATGAAATTAAAGACCAAATGGTTGGGGTGAATTATCTGAAATCGTTGCCTTATGTGGATTCTACCCGCCTTGGTGTTGATGGCTGGAGTTATGGCGGTTTTATGGCCATTTCACTGATGTTGCGTGAGCCGGGCGTTTTTAAAGTAGCTGTTGCCGGCGGCGCGGTCATCAACTGGAAATATTATGAGGTGATGTATGGCGAGCGTTATATGGATACACCGCAGGAAAATCCGGAAGGATATAAAGAAGCCAATCTGCTGAATTATGTACATAACCTGCGGGGGCATTTGCTTATGATTCACGGAACTATGGACCCGGTGGTGATGTGGCAGAACGGCCTGTTGTTTTTGCAAAAAGCCATTCGTGAGGACAAGCAGATAGATTATTTCGTTTATCCCGGACAGCAACATGGTATTGTCGGACCCGACCGACAGCAACTTATGCGAAAAATTAAGAATTATTTTGATGATTGGTTGTAGACTACTAAGGGATTGTTATTTCATAATAAACCTTTAAAAGAAACGCCCCCAAAATTTTGGGGGCGTTTCTTTTAAAAGCAGCTATCTTTATTCGGCTTTTGATTTGATAAAATGATAGAACAGGCGTACACCAACGCCTGTACCACCAATACCACGGTAACTATCTTTTTTGTCGAGAAATGCAGGAGCTGCAATATCGAGATGGATATACGGATAGTTGGTGAAATGTTCCAGGAACTTTCCGGCAGTAATAGCGCCGGCTTCCACGCCACCAATATTTTTCAGATCGGCGATTTTTGATTTCAGCTGTTCATTGTACTCGTCCCAGAAAGGAAATTCCACAATACGCTCATGGGTCAGCGAACCGATGCGTTTCATCTCGTCAAAGTCGTTATCGGCTTTAGCTTCCATGCCCACGATAGCCTGCGGACCAATGGCGTGGGCGGCAGCGCCGGTCAAAGTGGCAATGTCCGCCACCAGCTCGGGTTTGTACTCTTTGGCATAGCTCAGCGCATCGGCAAGAATCATACGCCCTTCAGCATCAGTGTTCAATACCTCAACAGTGGTGCCATCGTGCATGGTAATCACATCGCCGGGCGTGTAAGCATTTCCATCGGGACGGTTGTCGGTAGCCGGAACCAGTCCGATTACATAAACGGGCAATTTGGCTTTGGCTATGGCGTACATGGCGCCGGCTACAGCAGCGCCCCCGGCCATGTCGCACTTCATGGTGTCCATAGAACTGGTGGGCTTCAGACTCAGCCCGCCCGTGTCATAAACCACACCCTTGCCAACAAAAATATAAGGTTTTTTATTTTTAGCCTTTTGTGGTTTCCATTCGATAACGGTAAAAGTGGGCGGGTCAATACTGCCGCGATTCACGGCAAGCAAGCCACCAAATTTCAGACTTTCTAATTTCTTTTTGTTAAAGACTTCTACTTTGATATTGGCCTTTTTGCCAAGGGCCTGCATCTCTTCGGCAAATTTCGTGGCGTTCAGATAAGCTACCGGTTCATTCACAAAATCGCGGGCTACGAAAACGGCATCGGTCAGGATACGCAGCTCGTCCAATTCTTCTTCTGTGATTTCATTGTCGTAAATATCTACCTCTTCGAGCGTGTTGTCTTTCTTTTTATCTTTTTTCTTGTATTTGTTAAAGGCATAATTTCCCAGCATAAGTCCTTCTACAAAAGCCAGCATTTCGTCTTTGGCAGCGTTTAGGTTAAACACGACGGTGCGTTCGACGCGGGCTTTATTTAGCAACTGTTGGGTTTCGTCCCCACGCATGCGGTATGTCTCCATTCGTGCGGAGCGGGTACCCGGAAACTCACCAAAAACGACCATAAGCATATTTTTATAGCGGTTAATACCTACAACATTATGGTTATTACGGTGCTGTTTTTTTACATAGTTCAGCTCATCATTTGTCAAATCAAGATTGGCCAGGTCTTTACCATCTTTCACGAGAAAAACGGTGTCAGCAGCGGTTGGCTTACGCAATGCCTTTCTAAGTAATGTATTCATGATTTATTGTTTTTGGTTGATAATTATAAATTTCCTGTTAATTTTTCTTTTTGTTGTACCACAAGGTATTCTTTAATCCTTTCAATGGCCTTAAATGTAGCACCCGACTGTTGCCGAACATAGCCGGCAGCGGCTTCCGAGGCAGCTTGATATTTTTCCGAATTTTGCAAAAGACGGTTTACCGTTTCCCGGAAGTCTTTTTTATCCTGAATGGCAAAACCGCCTCCGTTTTTCAACAAGCTGAGAGCTTCGCGGAAATGTTGGTGATTGGGTCCAAAGATTACAGGAAGTCCATAAACTGCGGCTTCCGGAAGGTTATGGATGCCCACACCAAACCCGCCGCCCACATACGCCAGCTTACCATAGCGATACAGATGAGAAAGCAATCCCATGCTATCGATAACCATAACGCGGGCATCTTCCGGAAGCTTTTTCGTAGCTTCGGAATATAAAACCGGATGGAAATCTTTGAATTTATTTTGAATTTCCACAAGATGTTCCGGACTAATTTTATGCGGTGCAATGACCATTTTTACGCCATCTTTGTGTGCGAGATAGTCTTTTAAAATATCTTCATCAGGTGGCCAGGTGCTACCGCAGATGAGGGGTGTGCCAACACGGGCGAAGTTTTTGATAACGGGAAGATATACGGGTTCGTGCGCCACTTTCAGGACTCGGTCAAAACGGGTGTCCCCGCCCACCTCGTTATGAAAAACACGAATGCTATTCAATAATTCCGAAGAGAATTCATCCTGTACCTGAAACCAGGTTACCTTTTGCAGCTGATTTCTGAACCATTTTGCACCATAACGGAAAAAATATTGGTTTTTGCGGAAAATGGCTGAAACATAGAAAAGGGGGATTTTATTTTTTGACAGCTCTTTTATATAGTTAAACCAGTATTCGTATTTAATAAAAATGGCCAGCTTCGGTTTGAAAATCCGAATAAATTGCCGTGCATTTTTCGGTTTGTCGATGGGAAGATAAAAAATGTAATCCGCTCCGGGATAATCTTTCCTCAATTCATAACCCGAAGGAGAAAAAAAGGTTAGCAGGATTTTATAATCGGGAAAAGTCTCTCTGAAGGCTTCCATAACCGGACGTCCCTGTTCAAACTCTCCCAAGCTGGCACAGTGAAACCAAACAATATTTTCGTGTTTCCCAACGGCATTTTTCATATGCGAAAATTCCTCTTTTCGTCCATCCGTCCATCGCCTTGCTTGTTGATGAAAGGGGGTAGCCACTCTTATGAGAAAGGAATAACCATAAATAAAAAAATTATAAAATATTCTCATGCCTACCGTTATAAATATCTAAAATTTGCATTTTTTCCTTTAATTTTGCAAATGTAATAAGAATAATATTTGTTACAACGCAATAAGACAACGTAATTTCCCTAAGATTATTTATTTAAATTGGTACTACTGTAAATTTTGTGAAAAACTGTTGTATCGTGTAATTATTAAATCTAAATTGCCGGAAGTCAGAAGCCCGAAGTCGGAAGAAAATAGCATCCTGACAACAGGTTCTTTAATATACCATAACTGGTATAAATAATAGATTTATTAGCTATTGTATTAATGAAAAACTTCCGTCTCCGGTCTTCTGACTCCTCCCAAAGAAATGCCTTTGGTTCTGCAAAAGCAATTTACCCACTAAAATGGTAGTAGAACCTTTAAATTTACCTTTTTTTGGAAGATTAAATTAATGACGGGCTGAAACAAAAAAAGAGAGCTCTTTTTGTTGATAGATGCTTTGATATTCATTGCGCTCATCTGGTATTTTTCCAGACCGCCGGCTACCGGAAACCAGGTAATTCCGGTGCCTGTAAAATCGGGAAAGTTTGTCATTAATGTTACTGCTAACGGTGAACTGGAAGTACGGCTCAATGAAAAAATTCAAGGTGTGGGAGCACAAATTTCAACATGGGATAATGGGTAGCTATTTTGCCTGATTTAAGGGCCATGAACAGCCGTACTTACGTGAATGAGATTGACATCAGCAAGGTAAAAAAGGCCAAAAGGCCGTTGTGAGTACCGATGAAGATATTGTCATCCGCCGCGGATTGAAAAAAGGAGATAAAGTCTATCTCTATCCACCCAAAAGAGCAGAAGATTGGGAACTGCGGCTTTTGGCAAAATGACAGGTTTCTCCGTTTAATTCTGAGCGGTTTTTGCGTTGGGATGTGGGATGGCACCGCGTGGGAATCCGGTGAACCGGAGACGTAACTTCGTTTATAATGCAAGACTCTCACGCTAACGCCAGCTCACCGGCCTGCCCTGAGTTAGCTCAGAGTTAAACGATGGAATACAATTATTACTGTTTAATTCTGAGCCACCGCAATTAAAATTCGCTGCCGGTACAATTTCAGTTTAATTTATTTTGCGCTGATTGTTGCTTCGGTTGTAGTTGCATCAACCCGGTTAGGTTGCGGCACAGCTTTGTGAATAGTCATTTCGTCAATCAGACGGGTATCGCCGGCATATTTATCAATGATAAACAGCACATAACGAATATCCACCACAATGGCACGCTGCAGTTTGGGAATGTAAGCAATGTCGCTGCTCATGGCTTCCCAGTTGCCATCGAAAGCTATCCCTATCAGCTCACCTTTACCGTTGATAACCGGACTTCCGGAATTGCCGCCGGTGATATCATCTGTGGTCAGGAAATCGACATCCTGTTTCCCATCCTGTCCGTAAGGACCATAATCTTTTGTTTTGAAAAGCTCTTTCAGCTTTTTGGGAACAATAAATTCAGGATTATTTGGATTTTCTTTTTGCATAACGCCATACAAATGGGACTGAAACAAATAGTGTACGGCATCCCTGGGATAATAGCCTTCCACTTTGCCATAGCTGTAACGCAGTGTGGAGTTAGCGTTGGGATAAAAGATTTTGTCGGGTTGCATTTTCATAATTCCTTCCATAAACAATCTTTTGCCCTTGTCTAACTTTCCTGCCGCAGCGCGAAAACCGGCGGATGCATCCATTAGTTTGGCCATGTAGGCTTGCGAAAGGATAAAAGCCGGGTCTTTTTTTATCCCTTTCAGCGTGGGTTTAGCAAGAAAAGCTTTGGCTTTGGCTTCGGTGCTGAAATGCGATTTTTCGAAAACATAATCAGCAAAAGCGGTAAAATTATTTTTATACCTTTTTATCATTTTGTCGAGGTACGCGGGATGCAGACTTTCCGGAACTTTGCCAAAGTACATTTTTGTCATAGCGGCAAAAACATCACGGTCGGTGGCCATATCGTAATCTTTGTACATTTTTTGGAGTTTCCCGGACAGTTCGGCGGACATCTTCTTTATCTGTTTCAGCTTTTTTGCTTTTTGTTCTCTGCCTTTGGTCTCTTTGTACTGTTTCAGTATGCCTTCCAAACCACTGAATTTCTGTGCAAAACTAAGTAACTCGGCACCCTGGGCGCCGGTAATACTGGCGTAGATAAGCGGTTCGATAGTTTTCGATTCGGAAGCAAAAGCATCGGAAATATCTTTCAGCGCTTCTCCGTATTTAGCCTGGCGTTTGGGGCTTTCGCCAACCCATTTGGCAAATGTTTCATCAAATGCTTTTTTCTTCTCAATTACATGTTGTTTTTTAACCCCTCTTATCTGGCCTACGAAATATTTCCAGCTGTTGGCAATCATAGCATAATTGGAAGCATATTTAATTTTAACATCAGGATTTGCATCCATGTGTTTTTTCCAGATTTCCAGTTTTTTACCAAAGGCTTTAACTAAAGGTGGAAAATAGTGCTCCATTCTGAATTCCAGCTCCGGGGCAGTCATGTAACGGTTAGTTCTTCCCGGGAAACCCCAAACCATGGCAAAATCTCCCGTTTTGATGCCATTGAGCGAAATAGGCAGATGATATTTCGGTTTTAACGGAATATTTTTTTTAGAGTAAGTTGCCGGAGAACCATCGGGAGCTGTGTAAATCCGGAAAAGGGTAAAATCGCCGGTTTGGCGCGGCCACATCCAGTTGTCGGTATTGCCACCAAATTTTCCTATGGAGGAAGGAGGTGCGCCAACAAGACGTACATCGCGGTAAACAATATAAACCGACATGTAATATTTGTTACCTGCAAAGAAAGGCTTGATAACGACATTGTATTTGCCGCTGTCCGAATTGGCTTTTTTCAGCCGGGCAATAATAGGGCGGACAATGGCGGAACGCTGCTGGTTGCTCATGGTATCGGAAAGATGTGGAACAATGCTGTCGGTAACGTCGGCCATACGTACCAAAATAGAAGCCGTAAGTCCTTTGTTGGGCAATTCTTCCTTTTTGCTCATGGCCCAAAAACCATTTTTCAGATAGTTGTGTTTCAGCGAACTGTGTTGCTGAATTGAAGCATAACCACAATGATGGCAGGTAATCAGCAACCCCTGGTCGGACACGATTTCGGAGGTGCAGAAAAAGCCCTGTGGGTTGGGGCTGTCGGAAAGGCCTACAATGGCATCTTTCAGACTGGAATGATTCACGCTGTAAATTTCTTCGGGCGTAAGTTTCAGCCCCATGCGTTGCATTTCAGTAAAATTTTGTTGCAGTAACATGGGAATCCACATGCCCTCGTGCGCTTTTAGCTGGAAACCGATAGAAATCAGAACAACAGCCAGAAAATAGGAAAATTTTTTCATTTTTATTTTTAATTGGTAAGACATTTATAAAAGCCATACAAACGTACACAAATTGTTCCACAAAACTAAACAAACAGACAAACAGAATTTTATGCAATATTTCCAAATTACCAAAAGTGGGGTGTGTTCGGATTAGGACACCGTTTTTCCTGAAACGAACAGTCCTTTCTCTTTTTATTACACTTTATAAAACCATCCTTTGAGCGTGGCCATGTCCTGTTGGCTACGTACGTCCTGTATTTATTGAAATTGAATGATGAATATCGATTAACGAATGATGAGTTAAGATGTTACTGAAAAACCTTCAATTTTCTAAAATCGTTTGCCTAAGGCATTCCTATGGGAAATTGGCGTTCATTATTCAAAAAATGAAGGAGGATTATTTATTCCTCCGGTTTGAAGCAAAAGTCACTCTAACAGAGGCTTATTTTGGTACTTTTATCTTTGTGTCTTTTTTGAGACCCGAAAGAACCTGAATATTAATATCATCCGAAAGTCCGGTTTTTATCACCTGCTTTTTAAATACCTGTGGAGCGGTTTCCACCTCCACGTAAGTGGTCGAATCGCCTTCAAACAACAGCAATCCTTCCGGTACGGCCAGCACACTGTCGGCGCGTTGCAGCACAATGTCGGCATTGGCGCTGTATCCCGACCGGATAAAATCATCCTTTTTCAGTTTTACATCGGCCTGAATTTCAAACTGTACGGCGCCGTTTTCTTCCACCCCTTTGGGGGCAATTTTTGTCAGCACGGCATCGAAACGGGTATTGTCGATGGCGCCTATAGTGAGAATCAGCGGCATCCCCACCTTGATTTTTCCCACTTCTGTTTCATCGATTTTTCCTTTGAAAATCATATCATTCATGTCGGCAACGGTGGCAATGGTTGTCCCGGCGTTAAAGTTGTTGGCTTCGATAACCTGGTTGCCGATTTCTACCGGAATTGCCAGCACCATGCCCGAAATAGTGGAGCGTACCAGCGTGTTGGTAGGCGCACCTTTTTTCTTAATCTGTCCCTCTTTGATTAGCTGCAGGTTCTCTTGTGCCGTCTGCAGTTCCTCCTGAGCAATGCTGTATTTTGTTTCCACAGCATCGAAATCAGATTGGGCAATCACGCCTTTTACCAGCAGCTCATGCTGGCGGTCATAATTACGCCTGGCCTCTTTCAGGTTTATTTTTGCCTGATCTACGCGCGAAACGGCATTGTTCAGGTTAATCATGTTGGGGATAATTCTGATTTTGGCAATTAAATCGCCTTTTTTCACCATTTGGCCTTCCTGTACGTAAATATCAGAAATGATACCCGAAACCACCGGTTTAATGTCAATTTCTTTTCGGGGAACCACAGAACCTGTAGCCACGGTCTTTTTAATAATATTGGTAACAAACGGCGTTTCTGTTTTGTAAACCACAGGTTCTTCCTTCGATTTATCCCACAGGTAATAAAGGGTATATCCGAAAATACCCAAAATGATAAAAATGATTAGAATTTTAAAAAACGTCTTCATGTTCAATTGTATTTACTGTTTCTATTTTTAAATTTATTTTGTTCGTGATTCGATAATTCGATAATTCGATAATTCGATAATTCGATAATTCGTTAATTAGTTGATTCGTTGATTGATGTTTGTTTTTGAAATTTGTTATTTTTCACTATTCGTCTCTTAATGCCTCCACCGGCTTGATACTTACGGCACGTTTGGCCGGAATCATTCCTGCAAAAATGCCGGAAATCACCAACACGCCTAAAGCGGTCAGCGCCACGTGGAAATTAACCTCCGGATGCAGGAAAAACTGCGAACTGGCACCACTTTTCACCATAATTTTATCGATTAGCGAAAGCAGACTGACGCCAACTACCAAACCCACATAACCAGCTACAGTCGTGAGTGTTACCGATTCCAGAATGATTTGTGAAATAATATTCATTGGGGTGGCTCCCAATGCGCGTTTGATCCCGATTTCGCGGGTACGCTCTTTCACTATAATCAACATAATATTTGATACGCCAATAATTCCGGCCAGCAGCGTGCCAATACCTACTATCCATATCAGTCCGTTGATGCCGGTAAACAATCCCGACATTTTTTTAAACTGCTTTTCTACGTTAAAATGACCAATGGCCTGCGTATCTTTGGGATTTATATGATGGATTTTTTTCATAAGGGCAATGACTTTTGCCTCAGTAATGGTCGCCGGCACATTATCTTTTGAAGTGATGGCAAACCAGAAGACTTTGTTACCATAATTAAAAGTGCGTTGCATGCTGGAAAACGGCAGGAAAATACTGTTGTTATCTCTGTCGGCCTGTCCGCCTTTTTTCTTTGACTTAAAGGTACCGATAACCTCAAAATAGACGCCCTGTACACGAATATATTTCCTAATGGGATTTTCGCTTTTTTTGAAAAGCCCATCCACCACGTCTTTTCCTATCACGGCCACCTTACGGTATTCGCGCACATCGTTCAGGTTAATAAAACGCCCGGTAAGTATGTCCACCGGATCGATTTTCATAAAATCGGGATAATCGCCGTAGATAGTGTAGCTTCCGGATTCTTTTCCTCGTACCACGTTGCTGGCGCCACTATATCCGCCACCCTGAAGTCTCGGTGCCAACAGCTTCACATCCGGAACATCTTTTCTGATGGCGACAATATCACTGTTGGTAAAATTGTAACTTCTACCTCTTTTGAAACCCTGATACGGCATGGAAGTACGTTGTGCCCACATAAAAAAGCTGTTGGTGGCAAAATCGCCAAATCCCTGATAAACGGCATTTTGAAGCCCTTTTCCCGAACCAAGCATGACGACCAACATGAAAATTCCCCAAAATACGCCGAAGGCAGTGAAAAAAGTCCTCACCGGATTTTTTTTCAAAGCCGTCCAAATCTCCTGCCAGTTGTCTAAATCAAATATTTTCATGGTTGATATTGGTCATTCGTTAATTCGTTAATTGGTTAATTGGTTATTCGTTAATTCGTTATTCGTTAATTCGTTATTCGTTAATTCGTTATTCGCTTAATTTCGCAACTTCGCTTTATCGCAACTTCG
>VAPE01024882.1_pt1 | contig 11334 bp, 5 predicted proteins | sample 3393911 | NCBI WGS metagenome assembly VAPE01 (sample SAMN08290436, study PRJNA428436) | hydrothermal vent metagenome | isolation source: Deep-sea hydrothermal vent chimney | place: Atlantic Ocean: South-mid Altantic Ridge | reverse complement strand
TATTTCTATTTTTGAACCATGAAGAAAAGATGGTTTCCTCTTTTGGCTTTGCTTCTGACGCTCCTTTTGTTTTCGGGGCAGGTGAAAGCACAGTATTTTCTTACAGGTCAGGACCCGGCTTCTATCAAATGGCGGCAAATCAAGACCAAAGAATTCCGGCTGATTTTCCCCAAAGACTATGAGAAAATAGCCAACTATTACATGAATCTGTTGCAACTCTCAGCGCCTTACATAAACACCCCGTACCATGCTCGTATGCGACGGCTGAACATTGTGTTGCACAACCGCTCCGTCACCTCCAATGCTATGGTTTCGCCGGCGCCTTTTCATGCCGATTTTTTTGAAATGCCTTCGCAGGAAACTTATGCCCAAATTTGGCAAAAGCAACTTACGCTGCACGAATATCGCCATGCCGTTCAGATGTGCAAAATGCGGCAGGGTTTCGGCAATGTGATGTACTACCTTTTTGGCGACCAGGGAACGGCGGCGTTGTTCGGGCTTTATCTGCCCATGTGGTTTGTGGAAGGCGATGCCGTCTGGAGCGAAACCATCCACAGCAACAGTGGCCGCGGCCGTTTGCCACAGTTTGTCTATCCGTTGAAAGCACAGGTGCTTGACAAGAAAATTTACAGCTACGACAAAGCCTTGTTCGGCTCCTACCGTAACTTTGTCCCCGATCATTACATACTGGGCTACCAATTAGTTTCAGAAGGGATAAAAAACTATGGGACAGGACTTTGGAACGATGTATTAAATCAGGTTTCACGAAAAGGCTACACCTTTGTTCCGTTTACCCACCGGCTGAAAAAAGATACCGGACACAAAAAGGTTAAATTTTACAAATCCACCATGGACAACCTGAAAAAGCAGTGGCAGACGCAGGACAAGCCGGCGGAAAACTTTTCCGGATTTCCCGTATCCAATCGCTTTTATACCAGCTACCTGTTTCCACAGGTACTGTCCGATGGGAGCATAATTGCCGAGAAAACCTCCATCGACGATATTAACCGTTTTGTAAAAATTGGCGCCAACGGAAAAGTTACCCGGTTGTTTACGCCCGGTTTCGACTTTGAGGAGTCGCTTTCAGCTAACGACAGCCTCATTTGCTGGAACGAAAAAGCTTTCGATCCGCGCTGGTCAAATCGCGATTATTCGGTCATCAAAGTTTACAACTACAGGACTAAAAAGCTAAAGCAACTCACTCATCGCAGTCGCTATTTTGCTCCGGCACTGTCGCCGGATGGGAAAACCATTGTAGCAGTCAGGGTGGATATGCAGCAAAACTATTTCCTCGATTTTCTAAATGCTGCCACCGGAAAGAAACTGCGTGAATTTCACACGTCCGGCAATCTCTTTTTTATGACGCCGCACTGGTCGGCTGATGGGAAAAATGTTGTTACCGTTGTCCTCGGCAACAAAGGCAAATCCATCCTGCTGCTGAACACGTCCACCATGAAAGCAAAGAGGCTTATTCCTTTTTCCTTTACGGAAATCAAGTGGCCGGTGATGCACGGACGGCAGGTGGTTTATACAGGAACTTACGAAGGCCGGGACAACTTGTATGCCGTGGATGTGGCTACCGGCAAGACGTATCGGGTTTTCAACAGCCGTTTTGGCGCTATAGATGCCGCTTTTTCGCCCGGCGGCAATAAACTCTACTTTAGCCGTTACACTGCAAACGGCTATAAAACCGCTTTCATATCTTTTAATCCGGATACTTTGAAACCGTTTGACGTTACCACAGCGCATTATGAATATCTCGTGGATAAGTTACGCAGGAAAAACACTTTTGACCTCGATGATTCCATCGTTCCGGAAAAAAAATATCATGATAAAAAGTACAGCCGGTTGGGACATCTTTTCAACCCTTACTCTTGGGCGCCACTTTCGCTTGATATGGACAATTACACTATCAGACCGGGTGTTATGCTTATGTCGCAAAACGATCTGAGTACAGCCGTTATTCTTATGGGCTGGAGCTACAACCGGAACGAACGAACCGGAAAATTTAATTTCAGTTTTCGCTATCTCGGCTGGTATCCGGCCATGGGTATCGGGTTAACGTATGGCAACCGTCGTAGCTGGTTTATTGATAACAAGGGCTTTTCACATGAAGTTTTCTGGCACGAAACTAATCTCTCTTATGACGTTAGTTTGCCGTTGAACTTTACCCACAGCAAATGGATTAACGGATTGCAGCCTTATGTGGCTTTTTCCGAAAAATTTCTGCAAATGGGAGCCGGCTATCCGTATAAATTTAAAGAAGGCCGGGTAACCACCATGCATTATGAGTTTTATGCCTATAACCTGTACAAGCGGTCGGCAAAGGATTTGTATCCCAAATGGGGACAGGATATCCGGATTGATTACCAGAATACACCATTTTCCGATAATCCAAGCAGCCAGTTTGCCGTGCAAAGTCATTTTTATTTTCCTGGTTTTGTCCGGCATCAGGGGCTGGCGCTCTATTTCGGGTACGACAAACGGATACAGGGTAATTATTCTTTCAGCACGCTGGTGGATATTCCGCGTGGCTATGCGTTTATTTACGAAGATAAAATGACCGTTTTTAAAACCGATTATGCATTTCCCATTGCCTATCCCGACATGGACTGGCAGGGAGCGATGTATCTGAAAAGGATTTATGCCCATGTTTTTTACGACTTTATGAGAGGAGAAACCGCGGGTGTGGATACTGACTACGCCAGTACCGGACTGGAACTTTATACCGACTGGAATTTTTTGAGCTTTTTCCCTAATGTTACGTTGGGATTACGCTGGTCATATTGCATCAATCAGGATTTACAAACCTTTGATATTCTATTTCATATAAATTTTTAAACAAAAACCATAAAATCATGATGTATTCCATTTTAAAATTTCTGAGTATGGTAGTTTCCATATTAATAATAGGCGCATTGCTTCCGGGCATTCGTATCAAAGGTTCCACTTTTTGGACAGCCAGTCTCGTTGCCATCGTGCTGGCTATTCTGAACTTTTTAATTTATCCGTTTATGGTGATTTTAACACTGCCCATCACCATTCTTACTCTTGGCCTTTTCCTGCTGGTTATCAATGCGTTCATTATTAAACTGGTTTCATGGATCATTCCCCAATTTGAAGTGGATAATTTCTGGTGGGCACTGCTTTTCAGTATATTGCTCAGTGCTATTATGCTTTTCTTTGAGCTGTTTCTCTTCCCAATGGGTTAATGGCTTAGTCCTTTTTCAAATACTTATCCAGCACTTTGAAAAGGTCCTGTTTTCGTGTGGGTTTTCGTAAGAAGGCAACACAGCCGGCCGTTTTGGCTTCCTCCTGATTTTCCAGTGAAGTATAAGCTGTTTGTGCAATGACTGTCAAACCGGGATTTTGCTCTTTTATCAAGCTGGTAGCCTCAAGCCCATTCATCTCAGGCATTTTAAGGTCCATAAACACCAATTTTATGTCCGGATATTTTTTGCAGAGGTCAACCGCTTCTTTCCCGTTAATAGCATGCAGAATCTTCATGTCGGATTGGTATTTTTTCAAAAGGATCTCCAGATACTGGTAGTTTACTTCCTCGTCTTCTGTTACCAAAATAGTGATACGTTCGGGCGATGACACAGTGCTCTCTTCCAACATCGTAATTAATTCGGGATGAACCGGTTGGTAAGGAATTTCCACAAAAAACGTAGAGCCTTTTCCTTTCTCCGACTCGAGACGGATTTTTCCATTTAACAATTCAATATTTCCTTTTACGATGGATAGTCCGAGTCCCAGTCCGCCTGCGCTACGGGAGAGTTTTTTGTCTTCCTGCGAAAACTGCTCAAAAATAAGCTCGCGAGCATCATAGCTTATGCCAATGCCGGTATCTTTTACATAAAATTCCAGTTTATTTCCCTTTTGATTGTATCCCATTTCCACATATCCCTGTTGGGTAAATTTCAGGGCATTCTCCAGTAAATTCTCAATTATTTTATGCAGTTTTTCCCTATCCACATAAACACGTGCAGCCTCGTCAGACAAGCCTTTTTTAACATACAATGATAAGTCCTTATTCTTAGCTGCTTTGTCAAATTCCGAAAAACACTGCAAAAGTATTTCATTGACATTTACTTCTCTGTCTTCTTTTTTCACCTGATGGGTTTGCAATTTTGAAACTTCCAGTATCTCATCAATGATATGCAGCAGTTGCAGCGTACTGTTTTGGACAATCTGGATATAATTTTTTCTGTTCCCGGGGCTTAGGTCATCATCATCGAGCAGCGAAGCAAAACCCATAATCCCGTTCATCGGGGTTCGTATCTCATGCGACATATTGGCCAGAAACTCACTCTTTAATTTGTTGCTTTCTTCCGCTTTCTGTTTGGCTTTTCGCAGTTCTGCCTCCATCTCTTTTTGTTTGTTAATATCTTCTTTAACAGCGATATAATGCGTTGTTTCTCCTTTTTCGTTTTTGACCGGTGAGATGCTGACCAATTCCCAATAAAGAGTGTTATCTTTTTTGCGATTTATTAACTCGCCATGCCACTCTTTTCCTGCGGTAATGGTTTCCCAAAGTTCTTTGTAGAGACTATCCGGCATTTTTCCGGATTTTAATATGCGGGGATTCACCCCTATAGCTTCTTCTACGGTATAGCCGCTAACCTCCGTAAATTTCTTATTTATATACTGAATTTTTCCATCAAGGTCGGTAATCACAACGGAAGCCGGACTTTGTTCCACTCCGAGAGAAAGCTGCCGGATTCTTTCTTCATTTTTTTTCCGTTCACTGATATCACGAGCAATACTGAGTACGAAATTTTCTCCGCCGATTTCTATAATTCCCGAACTTATATCCATTGGAAATTCCCGGCCATCTTTATTGCATAAAATTGTTTCAAATTCAAGTATTTTCTCTTTTAGCAGACGATTCCATATTTCCTCCATTTGTTTTTTTACAATGGAAGATGATGTTAATTCAAACGCCTTTTTTTGTAGTAACTCCTGTTCTGAAAAGCGCAGGAGATTTAACGTTTTTTCATTGGCCTCCAAAATATTACCACCCATATCACAGAGGAAAATAGAGTCACCGGCTTGTTGCATAACTGTTTTGTACCGTTCGTTGCTGGCTTTTAGCTGGGCAATGGCATCTTTTCGCTCAATGAAAAGGGCTAACTGATTAGAAATAAAATTCAGCAGATCTTCATCCCTTTTTGAGAATGCATTGGGATTTTTATCATGCTGGAGGGCCATAACGCCAATAAAGTTGCTTTTGTTTATCAGAGGGATTCCCATCCATGCAGCCTGATAAAGGCCTATTTTCTCCAGCTCTCCCGCTTTCTCCAGTTTTTTAAATTGGTCTTTTGTTATGATTATCAATTCCCTTTTGCGGCGGACATATTCTATCAGCCCGTTTTTGGAATCGGGGAGAATATCCGGATAGACGGTATTTTCTTTATCCTGTTCGAAAGGGAAAGTGTAATGATGTTTTTCGGCATCATACAAAGCCACGTAGCCATTGCTAAATTCAACTACCTGTTCAATAATTTCAAAGACTTTTTTAAGAAAGTCCTTCAACTCTTCTTCCGAAGCAGCGGCATGGGCAATTTCAAAAAGCACTTTTTGCCGCAATGCGGTTTCCTGTTTTTCTTTTTCCATGCCAATGTTGAACAAAGCATAGGAGAGGTCGCCGGTAACCTCACGGAACAACTCAAGTTCTTCCTCGTTTACGAAAATATCCGAAGGTACGCTAATGGTAATTACTCCAAATTTCTTTTTTTGATAAACCAGCATTTTGCTTAGTGTAAAACAGGTTGGGTTGGCTTTGCCCAGAGGACATTCTTCCAGCGTTTTAATGTTGTGCTCGAGGATGACGGTTTCACTGGTTTGCTCAGCCTGTACCACGCATGGAGGCCATTGGTTCTTGCGAAGGTTCTCTGCGAGAAGCTCAAAGTCATTCGGTTTGAAACCCGAAAAAGCATTGATGCTCCCCAGCTTGCCTTCTTTGTCAAACAAAGAAATCCAAACGGCAACATAACTCTGCTCATTTGTAAACATTTCACAGACTTGTTGCATGAGCTTTTGTTCGTCTCTTTCGCGCATAATCAGCTGGTTGATGTTTCGGATCGCTTTTAAAATACGGTTTAGATGTCGCACGGTATTGTCAGCGAGCTGTTTTTCGTATTCCGCTTTTTTCTGTGCAATGGCTCTTTTAACTGCTTCCCCAATTCGTGTAATATGCTCCTTAATAATATAATCGTCGGCGCCCTCTTTCATGCATTTTACCGCCGTAGCCTCGTTAGTTGAACCGGTAGTTATGATAAAAGGCATCAACGGATTTTCTCTGTTTCTGATATGCAGCGCCTCCATTCCGTCAAATGCAGGAAGGACGTAATCGGAAATCACAATATCGTATGGTTGTGATATTTCACGTAGATATTCTTCTTTGGTTTCAATGACTTTTAACTCGAAATTGTCAAAGCTTTTCGACAATACTCTTTTCAGCAATTTAGCATCGGCGGCATTGTCTTCGAGTAATAATATTTTTAATGTCTTTTTCATAACTCAGATTGATTTATTACTTTCGGAAAGTGTAAAAAAGAAAGTAGCCCCTTCTCCTTTTTTACTTTTTGCCCATATTTTACCTCTATGCCGCAAAACAATGCGTTTGGCAATGGCAAGGCCGATACCTGTTCCTTCAAAATCTTTTTTGGAATGCAACCTGCGAAAGGCCCTAAACATTTTTTCGGCTGTCTCTTCATCAAACCCGACACCGTTGTCCTTCACATAAAAAATTATTTCATTTTCTTCGTTATCTTTACTGAAGCCTATTTCTACAAAAGGTTGTGGCTCATGCGACGAATATTTCAGAGCATTGGAAAGCAGGTTGACCATCAACTGTTTGATTAAAGTGTAATCAGCAAAAACAGGAGGGAGCTCATGGACTTTAAAACGGGCATGTGGTAAGTTAAATTCTTTTTGTTGCTCGGAGAAAATGGATTGTGCCAGCGGTTTTAAGTCGAACTCAACAAAGTTCAGGTTTTTGCGTCCGGTACGCGAAAGCTGCAACAGGGCATCAATAATCTCCGTCATGCTGTCTGTTTCGGCAAGGATGTCATTTATTAAAATCTTGCCGTTTTCGTCGAAAGCCGAAAAATAATCTTCCTTAATGATTGTAGCGAATCCCCGGATGGCGCGCAACGGCGCTTTCAGATCGTGGGATACGGAATAAGAAAAAGCTTCTAACTCATGATTCAGGTTTTTTAAAGCATGGTTTGAGTTACGTAATTCCCGCTGAACTATCTGCATGTCATTCAGTAGTTTAGCCAGGTCTTGTTGTTTTTTCCCGAGACTGGCTGTGCGGTCCAGCACTTTTTTTTCCAATGACTCGTTCAGCTCTTTTAGTTTATCCTCCGTTTCTTTAAGTAGGGTAATATCCTGAACCGTTCCGTGTGTCCTAATGACTTTGCCGTTTTTATCATAAAAACTTTTTCCTCTTTCAATGGCCCATTTTATTTTACCGTCTTTGAACAAAAAACGATGAATATATTTGAATGACGTTCCGTTTTTAACGGACTTTTTCAGTATTTCACGGGCAGCTTTTAAATCATCGGGATGAATGATTTTCTGAAATAGTTTATAATCAACATCTTGAGATGGATTAAGTTCAAGCAGTCGGTACATTTCATCAGACCAATAGAGTTTATTCGTTTGCCAGTTCAATTCCCAGTTCCCTATTTTACCAATCTCCTGTGCTTCTTTTAAGCGTTCAGTATTCCTCGCCAGTTCTTCACGGATATGTTTTTCACGGGTAACGTCTATGGAAATGGAAAGAATGGCCGGCTTATTGTTTTCCAGCGTAATACGGGCCTCAAAAAGATGCAGGTAAACAGGCAACCCGGATTTACTATAATTTACCACCTCTTTTTCGTGATAGTTGTTTTGGAGGATGTTCCGGATATCGTTTAAAACTTCCTTTTCTCTGGTTTTATCCTGCGGATAGACAACATCCCATATTTTTTTCCCTTTAATATTTTCTGCATTTTTATAGGAAAAATTATGGCAATAGGTGGGATTGGCATCTAATATAGTCCCCGATTCATCCAATAACAAAATACCTGTCGGCGACAAATCAAATAAAGTCTTATATCGTTGTTCGCTCTGCTGCAGGGCTTTCTGCGTATTTATATATTCCTCTACATTCCGGGTAATGGATAAAATATGAGGTGTTCCGCTAATGTTAATGATATTGGCTGACATTAAACCATGAAAGATATTGCCGTTTTTCTTCCTGAACCGGGTTTCAAAATTCTTTACCAGACCCTTTTCTTTCAATATTTCAACCAATTGCTTTCTGTCTTCCTTGTCAACCCAAATATTGAGCTCAAAGGAAGTTTTTCCTATTGCTTCTTGCTGAGTGTATCCGGATATGGCAGTAAAGCTCTCGTTTGTTTCAATATATTTTCCATCTTCAACACGACTGATAGTAACAGAATCGGGGGATGTTTTAAAAACTTTTCTGAATTTTTCCTCGCTTTTCTCCAATTCTTTTTGAGCTTTGGTACGTTCTGTAATATCATAAATAGTTGCAATTATTACTTCTTTATTTTCATAGTCAATATGTCCGCTATGTATTTCCACATCCCTGATTTCGTTATTTGCCAGCCGGTGTTGTCCGGTAAAAACATATTGATCTTCGTTAAATGCCCGCCGGATTATTTTTGCAAACTTTTTTTGGGGAAGAAGAGATAACTGGCCGGCATACATTTTGGTTAGTGCCTCATAAGGATAACCGTAAAATTCAAGGGCAACGTGATTGGCATCAATAATGCGTTGTGTGGAAACATCAACCATCAGCATGATGCTTTTCTGTTTCCTGAACAGGGAAAGATAAAGCTCTCTGTTTTTGGCTACTTCCTGCTCATACAGCATTTTGTAGTCTTTGGGAGATACTACGGCTGACTTTCCGGAGATGTTCTTTTTTTCGGTAATTCGGGAATTTTTTTTGCTGACTTTGTCCTGATTCATGCTTTGAGTTTAAAAAAATCTGGATTGCCGGTTCCGGTAAAAGTATTTTTTGATTAGTTAACTATGGGAAACCTGTATTTCAAATTCAGTTGGTTCAAAAATAATGAATTATGATGAAAATGGCAAGAAATAAATTATCTTATCGCTTCAGGCGTTCACTTCACTGCTTCAGGTGTCCTCGCCTGAAGTATTCAGTCTCCGCCTGATGTAAATGAAATGCCATCCTCAAAAATATTAGTGTTGCCCTATGGCTATTCGGAAAACGAATGTACCTTTGTATTTTAAAAAAATTAATTTAATGGACAAAACAGGAATAGCCGGAAACAAAGGTCCCGGTATCCGCTCGGATGTATGGGTTGCAGTTTCACCGGCACTCAGTGGCGGTTTACAGATAAGGATCAAAAGTAAGGTAAAAGCCCTTTTTGGCCGGCAAATCAGGGAGCTTACCGAAAAGATATTGCATTTTTTTGAGATTGAGCACGCCGGCGTTGTCATTGAAGATGCCGGAGCCGTCGATTTCGTGCTGGCAGCACGCCTTGAAGCAGCCATAAAACAGGTGATTCAAACGGACAAAGAATTCTTACTGCCACTTTTGGAAGAGAACGCAACGGCTTCCGGAAAGGATGATTTTCGTTTCTCACGACTTTACCTTCCGGGAAATTCACCCAAGTTGATGCTCAATGCAGGCGTGCACAAACCCAACGGACTGATACTCGACCTGGAGGATGCTGTAGCTCCCGCCAAAAAATTTGAAGCTCGTTTTTTGGTGCGAAATGCTTTGCGAAACCTGCATTTTTATGGTGCTGAACGAATGGTGCGCATTAATCAGGGCAAACGGGAACCGGAAGACCTGGAATTTGTTATTCCGCATTTTACCAACATGATTTTGATTCCCAAATGCGAAGAAGCAGGTGATGTGCAACGGGTGGCCAAAAAAACAAAACAACTTCTACAGCGTAATAAAATGAATCATCCCGTGTGGTTTATGCCGATTATCGAAAGCGCCAAAGGTGTTATTAATGCTTATCAGATTGCCGGTGCCGACCCACATGTAGCCGCTATGGCTATCGGCCTGGAAGATTATACTGCCGATTTGGGAACCCACCGTACCAACGAAGGGACAGAATCGTTTTTTGCACGCTCCATGGTGGTGAATGCTGCCCGGGCAGCCGGCATCCAACCCATTGACTCTGTGTTTTCCGATGTCTCGGATATGGAAGCCCTCGCCGAAAATGTAAAACGTTCCAAAGCCCTCGGCTTTGACGGAATGGGTTGCATTCATCCGCGGCAAATCAAGGTGATTCATGAGAATTTTGCTCCGGATGCAGCCGAAATAGATAAAGCCAAAAAGATATTCCTTGCTTTTAAAGATGCGGAAGCCAAAGGATTGGGCGTGGTCTCCCTCGGCTCAAAAATGATTGACCCGCCGGTGGTAAAGCGGGCATTGAATACCATTAGAATGGCTGAAATGTTTCATCTTGATTATTAATGAATTAACGAATTCTTGAAAAACATGAAAAAATACGATAAAGTTGTCAAAAATGCCGCAGGACGTCTCGTGCCGACCATCATTAATGGCGAAGAGCATGTCCCTTTTATGGGCGTGGGAAAACACAAACCCGCCGGCCGGAAATACGCCCCCCGCATTGTCAGCTGTGTCGATTTTCCGGAGGATGGTAACAAAGTGGTGGAGAGCCTGAAAGCAGCGCTTATAAAAGCCGGTCTGCGTGATGGCATGACCATTTCCACTCATCACCACTTTCGTGATGGCGACCTGATAGCTAACCGGATTTTTGATATTGCCCATGAGCTGGGCGTGAGAAACCTGCGATGGTTTCCGTCAGCCAGTTTTCCATGTCAGGCATATTTGATTCCTTATCTTGAAGACGGAACTATCAACCGTATTGAAGGCAGCATGAATGGGGCTCTCGGGAGATTTTGTTCCGAAGGAAAAATGGCCGGACTGGGCGTTTTACGTTCCCATGGCGGCCGTTACCAGGCGGTGCAGGATGGCGAAGTGCAGATTGACATTGCTGTTATCGCCGCACCCACAGCAGATCCTTTCGGTAATGCCAACGGTGTAAACGGTGATGCTGCCTGTGGCTTACTGGGCTTTGCTCTCGCCGATTCGCAATATGCCGATAAAGTTATTGTGGTTACGGATAACCTCGTGCCGTTTCCGGCCATTCCGTGGCAGATTCACGGGAATTATGTGGATTACGTGGTAAAAGTGGAACAGGTGGGGATTGCTGAAAAGATTATTTCCGGGACGACAAAAATTACTAAAAGTCCTGACCGGCTGCTAATTGCCGAAATGACCGCCCGTTTTTGCGAAGCTACCGGACT
>VAPE01002192.1_pt1 | contig 11341 bp, 12 predicted proteins | sample 3393911 | NCBI WGS metagenome assembly VAPE01 (sample SAMN08290436, study PRJNA428436) | hydrothermal vent metagenome | isolation source: Deep-sea hydrothermal vent chimney | place: Atlantic Ocean: South-mid Altantic Ridge | reverse complement strand
TTTTTTTGAAAACATAGAAAAATATAAATCTGATTTAAAAAAGTTATTAATCGATAACTTTGAGATTATAGATTCCCAAACTCAAGTTCTTTGAGTATAATTTTTTCAAAACTTAAAAATTAACTCGTTAATGGATTATTAATAATTGCTTTTTTCCTATGATATATAGCGAACTTTCCTGTTTTTTGATCTTTTTCAACTTGTTTAATACAAGGAAGGCTAAAAGGCTTTGGTCTATTATTTTTACAAAAAGGAAACAAACACATTACCAAATCTATAATATCGTTTACTTCTGAACCTTGTTTATATTCTTGCCAACACTCACAATTTTTAGGCAGTGCATCAATACCTTTTGTCATTAAAGTGATTTTATCTTTTTGCCATTTTTCTCGCTTTAATTTTTCTCGAAATATTTTTATTTCTTCTTCAGAAGGCAATTTTATTTCTTTAGTATGCATATCGGCCCAATAAAAAGGTTGAAGTTCCCCATTAAGATCTTTAAAATAAATTGAATTTGATAAATAAACTTGTAAATAATCATTATATTCTTGAGTTTGCATATATCTAATTGCTTGCGGCTCGGATAGAGAATTATCTTGCGTCACTATTCCGGCTAATAATAGCGTTTGCTCATCTACTCGATTATTTGTCTGCGATAAACTTGGAAATGTCATTTTATTTGCAATTATTATCTTCTAACTTTTTTTAATAAACATTTTTTTGAAAATATAAAAAAATAATAATGTTTACTTAGCTTTTTTACTACATTCAAAAATTACTTTCAATAAAAAGATCAAAAGCAATCGAAAAATAGCTATACCGAAAAAGGTTGAAAAATCGACAAAATAACTTAGCTCCCAAGCTTAGAGGTAAATTTCCGTCAGATTTTTGAATTTACTTGATGTATAATGTTATGCATTTTCTCCAATAAAATTTTTTCGAAAAAAAATCGATGTTTTTTTAGAATTTTCTATAAAACTCTTTGGCTCAATTTTCAAAAAAATAACTTTAACTTCTATAGATAAAATCAGTTTTTATTTGGTCTAAAGATGCTTTTAATTAAAATTTTTCTATAAAATTTTTCTATAGAAATTAGATTTAGCAATTGCCTCTAAAAAGGATATTGACTTATATACTTTACTTTTTTACATAAGCTATCGATCATCAACGATTATTGACATCTCAGACAAAACAAAATTTTTTTTTCTATATATCGAAAAAAACTTGAAAAATCTATAAAAATTTTCAATAGTCGTTCTTATATTCATCGATTTTTGAATTTACTTTAGCATATGAAATATCAACAACAAAAAAACTTAAAATGCAAAAAGAAGATTCTTTGTAATCTTTTTAAAAGTGAATTCAAAAATGGAATAAAAATTCATCACTAAGCTTGAAAGTTCTTTTTAACCTTTCAAGTTTTTCTATATAAAACACTTTAAGAATATCTCTTAATAAAAGATTCAATACCTTGAGCAATACCAAGTGATATCTTTTCTAAATAAGCAGGTTTTCTAATATTATCTCTTTCTTGAGGATTTGTAATAAAACCAGCTTCGATTAAAATAGCTGGCATTTTAGTTTCTCTTATCACGCAGAATTTTGCTTTTCTAACTCCTCTAGATTTTGCATTTGTCCTTTTTATGACATCAGATAGGACACAGTTAGCTAAATTTTGAGAACTTTTTGATTTAGCTTTATTTTCTAAAGAGTTGTGATAATAGACTTCAATACCATGAGCTATCTTGTTAGGACATGAATTAAAATGAATACTAATAAAAAGCTCTGCTTTCGCTTCATTAGCAACATCCGCTCTTTTTTGAAGAGGAACAAAATAATCTTTGCCTCTAGTTAAAACTACTTTGTAACCAAATTGTTCTAGATATTTTTTTGTAAATAAAGTCGCTAAAAGAGTAAGTTTTTTTTCTTCTAAGTAGGGATATCTTATTTTGGCTCCTTCATCTCTACCTCCATGTCCTGCATCCAAAACAATAACAGGTCTCTTTATAGTTTTATTTTTATATGCTGCAGCTACAACTTTTTGAGAAGATGAATGCAAATTGCAAGAAAAAAACATACCTAAGATAAATAATCTATAAAACATTTTAAACCTATAGGGAATTACATATTCGTCTTGAAACTACACTATCATCAAATTCTGTTGTTACATTTTCAAAAATTTGATAGGTTTCATGACCCTTTCCAGTAATTATAACGATATCATTTTCTTTAGCAAGTCTTATTGCTATTTCAATAGCTTTTTTTCTATCTTTTTCAACAATAATATTTTCTTTATTCGATGACGAAAAACCCTTTACAATATCTTCGATAATTTTTTGAGGATCTTCATTTCTTGGATTATCTGATGTAACAATTGAGATATCGGATAAATTCTCAGATATCTTCGCCATAAGAGGCCTTTTAGATTTATCTCTATTACCTCCACAGCCAAAAACATTGATGATCTTTGTTTTTTTTATATTTTTTAAAGTTTGTAAAACATTTTTCAAAGCATCTGGAGTATGCGCAAAATCTACAAAGATATTTAAGTTTTTATTATTTTTAACTTTTTCAAGTCTACCTTTAACCGATGTAAAACTTTTTATATCTTCTTTTAATTTTTCTAAATCAATTTTTAACTCAAGGCCTACCGAGATAGCAGCTAAAACATTTAAGATATTATGCTCTCCAATTAGCGGCGTAAAAAAATCTATTTTTTCATTTTTATAATGCAAAGTAAATGAAGAGCCTTTTAAATCAAATTTTTTATTAGTTACAAAGATATCTGCTTTTTGCTTTACAGAATAAGTAAAAATTTTAGCTTTGGTATCCTTGATAAGATATCTTGCATTTGCATCATCGATATTAATGATCGAAACAGCTTTTTCTTTTAATGCATCAAACAGCTTTTTTTTAGCATTTTTATAATTTTCAAAATTTTGATGATAATCTAAATGATCTAAACTTAAATTCGTAAAAACCGCAATATCAAAATCAATATTTTTTAATCTATCTTGATCAAGTCCATGAGATGATACTTCCATACAAAGATATTTTAAGTTACTATCAACAGCTTTTTTTAAATATTTTTGTAGATTTACGCTATCTGGAGTAGTTAATTTCGCTTCAATTTTAATATCGCCTAAAATGTATTCTATAGAACCAATCAAAGCAGATCTTTTCTCATTTTGATCTAAGATATGTTTTATTAAATAACTCGTAGTAGTTTTACCATTTGTGCCAGTGACACCAATATTAAAAAGCTTTTTTGAGGGATTTTCATAAAAATTCGCTGCAATATCGGCTTCAACTAAAGATGCATCTTTTACTATCACTTGAGTGATATTTTTTAAAAATGGATCAAAAATCTCTACAACAGCAGCTGATATACCAGCACTTTTAGCTTCATACAAAAATTTGGATCCATCAAAATTTTTCCCTCTTTTTGCAATGAAAAGTCCATTAACTGAAGCAAGTCTCGAGTCTTGAGTTATATTAGAAATCTCGACATCTTTAGATCCTTTAATTTCAATGTAATCAATATTTTTTAAAAGTTTTTTTAATCTCATTTATCTATTCCAATAATTATATAGTTCAGATAAATATTTTACTTCTAAAGCCCAATCAGCTTTCAAAGGATCTGCTCTAGGATCCGGATAAGGATAACCATATGGATCATCTGGAGCAACTCCTAAATAATTTAAAGATCTAGTTGCAATCTCTTTAAATATAGGACCAGCACAGACTCCTCCTGTTTGCGTTGGTCCTAATCCTGGAATGTATTTTTTTTCTGGTTCATCTATCACTACCATCAAAACAAATTTTGGCTTGTCTACAGGAACAAATCCAATAAAAGATGAAATGTTTTTATCCTTTGAATATCTACCATTTACTATCTTTTCAGCTGTTCCCGATTTCCCTGCATTTGTATAACCATAAACATTGGCAAGTCTAGATGTCCCTCCAGGTTTTGTTATAAATTTTAAAGATTTTTTGATAAGTCTACAAGATGTAGGAGATAAAATTTGTCTTTTTTTTTGAAAATCAAAATTTTTAGTATTATCAAAAATGACTTTATCAACACCATCTTCATTTTTTACTATCTTTCTAAGTATGGTAGGTTTTACATCTCTTCCTTCATTTGCAATAATCGCAAAGGCTCTGATCATTTGAAAAGAGTTAACTAAAATATTATATCCCATAGCTAATGAATATGGAGTTGATTTAGACCATTGAAGGGATTTATTTTGATGATATTTATCAAAACTTGGAACAAAACCTTCAGCTTCAAAAGGAAATTCAATACCAGTTTTTTTTGAAAATCCAAAAAGATCTATTAAAGCTTGTCTATACCATTTTTCTCCCATAGCATTGATCAATCTATTTACTAAAGTTGCAATGTAGATATTAGAAGATTTTTGAATAGCTAAATAAAGATTTAAATATTTATGATCTCTAGCATCTTTAATTGGTTTAGAACGACCAGGAAAATATCCATTCGAGGTTGATATCTTCTCATCTGCAGTAAAAATTGGTGGTTTTTCTACTAAAGAAAGCTCTTCATTAGCTTTTAAACAAATAGCCACTGTAAGGGGTTTCATAATGCTTCCTGGTTCAAATAAATCAACAGCAGCTTTGAGTTTGGCAGCATCTACTAATTTTTCATCATTAAAATAGGTTTTATATTTTCTTACATCAAAAAAAGGTACTTGAGCCAAAGCTAAGATCTCTCCGGTGTACGGATCCATCATAATAGCCCATCCGCCTTTTGCATTAACCGTTTTAACTCCTTTTTCTAGCTCTTCTTCAGCAATAGCTTGAAGATAATGATTAATCGTCAAATAGATATCTGCTCCATTTTGAGGTTTTTCAACTATCTGTCCAGTATCTAAAGGATGTCTAAGAGATCTCGTGATAATTCTTCTACCTAATTTACCTTTTAAATAATCATTAAAATATAGCTCCAATCCTCCAGTTGGAAGAGATTGAAAAGTCAGTGGATCTTTTTGATCTTGAACAGTATGTAAAAGTTGCCCTAAAAGATGGCCAAATGGATAACATCTTTTATAATCAGAAACAAAAAAAATTGCATTTCTAACGATTTTATTTTCTTTGGAAAAATTGTGCCACCACTTTAAAATTTCATCTTTTTTTTCCCTATCTATAAAAGATATTATTTTTCTAGATCTACTTTTTTTAAAAAAATCACAAAATATTTTTTCTTTCTCATTAACGCTCAGTTCAAAAAATTCAAAGAGCTTTTTTGCAATAGCAAGTTTATATTTTTCATCGATAGAATGAGGATCTATACACAAATGAAAAGTCGATACCTCTACTACAAAAGGAACTTTTTCTTGCACATTATCTTTTTTTATCTCTGTATTTGAATAAAAACCACCTCTTTGAAAATACTCTTTAACATCGATTTGATGTTGAGCACTTGCAATTTTTAGCCACTTATCACCTTCAATTATTTGAAGATGAAAAAACCTAACAACAATAGAGCAAAATAAAACAAACAAAAAGCAAGCAATGACTATTAAACGCTTAGCATCTATTTTTTGGCCAGGTTTCATCTATTTAAAATCATTGAGTATAAATGACTTTTGTTTTTTCATCAAATATAGCAAAACCTTGAGGAACCATTAATACATCTTCAACGAAGGGATGCTTTAAATGTGAAAATTCAGGTTTTCTAATCAGCTGCATGAGATATGCTGGATTTTCAAACACTTCAACTTCATATTGAATCTTTTGAATCTCTTCATCTAAAGTCTGTATTTGCTTTGCAATTTTAGGAATTTCAATTTTTAAAAAGGTCAACTCATTTTGTTTTGCTATGTATAAGTATAGACATATCCCAAATGTAAAAAGGCAGATTAATATTTTAAAAATTACATTTTTATTCATGGGACAAAACTTTTTTAGCAAATCTCATTTTAGCTGATCTTGCTCGTTTATTTTTTTCTTCAAAAGATGCTCTAATCGGTTTTTTTGTCAGTATCTTTAAAGTTGTATCATCTTTAAAAGTATGTTTTACAATTCTATCTTCTAAACTATGAAAAGATATAACACCTAAAATTCCATCTTCTTTTAGTTTTAAAATTGCTTTATTTAATCCTTGTTTTAAAGCATTTAATTCATCGTTAACACAAATCCTTAGAGCTTGAAAAATTTTAGTAGCTGGATGAATTTTTTTTCTTTTACCCAAAACAGGCTCTAAAACTTTCAAAAGTTCAAAAGTTGTATTGATTTCATTTTTTTTTCTTTTTTCAACGATTTGTCTAGCTACTTTTTTAGCTCTTTTTTCTTCACCATATTCTTTAAAGATCTTTTCTAATTTTTCCTCAGGCCAATTATTTACAATATCTTTAGCAGTAATATCGGTGCTTTGATCCATTCTCATATCTAATTTAGCATCATATCTAAAACTAAATCCTCTTTTTGGTTCATCTATTTGCATAGAAGAAAAACCCAAATCAAAAAATATGGCATCACAAAACTCGATATTCATTTCTTTCAAAACTTTATCTAAATTTTTAAAATTTTCACAAAAAAGATTAACTTTATTCATCCAGGGTTTTAAATTCTCGTTAGCTAAATCCAAAGCTGTTTTATCTCTATCTAATCCTATAAAAGTTTTAATCTCTTCATGCATTTGTAAGATTGCTCTCGCATGGCCAGCTCCTCCTACGGTAGCATCTAAAAAAACTTCGATTTCTCTATCTTCAAAAACTTTTAAAAATTCTTTTAAAAGAACCGGAAAATGTTTAATCTTCTGTTCTAGCATAGCTTTTTTGTGGTTCATCTAGATCTAACAGGGCAAAAGCATCTTCTGTCATTTTAGCCAAATCGATTTGTTTATCCTTTCCAAGTAATAGATTTGATAAATTTTTATCATAAATCTCTTTAGACCAAAGCTCGATTTTATTTAATACTCCTGCAATTACTAACTCTTTTTTAATATTCATAACCTGCTTTAAATGATTGGGCAAAGTCACTCTTCCAATTTTATCGCAACTCGATTTATGAAGAGTCGAAAAAAACAAAGTGAAAAATTTTTGGTATTGAGCTATATGCTGTTTTTTATGAAATTTCTTAACTATTTTTTGGATTTCACCTCTTTTATAAATAGCCAAACAACCACCAAGACCAAGTCCTATAAAAAATTCTAATCTACCTTCTTCTACAAGCCCATATCTCATATGTTGGGGAAGAACAAATCTATTTTTTCCATCTAATTTACTAACAGAAAAACCGCTAAAGAAGAACTGATCCATTTCCCACCATCTTCCACAATTGTTAATAATATCAATTAAAGTTGTAAACAATTTCAAAAAATTTTTCCAAAAATATATTTTTTTTTATTAAAAATAGTTTTATAAGATCTTACTAATCAATAAAATAAGGCAAGAAAAAAAAGAGCTAACAATTTGGTGGGAAATTGTGGAAAATTTGTTCAATTAATTTTCCAAAAAACAAATAACTTGATCTTACATTTTCACTTAAGTTTTTTTAAATAAATATCTTATATACATTTCAAGCGTAGTTGAATTAGACAAATCTATTGTTGATAACTTTTTAAGTTTATAATTTTGGTTTATCCTACAAAAAAGGTCTTTTGATTCCATTATAGTCTTAATTTTAAATACTTTTCTCTAAATCTATAATTTTAAAGCTTTTTCAATCACAAATTCCTCAACGCTACAATAAATTCCCCAGTAAAGGCTCGATATTTCCTAAAGATAGCAATTTTTAAATCTCTTTATTTTTTACTTTTTGAACATGAAAATCTGCATTTGAACTTTTTTTTCAGCCAATAAATTTGGTGTCTTTTTTATATCGAAAAAACTTGAAAAATCTGTAAAAAATTTCAAGACTACAGCTAAATCTTTCTTCTACTCACTGATTTTTGAATTTATGAGTATATATTGCAACGCCATGAATATATATTGCAATGCCAATGTTTATACCAAAAAAACTTGAAACATCGGTAAAAGATTTTCAAAACTGCAGCTAAATCTTTCTTATATTTACCAATTTTTGAATTTATTTGAGTATATTTAATAAATGTTTATTTAATATAAGGGCGTATGAAAAAAATGTTTTTATCCTGTCTGTTTTTTTTAAATTATTTTATGTTCAAGTTTTAAACCTTATATAATTTTCATAAAAGTAAATATAATTACAAGCTATGAAATTGCATTTGTATGATGCATCTAAAAATATATTTCGAAAAATTTTCACAAAATGATTTGTATTTTTTCAATATCTTAAAGAAGAAAATCTTGCACTCATTTATAAAGAAGTTTTAATTTTAATCTTTTATTTTTTTTAATAAATGCTACAATTGAGATAATGCAACAAAAATAAAACAAAACGATTTTTTATGGCTGACGCAAAAACTATTGACAATTTAGGACCTGAAGTCCACCAAGATTTTATAAACCGCATCCAACTTTTAAGTGAAGAAGAGGTTAAAAAATTAACCGAAACTCCATCTATAGCTAAAAGAGCAGAAGTTTTAACAACAGCTATAAAACCATTAGAAAGCGATAAGCTATTTGGACTTGAAACAAGTCAAACCTCTCCTTTCATTCCACCAAAAGAATTAGTTCTAGCAATAGATGTTTTAACTCATTCATTAATACCATCTTTAGGCACAACAGCCGAGCTTTTACAAAAACTAAAATCTTTAAACGAATCAGATTTAAGTGAAGAAGAAAAAGATCAAATGAAATCTTTATCCAAAACCATTACTACAATAGATACACTAACCAATATACTTCAAGAAATACAAAGAAAAAAACAAGAATATAAAAAAGGTTAAAAATGGATTGGCAAAGCTATTTAGAACTCTCAAATGAAAGTTTAGAAGATTTAAGATCAGTAGGATATTTATATGTCAAGCAAGGATGTTACGATATTGCTCTTGATTTTTTTAAAGCCCTTTTAATTCTCAATCCTAAAAATACTTACGATCAATACATGGTTGGAGCTTTATATCTTGAAAAAGGTAAATACTTAAAAGCTTTAGAACATTTAGATGAGGTTTTAAAAATTGAGCCAAATAATTATTTGGTTCTTTTAAATAAAGCTAAAACTTTATTTTCTTTAGGATATAGAGCACAAGCGATAGCTATCGCAAAAATGATTTCGAATTGTCCTGATAAAACACTCTCATCGCAAGCTTTAGCTTTAATGAAAGCCTATCTTTAAAAAGATAAAAAAAATTTTATTTTTAGAGAGCAAAAATAATCATTTTAAATTGTTGCAAGCTAACGTTTGAAATGTTAGATTTAATTTTAAGCATGCCAAAAACATATAAAACAACTTTGTTCAAAAGAGAAAATTGATGCTAATTTGTAAAGATCAAGATGTATGGTCAAAATTTTTAGAATTCATCCAAAAAAGAATCTCTGAGAGTGAATATAAAAATTGGTTTTCTCATATCGAAGTTTTAAATTCAAACGAAAATGAAATAACCCTGCAAGTTCCTAGCATATTTGTTCAAGAATATATTTTAGATAATTACAAAAAAGATCTTTTAATCTTTCTGCCTACTACTAAAACAGGTGAGTTAGCAATCAATTTTGTAATCAAAGAGAGTGAAAAAAAGAAAATTAAATCTCCCATATTGCCTCCATCTATAAATAATCAAGACGATACTAATTTCAATTCACAATATACTTTTGACAACTTTATTGAAGGCCCATCAAATCAATTTGTAAAGTCAGCAGCTTTAGGTGTTGCTCAAAAACCTGGAAAATCATTCAATCCTCTTTTCATTCATGGTGGAGTTGGTCTTGGTAAAACTCATCTTTTACATAGTTTAGGCCACTATATTAGAACTCATCATAAAAGATATAATATCAAAAACATTACAACAGAAGCATTTATTAATGATCTAGTAACAAATCTAAGAAATAAATCTATAGATCGCATGAAAAGATTTTATAGAAATTTAGATGTATTAATAGTAGACGATATTCAATTTTTACAAAACAGACCAAATTTCGAAGAAGAATTTTGTAATACCTTTGAAAGTTTAATAAACCAAAATAAACAAATAGTTATTGCTTCTGATAATCCTCCATCTCATTTAAAATTATCTCCCAGGTTAATAGCTAGAATGGAATGGGGTTTAGTAGCTCATATAGGGATTCCGGATTTAGAAACTAGAGTTGCTATTTTAATTCATAAAGCTAATTTAAAAGGAATAAATATCTCTAACGATATTGCTTTTTTTATAGCAGAAAGAATCTATAGCAACATTCGTCAATTAGAAGGAGCTGTAAATAAACTTGCAGCTTACTCAAAGCTTGTAAACTCTAAACTTACAAAAGAGGTCGTTGAAAACATTTTAAAAGAGATGCTCTCATTTACTCCTCAAAAAAAACTCACTGTTGAAAATATCTTAAAAAGCGTAGCTACTTTTTTTGAAATTAAAGCATCGGATATTAAAGGAGAATCAAGACTCAAAAAGATCGCTCTAGCAAGACAAGTTGCAATGTATTTATCAAAAGAGCTAATATCGGATTCACTTCAAAAAATCGCTACATCTTTTGGAGGAAAAACTCATTCTACCCTCTTGCATGCATGGAAAAAAATATTAAATGAAATTAAAGTAAATCAAACTCTACAAAAACAAATCGAGATCATCAAAAAAAACATCGAAGCATAAACCCATTACATATACTTTTTTAAATAATAACTGTTTCTTCATTTTACTCACCTTTTCAATATCTATAACATCTAAAACAATCAAAGCTATCTTCGATAGATCTTGTTTTTTTCGCAAAGGCTTTTTTAAAAGTATAGATACCTCTTTAGATAAATGATCTTTTTTTAAAAGATTTGAAATTGGGTAGACTATATCTGGCATTGGCCAATTTAAACGAAATAGTTGAATTACAATAAAAGAAGCTACTATCTTTGTTATAGATAAAATTTTTTGTCTTTGAAGTTCTTTTAAAAGTGTTTTAATAGATCCTTTATTTTCAAAAACAGCAAAAGTAGATCTTGCCTTTTTAGTATAAAGATAAGAAAAATCATAAAGACAGTCTTTACAAAAATAAAAGTAATTTTTTTCCAATTTAGAAAAACAATGAAGACAAAGATTAGGATAAATTAAATCTAAAATTCTAGAAAAACAATTTCTTATAATGTCTTTCATGCCATAGAGCACATTTAAAGAATCGACAAAAAACTTCCAAACTTAAAGGTAAATCTTATTCTATTTCTGAATTTACTTTAATATACATTAACTATAATCCTACATTTTTTATAAAAGTAGCAGCAATTTCCGAAAGTGAAATTTTCTCTAGCAAATAAAAAAAAG
>VAPE01011562.1_pt1 | contig 11344 bp, 6 predicted proteins | sample 3393911 | NCBI WGS metagenome assembly VAPE01 (sample SAMN08290436, study PRJNA428436) | hydrothermal vent metagenome | isolation source: Deep-sea hydrothermal vent chimney | place: Atlantic Ocean: South-mid Altantic Ridge | reverse complement strand
GCTGCCAGATCTGGCTTATTCGCTGAACGGGTCAATGCATCTTGCCAGTCCAAAATATCAGATCTGACAGTGGCGTTTGTCGTAGAGGGCTGCTCTAGAGGTAGTAACTGCCGATCCGTGGCATAGCTTTGATTTGGTTGCAAATGAACATCAGGCTCTAAAGGACTTTGTGATAGTTTTCTTTGATCGAGATAGTTATAACGAGCTTGAGTGCTATTACGTCCATAGCCTTGAGCTGCCTGAGTATCCGGCAGGTTGTCACGTAGCGTATCGTGTACATTATCACGCAGATAATTATCGCGAATTTTCTTTAGCGATAGCGGACGCAGCATTTTTTTATTGTTTTTCTTGGGGTGTAGCTGGGTTTGTTTACCCTCATTATTGTCTTGATCGCTTACCTTTAACTGAGTATCATTGGCATTATTGGCACTCAAATCGGCCAAACTCGAATCCGCTATATTAGTGTGCGCCAGCTGAGTACTCGTCGCCATATGCTTGGTTGCGGCGCGCCCTAGCCATTTTTGTAGCACTTGTAGTAACTGCGGCTGGCTAATAGGCTTACCGACATAATCATCTATACCACTAGCAATAAGGCGGTCGCGCTCATCAGATAGGCCGTGAGCCGTCAGCGCGATAATAGGAATATGACTATCTGCTGCTTCTATTTTTCGTATCTGTTCGGTAGCCTCTCTTCCTGACATTCGCGGCATTTGGATATCCATAAATATCAGATCGATGTCATGATGAGTGGTCGTTGCTTTTTCTGTTGCGGTTTTTTCAGTGCTTGACTTCAATAAAGATGGCGCATTACTGAGCTGCTCGCGCGCTTCTGCTTTTGAGCGCTGAGTCTTACTCGATAAGCTTTGAGTGGCACTTTTGTTATTGGCTTTGGCTTGCCTAGCCTGCTGTTTACTGATCAGCTCTATCGCTTCAAAGCCACTATTGGCAGTGATGACATGGATACCAAGCTCGCTTAAAAGCGCGTCCAATACCAAAAGGTTAGGCAGATGGTCATCGACAGCGAGTACCGTGATTCCCTGCCAGCGCGGCTCTTGCACTTGTACTAGCGCTTTTTTATTTTGAGTGTCTAAAATAGCGTAGAGCTGGCGCTTATCCAATGGCTCATACAAGATATCGGCATGATAGCGATTTAGTAGGGCTTGATCAGCCGCCACTTGGTAGCCAAATACCGCCAGCTTACCTTGATAATGTAGCCTGATTTGCTTGAGTAGCGCCATCATATCATCTTGGTTATCGTTATCAACGATCACCCAATCCCAATAGTTATCTTGCTCTTTTAGCGATTCAAGCACCCCTGGCAAGGAGTTGGCTTGAGTCAGCTTGATAGGAAGATTCTGTAGGCTGGCTTTGAGCACTTGTAGAGATGCGGTATGATTGATCCACACCAGCATATGAAACTCGTCGCCCGCTCCCGCTAGCGGTGCAAGCATAGGTAGCGAAATGGTGTTTTCGCTTGCCGCTTCTAACACATCAACGTGGGTTGGCATTCTAAACCAAAAAGTCGCGCCCTTATTAGCGATATTTTCTTGTGCATTATCATAAAAACCAATGTCACCGCCCATCAGCCGAGTCAGCTGTTTTGAGATAACAAGCCCAAGTCCAGTACCACCATACTGCCGAGTGATAGAAGGGTCACCTTGGCTAAAGCTTTGGAACAGCATATTTTGGTCGGCCTCTGAGATACCTTTACCACTATCTTGCACACTAATCATTAGGTAGTTATCTTGATAGTCGTCCAAGCTGACGCGCACGACCACATCGCCATTATCAGTAAACTTAATGGCATTACCTACTATATTGGTCAGTACTTGCTTGAGTCTTAGAGCGTCCCCTACGATCTGCATAGGCACATCATTATAGAACAATACCGCCATCCGCAAGCCTTTTTCAGCAGCGACAGGAGACAACATATCGACCACATCATAAATAGTGCTGTAGAGATCAAACTCGTGACGATCAAGCACCAGCTTACCTGCTTCTATTTTGGAGAAATCAAGCACGTCGTTGACCAGCGCCAATAGATGCGCCGAGGACTTGCGAATAGTCTGCACATATAGGTCTTGCTCAGTATTAAGCTCGCCATGACGAGCAAGTAGATTAATAAAGCCGTCAATACTGTTGAGCGGGGTGCGCAGCTCATGGCTGATATTTGCCAAAAATGCCGACTTGGCTTGACTGGTGGATATGGCAGCGTCACGGGCATTACGAATCGAGATGTTTTGCATTTCCATCTCATCAAAGGCTAGGCGCAAATCATCTTCGGTCTGTTCGGCGTGGTTTCTTAATTCCTGAAAGCTGCTATGTAAGCGGCGCAAGGTTCTGACTAGATCTTGCTGTAGCAAATTTAGCTCGCCGTTAGACTCGGTCAAGATAGGCTTATATAAATTATCAACGGTGGTACGCTGCAGCTGTAGTCGCAGCTCATAAATAGGGGCTATCCAGCGCTTGGCATAGATATTGAGGCTAAGCAGTAATATCAAAATAGTAAGTAAACCAGTAATTGCTAAGGCCATAGCGATACGGTAACGCGCCAAATATAGCGGCTCATTATCCATATCGATGAGCAGCCACAGCCTTTGATCGGCAGAATCGCTTAGAGGTAATCCATAAGCGGTGCCTATGGCGGTAGGCTGCTGCATCATAACGCTCTTGGCAGGATTAATCTGCGGCCACTGTTCTTCTACGCCGTAACCGACACTTGCTAAGACTTGATTACTCTCATCGATAATAGCGATACGCTGCACATGCTGCTCTGACTGTATATTGCTCAGCTTTTCTTGTATGGCAGCGAGCGTTGTTTGAGTTTCTAGCGAGTTGGTCTGCGTAGCCGCTAAACCCTGAGACTGCTCTAGTAACTTTGGCGCAATCTCAGCGATAGTTGGCTTATAGCGAATGAGCACCGCCTCAGCCAAGGCTTGCTGCTCAGAGTTAGAGGCGCGCATGGTCTCATAAAATACCAATATGCCGCCGACTGCGGCTAGGATGCATATGGGTAAAAACACCAGTAGGATCAACTGACCGTAAGCGCTACTCGTATCAAAGCGTTTTTTATATGCCATGCTAAAAATAAACTCCAACGACTCTATAGGTCACTTCAAAGGAATGGATCGAATGGTTGCTAGGACAATTGAGATAATAAATTCCATTTTAGCAGTATTCTTAGCGTCTCTGTGAATCAATCCTCCTGCTCCTTAATTTGCCCTTTAATTTGCCCCTTAATTCTCATTTGGTCACAAGTAATTAATGATGCGCTAAGCGTAGCCAAAAACAAAATGATATAATAAGGCCAGTTTTTATTCACGCTACATTTTATTAGCTTTGCTATAGCGTTTTGGCGATTAGCCACAGCCAGTAGCAAGCTCATTATTCACTATACCTTTGCCTTCACACTAGCCAATAATATGAGCTAAAACACTTCACAATAGCGCTCATTGCAACATTAACTTTTATTATAATAGGATGCCCCATGTCGTCTACCGCCAACGCTAATTTTATTACTCAAGTCACACAGCTTGCCGATTGCGTGGGTCAGACACCGCTGGTCAGGTTGCAGCGTTTACCTGCGCAAGAAGAGGTGACTGACAGCACCCAACTGCTTGCCAAGCTTGAAGGCAATAACCCAGCAGGCTCGGTAAAAGACCGCCCTGCCTTTAATATGATCTATCAAGCAGAACAGCGCGGCGACATAAAGCCTGGTGATATGCTCATCGAAGCCACTAGCGGCAATACTGGCATTGCCTTGGCGATGGTTGCCGCTATGCGCGGCTATCCGATTACCCTATTGATGCCTACCAATTCAACCCAAGAGCGTAAAGACGCCATGGCGGCCTACGGCGCTGTGTTGATTGAAGTCGATGAAGGTATGGAAGCGGCACGCGATATGGCTTTACAAATGCAAGCTGATGGCAAAGGTATAGTGCTAGACCAGTTCAACAACCCGGATAACAGTCAAGCGCATTATCTCACGACTGGCCCTGAATTATGGCAGCAAACGGGCGGTAAAATTACCCACTTTATTAGCTCTATGGGTACCACCGGCACCATCACTGGCGTCAGTCAATATCTAAAAGAGCAAAATCCTGATATCCAAATCATCGGTCTACAGCCAGATGAAGAAGCGTCTATCGCTGGTATTCGTCGTTGGCCAGCTGCTTATATGCCGGGCATCTATAATGCTGACTTGGTCGATGAGGTTATGGATGTCGATCAAAAAATCGCTGAAGTCTATATGCGTAAGCTTGCCAAGCTCGAGGGCATCTTTGCTGGTGTGTCCTCAGGAGCTGCAGCTTGGGCTGCTGTGCAAGTTGCCAAAGCCAATCCGGATGCGGTGATAGCCTTTATCGTTTGCGACCGCGGCGATCGATATTTATCAACTGGGTTATATAACGTTAATGATGCTGATGATAGTGCTTCAGCTTAAGAGTGTTTATAGCATCGCCTGTTATAGCCGACCAATTATAGCGCTAAGCGCAATTATAAGTGCCATCAGGACTATTTATGAGCCAAGCCCTACCCGCTAATCCCGTCTTAGTATTCGATATCGAAACCATCGCTGATACTGAGGCGGCCCGTCGTATCTATCCACAATTGGCGAGTCTCAACGATGCTGATACTTTAAGTGCGCTGACGGCTATTCGCACCCAAGAAGCCGGGCATGATTTTATGCGCCTGCCCTTACAGCGTATCGTCTGTATCTCCGCTTTATATATCAAAGACGGTCAATTCTCTTTATTTTCCTTAACAGCGGATAGTTTCAGTGAGAAAGAGATACTAGCAAAGTTTTTCCGCGCCTTTAACGATTTAGAGAAGCTACCACAGCTGATCAGCTGGAATGGCTCAGGTTTTGATATTCCTGTGCTTATTTATCGGGCTATGCAATATGACCTCTCAGCGCCTTGGTTATTTGAAGAGGGCGAGCGTATCAAAAACATGCGCTTCAACAATTATGTCAATCGCTTCCAAACTCGGCATTTGGATCTGATGGATCGGTTTAGTCAGTATGGCGCCTCTCGACGTGAAGCGATGGATGTGGTCGCTAGTCTCTACGGTCTGCCGGGCAAGACGGATGTCGATGGTAGTATGGTTGGGGAGCTGGTCAGTAATGAGGAATGGCAGACGCTATCGATATATTGCGAGTCCGATGTGATGAACACTTGGCTGATATACTTGCGCTGGCTGCGCTTGACTGGACAGCTCTCCTCCACAGGGTTTATAGAGTGGCAACAGCAAAGCCGCGATTATCTGACCGGCTTTACGCAAGCCGATGGGCGCATGCGTCATCAAAGCTTTCTTGATGAGTGGTCATTACCTTCTTAGTGACGCTAAGTAAAAGTGATGCTAACTAAGATATCAGCTATCGGCCGTATTTATTAGTCTCATATTTATTAACCCAGTACACCCATTTTCAATTTTTACTTATTTTTATCCTTTATTGCTAAGGCAGGTTTATGCAGCCCACCGACGATCAAAACACTAAGAACAATGTTAATAGCAGTGATGCTACTGCTCAGACTCGCTCTAATAAAAGAGACAGCAAGGCGATTATCACCCCGCCTAATAAAAAGAAATCGAAACCGTCCTCAAAGACTCGTCGGCACTTAAAAGATGCACCGCCAGTACCTTTTACTATCGACGGTCTCTCTCATGATGGTCGCGGTGTAGCCATCTATGGTAATGGCTTTGGCGCAGATAAGGGTCACCTTGAAGATAAGCATGGCAAAAAAGTCTTTGTCAGCTTTGCTTTGCCAGGAGAGAGCGCCTTAGTCAAGCTGACCAATAGCCGAGCCAGCTTTGAGGAAGGCGATGCTATAGAGGTTACTGCCAACCCCAATCCAGAGCGCGCAGTGCCACCTTGCCCGCACTTTGGCGTCTGCGGCGGCTGTAACTTGCAGCATTGGCAACCAGATAGTCAGATCAGCTTTAAACAGTCCGTGCTGGCTGAGATGCTCGAGCATCAAGCTGATGTGCAGCCGGAGCAGTGGTTAGAGCCGGTGGTTGGCGATAGATTAGGATATCGTACGAAGGCTCGTCTTGGCGTGCGCTATGTCGCCAAAAAAGAAACCGCGCTAGTCGGCTTCCGTGAGCGTTCAAGTAACTTTTTGGCCGAGCTAAACGAGTGTCATATTTTAGATCCGCGTATCGGTTTTGAGATTGAGAATTTAAAGGCGCTAATCAGTACGCTCGAAAGCCGTGACAAGATTGCCCAGCTTGAGCTGGCGATGGGTGAGTATATTCCTGAGCTACCCGATGGTACACAGCCGGTAGCGCTGATTGTCCGTCATCTAGAGCCCTTATCAGATGCCGATATCGATAAGCTAAAAGCCTTTTTTGCCGCGCGCAATTGGCAGTTATATCTACAATCTAAAGGCGTCGATAGCATTCAGCGTATCGCTTTAACCCCAGATGACGATATGAGCGAGCAGTTTGGCCGTTTATATTACCAGTTGCCTGAATATGACTTAACTTATGAGTTTATTCCGACCGATTTTACCCAAGTCAATCTATCGGTAAACAGACAAATGACGAAGCTGGCTTGTGATCTATTAGAGCTCAAAGCTGGCGAGCGCGTGCTAGATCTGTTTAGTGGCTTAGGTAATTTTAGCTTACCATTAGCGCGTTTGGTCGGCGAGACAGGCTTAGTGATTGGCGTGGAAGGCAGCGCGGAGATGACTTTACGAGCCGCTACTAATGCCAAGCGCAACGGTCTTGATAACACGGAGTTTTATAGTCAAGACTTGACCCAAGATTGCACAACTGAGCCATGGGCCAACCAAGGCTTTGATGCGCTGCTTATCGATCCGCCGCGTTCAGGCGCTTGGGAGATTATGCAGTATCTACCTAAGTTCAATGCCCAGCGCATCGTTTATGTCTCCTGTAATCCGGCGACGCTTGCCCGCGATACTAAGGCATTGCTTGAGCAAGGGTATCGACTGACTCATGCAGGGGTTATGGATATGTTCTGTCACACCGGTCATGTGGAATCGATTGCTAGGTTTGAAAAAGTATCTGCGTAATCACTTGTTTTGCTAAGTCTATTAAAGCGCCCGGGTTATATTCTATGGTGTAAAGATTATGTTTACGAGTAGCAATATTACAGAGCTCAACTTGAGTTATAGCAGCAAACTGCGATAATAGTCATGACAGCTATCATAAAATTGCTAAGGTTTTGCAACAGCTATTTATTTAATTATCATTTAGTCTATATTCAAGCACTCTTGAATGATTTGCTTTAACTGCCACTTAACTAAATGCTAGTAACTGATGCTAGTAACTGGAATAAAAGAGTTTGGCAGCCCTAAGCCTTATAGTTTGATTTTTTAGTATTTTTATAAAAGTTATTCTGTAGAACCTACCACCCAAACTTATTACTTGAGCTTATAACTAAAGCGTCATAGCACAAACTAGGATGACTCACCGCTTTATAACAGCTGCTATTTTGGCGGCTGTCTTGGCTTAAGTTTTATAGGTATTGATGATCATTTTTATGATGGATTACCAATATCGCTGTCAACAATCTTTAATAGCTAAAAGGAGCCAGCTGTGGTCAAGATTAGAGAAGGATTGCCCTTAGTAGATGGTCAAACTACCCAAGAAGATAGTGCGAGCTTGGCGGCGCAATTGGTTGCCAACCAACGCTCTCACCAGTCTGCTAATAGCTATGCGCAAATTCCTTTCGATATCAAGCAGCAATTGACTACTCATAAGCTGCATACCACATTCGATCGCTCAGCCGCGCTTGCTTATCATACTCACGACCCAAAACTAGCTGATTACGCTGCGGACTCCTACACTCCGACAGATTTTCCAGATTTAGACCAAGCCAACATTGATGTACCGGCGTGGCTAGATAATGTCGCCGAACGTATCGGCCAAGACTCAGTTCCCAATTTGGCGGCAGCTTGTGAGTTTATTCGCAGCCGTATGAATACCAGTGAGTCTGAGCGCTCAGGAGCTTATGTCACTGGCATCGGTATGAGTGATATTCTCACTTATCTCTATCAGGACGAAGACGCATTAGTCGCTGCGATGCTCTATCGAAGCGCGCGTAAATCTCTGATTTCGCTGGCTGAGATTGAGCAAAACTTTGGCGCTGATATTCGCATGTTAGTCAAAGATACATTAGCGATGGGTAAGCTGTCCGCTATTATTGAAAATAACAAACGCTTAGAAGACCACTTTATTAATAAACAGCGCGACCAGCTCTCTAATGTCTATAGCATGCTGATCTCGGTCACTAACGATGTGCGAGTAGTGCTGATTAAGCTTGCTGAGCGTACCTTTGCAATGCGTGAGCTCTCTTTTTCTAGCGCTGAGCGCCAACAACGCGTGGCTCGTGAAGTCATGACGATTTATGCGCCGCTCTCGCATCGATTAGGGATTGCTCAGCTTAAGTGGGAGCTTGAAGACTTAGCGTTTCGTTATCTTGCCCCTGATCGCTATAAAGAAATTGCCAAGCTATTATCTGAGAAACGTAGCGAGCGCGAAGCTTATATTCAGCGGGTAGAGAGCAAGCTTAATCAAGCACTCATCGATGCTGATATCGTAGGCGAGGTTTCAGGTCGGGTCAAACACATCTATTCTATTTATCGTAAAATGAAGCTCAAAAGCTTATCTTTTGATCAGCTCTATGATATTCGTGCGCTGCGTGTCTTAGTCCAAAACCCTGCAGATTGCTACCACGTCTTAGGCTTAGTACACGGCTTGTGGCGTTATATCCCTGAGCAGTTTGATGACTATATTACCAACCCTAAGCCCAATGGTTATCGCTCCCTACATACCGCTGTCATCGCAGAGAATAAATCGCTTGAGATACAGATTCGTACTAACGAGATGCATTTTGAAGCTGAGCTTGGCATGTGCGCGCACGTTAACTACAAAGAAGGGCTGAAGAATAAAAAGGATAACTATCTCAACCAAAAAATTAGCTCGCTACGTCAGCTATTATCCATCAATAACGAAGCGCGTAATCAAGCTCAAGGCGATAATGAGAGCGACGTAGAGTATGATCTAAATGACTTTGATGAAGATGAACAAGCCATTGATTTTGATGAGCTTGAGCGCATCTACGTCTTTAGCCGTGATGGCGACATTATAGAGCTGCCTAAAAATGCCACTGTGCTTGATTTTGCTTATTATGTGCATACTCAAGTCGGTAATCGCGCGCAAGCCGCTCGGGTCAATCAGCGTTATGTGCCCCTCACCTATCAGCTCAAAACCGGCGAGCAAGTGGAGATTATTACTAAAGCTTCGCGCGAGCCTAATCGCGACTGGCTAGTTGCTTCTTTGGGTTATATTCATACTAGCCGTGCCCGCTCCAAGCTACGTCAATGGTTTAATAAGCAAGACCGCGATAAAAACCTTGAGATCGGACGACATATGCTCAGCCGTGAGCTTGAGCGATTATCGGTGCATCCAAACAGTATCGATCTGAATGACTACACTCAGTTTTTTCATGTCAATACTCCTGACGATATTATCGTCGGCTTAGTCACCGGTGAGATTGGTCTGAATCAGCTGACAGGACATATCTCCAGGCAGCTACATTTAGAGCCTGAAAACCAAAAAGCTGAGTTCACTCCTACTATCGACCCAAAAACCACGGGCAAAGCGGATGCTTATAAGATTTATATCGAAGGTTTGGATAATATCGAGATCAATTTGGCAGGCTGCTGTCATCCGATACAAGGGGAACCTATCTCAGGATATATCACCTTATCACGCGGCGTCAGCATTCATAATCGTGGCTGTCCTGAATATGAACGTCTAATAGAGCGCGATCCTGAGCGCGCTGTTAGTGCAGCTTGGAGAGCAAAATCCGGGCGTTATCAGCCTGTAGACATTCACATCGAGGCGTATGATCGCCGTGGCTTACTACGCGACTTGACTCAAGTCATCGATAAAGAAAGCGTCAATATCCGTCAAGTGGACACCACAAGTAACGATGATAATATTGCTTTTTTGAAGTTCCATGTTGAGGTAGCAGGATTGGCGCATTTATCTAAACTGTTAGCCAAACTTGAACAACAGCCTGGCATATTGCACGCACGCCGAGCGGTTGCGCCTTAATACAGCACTGCTTTAGCACTGATAATTACTCAAAACCATTTCTTTAAAGGTCATGATATAAACGCTTATGCCTGAATTACCCGAAGTCGAAACGACCAAGACTAGTCTTGCGCCTTTACTTAATAAGACTGTAAAGACAGTACAAGTGTTCCAGCCTAAACTGCGCTGGCAGATGCCTGATGACTTGCAAACCTTGGCCGGTTACCGCTTACAGAATGTTGAGCGCCGTGCAAAATACTTGATTTTAAGCTTTGTCCCATCAGCGCAGTTATCACAAAGCACGGAGTCAAATAGCGATAGCCGTAAGCTGATTATTCATTTAGGCATGTCAGGGAGTTTGCAGCAGCACGCTTATGGTACTGAAAAACGTAAGCACGACCATTTGATACTCACCTTTAGTGATGAAGACAATACCCTTAGTCAATTACATTATCACGACCCAAGACGTTTTGGCGCGGTACTTTGGTATACCGATTATAAAACCAAACTACTCGATCACCTCGGGCTTGAGCCGCTATCTGATGATTTTAATACCGACTATCTATATCAGGTCATTCAACGCAGCAATAGTGATAACAGTGCCAGTAAAAATGACATAGATAAGAAAAAGATAACGAACAAAAAACCTATCACGCGACCGATTAAATCAGTCATTATGGAGCAGCAAGTCGTAGTGGGCGTCGGTAATATTTATGCTGCCGAAAGCCTTTTCTTATCGGCGATTCACCCCGCTACTCCTGCTAACAGCTTATCTTATGAGCAGATAGCGCTACTGGTTGAACATATTAAAGCAATTTTAGATAAAGCCATTACGCTTGGCGGCTCTACTCTACGCGATTTCACGGTAGCTAGTGGCCAAACAGGCTACTTTCAACAAACCCTAAATGTTTATGGGCGACAAGGCGAAGATTGTCCGAACTGCGCCGCTACTCTTGATAATATCAAGCTCAATGGCCGCGCGAGTGTCTTCTGCCCTGAGTGTCAACCGCTACCAAAGCCAAATCGTTAGCTACATGACTCACTAAAGCTTTATAGAAAGTAGTCAAGACAAAAGTGATTCATTAAGCCGTTAATGATAAAGCCAAAGGTGGAGCGCATGGATTTATATTGCTAATCGCCCAACATCTTGGTTTAATAGTAGCTATGTTTAATAGTAATTGTGCTCAATAATACTAACGTTTAGCAATAGTCTTAGCCTCTATCTTCCACCCTTATTTTAGGATGACATCATGACTGTCAAAACTCGCTTTCAACATGC
>VAPE01013955.1_pt1 | contig 11357 bp, 9 predicted proteins | sample 3393911 | NCBI WGS metagenome assembly VAPE01 (sample SAMN08290436, study PRJNA428436) | hydrothermal vent metagenome | isolation source: Deep-sea hydrothermal vent chimney | place: Atlantic Ocean: South-mid Altantic Ridge | reverse complement strand
TAGTCGGGTATCCAGAAGTTACTGAAAAGACTGGATTCCCGCCCAATCCCGATTTGTCGGGACGGGAATGACGGCTCTATTGTTGACTTTATACACAGACAATAGTACTTGGTTGCGAAATTAAGCGTTACATAAAGAGTGCTAAAAAATAATGAAAAATCAAGACATTAAACCATAAAATCACAATCGCTAATTTATGCAATCAAGTACTAGTTAGAGTCTGTATCCCAAACCAAACTACTGTGTCACCCCTGAAATGAATCCAGGGCAGGCTCTCAGAACCATTGATATTCAGATATCCCGAAACCTGATTCGGGATTCAGCATGACTAAAACGATTTTATAAACAGGCGATAGTTTAGTTTGAACTCTGAATTTTAGCATTTTGAGCAGCGGATTTTCAATACAACGCAGATACCCGAATCCGCCGTTTGACTCGCGGGTCAAATAGAGGGCGGATGGGCAACGGCTTTTCGTCTCATTCCCATCCCGACATCAAGTCGGGACTCCGGGGCAAGCAATCCCGGTGAAGCATAACGATTGCCTAAAAACCGCTCAAAGCCGTTACCCACCTGCCCTTTTCATGGATTGATAGAATCTCTATCGGCAATTTAGGGCGGATTTTCAATACAGCGGCGGATATGCAAACAAAGTTAATTCGACTGTTGTCATAATAAGGGCATTTTTGATAGACTAACGAAGTGATTAAGGAAATATGAATCATTATAACTCTTGATGACTATTGTAATAAGATATCTTTTTCTCTTTTTTTGTTTTTTTCTTGTCTTGGAGGGGTTGTCTCTTTCTCAGGATTATCTGATTGGTGAGGGTGATGTCCTTGCGATCTCTGTTTACGATCATCCTGACCTCGAGACAACATCAAGGGTCAGCGGTAACGGAACCATAAGCTTTCCCCTTATCGGACAGGTAAATGTCAAAGGCCTTACGGTCAGGGGGGTTGCAGAAGAGATTTCATCCCTTCTGAGAGACGGTTATATCGTTGATCCCCAGGTTGCGGTATTTATTAAGGAGTTCAAGAGCAAGAAGGCCACCATCATGGGGCAGGTGGATCATCCCGGGCTTTATGAATTGAGGGGAACAACAACATTTCTTGAATTACTGTCCAAGGCCGGGGGGCTCAAGGATGATGCGGGAGACAAGGCGATTATCAAGAGGAAGGGGGTAGGGGAGAGTGTAATAACAATCAACCTGAAGAGACTCATCAGAGAGGGTGATATGACCCAGAATGTCGCGGTCCGGGATGGAGACAATATTTATATTACAAAGGCGGGCGTTTTTTACGTAACCGGGGAGGTGAAGAAACCCGATGCTTACAGGTACGAGGAGGGTACAACGGTCTTAAAGGCAATAACAATGGCAGGGGGACTTACCGACAAGGCATCTACCAGCAAAATCAGGATAATAAGAAAGGACAACGGCAAGGAGAAAGTGATTGAACGGGTTGGTATGGATGAACCGGTATTACCCGATGACATAATAGTCGTTCCGGAGAGTTTCTTTTGATTATGGAAGAAAGAGAGATTCATTTAAGGGACTATTTAAAGATAATTGATAAGAGAAGGTATACCGTGTATACCTTCTTTATCATTGTATTTACGATAGTGTTGATCGGGACCCTCTCCGCAACACCCCTTTACATGGCTACAACCAAGGTGCTGATCGAAAAGGGACCCCCAAGTGACTTCATGCGGAATTATTATTACATGCCCTATGACCCGGAATTTTATGAAACGCAGTACCAGTTGATAAAGAGCACATCTGTTGCCGGGAAGGTGGTTAAAATGCTTTCTCTCGACAGCAGGTACAACTCCCTCCTTGGTCACGCAAACAGTGGATCTTCAATGATTTCGGACAGCATTAACTGGGTGAAAAGGGTGATATCCATAGCCACGAGGGCCGTAGGCTGGGGAGCAAACGAAGAGGATGCGGCCGGCGCAGTGAAGGGGAGGGGACCCGGTGAGAGGGAAGATGAACAGACGAGGACCGAAAGGCTTGCAAAGGTGATCAGCGCAGGGATAAGTGTTTCCCCCGTAAAGAACAGCAGGATTGTGAATATAAGCTTTCTCTCAACCAATCCCGGACTTGCTTCGATGATCGCAAATACCGTTGCAAAGGCGTATATTGAAGAGATCCTCGATATGAAGATGAGTTCCTCCCGCTATACACTGCAGTGGATGACCAGGAAGGCTGATGAGGAGAGGACCAAGCTCAACAAGTCGGAATACGCCCTGCAGTCTTATATGAAGGCAAACGACATAGTTACAATGGAGAACAGGGTTGCAATCATCCCCCGGAAGTTGACAGAGTTGAGTTCCCAACTGGTCAAGGCGGAAACAAAGAGGGAGGAATTTGAGGAACTCTACAAAAAGGTCCAGTCTGTTGCTGCCGGTAACCTCAGAAACGCCGAGACTATTTCCGCCATATCGAATGATCCTACCGTCCAGTCCCTGAGGGGGCAGATACTCAAGGCAGAACAGAATGTCATGGAACTGTCAAGAAAGTTTGGAAAGAAGCATCCGGTGATGATCAGGGCCCGGGATGATTTAAAGGTACTGAAGAAGAAGCGGGGGGATGAGATAAGGAGGGTAATCAGTTCAATAAAGAATGAGTATGAACTTGCAAAGTCGAATGAAAGCAACCTCAGGAGTCTCCTTAAGAGAACAAAGAGTGAGGCATTGAACCTTAACGAAAAGTTTATTCAATACAGGGTATTAAAGAGAGAGGCAGATACAAACCGTCAGCTCTATGATGCCCTCATCAAGAAGATAAAGGAGCAGAGTATAACGGAACAGATCAAGACTGTTAATGTATGGGTTATAGAGAAGGCCGAAACCCCCGATGTCCCCGTGAGACCCCGGAAGATGCTCAATATACTGCTCGGGCTCATTGTTGGAGTATTTGGTGGTGTCGGGCTTGCTCTGTTTGTGGAGTATCTTGATAATACCATTAAATCTCCGGAGGAGGTTGAGGACCGTATCGGGCTGCCGGTGCTCGGTGTTGTCAGCGCTCTTAAGTCCAAGGATATCTCGGCTGATGAGGTGGTGCTTAATGACCCCAAATCAAATATTTCTGAAGAGTACAAGGCTATAAGGACTGCGATAATTCTTTCCTCTGCCGACAAACCTCCCGGGCACATACTGATAACGAGCATGGGTCCGGAAGAGGGGAAGACTGCCGTTGCAATAAACCTTGCCGTGGCTATAGCACAGTCGGAGCACTCTGTTGCACTCGTTGATGCGGACCTCAGAAGGCCAAGGATTCATAAGGTTTTCGGCCTGTCGAATACAAAGGGACTGAGCACCTATCTGGCAGGGGCATCATCGATCGATATAGTCCAGGAGGGGCCGTTGCCCGGACTTGGTGTTATTACATCGGGACCCATACCGCCAAACCCATCCGAGCTGCTGAGTTCCAAAAGGATGCCGGCCCTTGTAAGGACCCTCGCACAGAGATATGATATCGTTATTTATGATTCCTCGCCCCTTCTCTCTGTTGCCGACAGCCTTATTCTCAGTAAGGTCATGGATGGCACCATAATAGTTGCACGTGCAGGCAGAACCACCTATGATGAAGTACGGAGGGGTGTAAAGTCTTTAAGTGATATCAAGTCCAATATCCTTGGTGTAGTGATCAATGCCCTCGATGCCGGTAAAAGGGGTTACTACTATTACAGGCATTACCACTACTATTATACTTCCGAGGATGATGACGGCAAGTAGATCACTCTTTGTCATTTTCCTGTAAATGGAAATCTGTCAAGGGGTCTGCAGTCTGAATGACAGACTGCAGGATGAGGGCATAGGGGTAGAGATAATTTCCGGTGCGGATGTCTATGCCCTTTTGGATCCTTCAATTATCTGCTCATATACAGTAAATAACACGGATTATGTGCTCCTTGAGTTTCCCCACACCCATATACCCGGGAATGCCAGGGAGATACTCTTCCAGGTTGTTTCAGCCGGCAAGGTACCCATCATTACACATCCTGAACGGAACCCGACGGTAATCAGGAAACCGGAGACCGTTATGGAGTTTACTTCAGAGGGTTTGCTGCTTCAGATAACCGCCGACAGCCTTTTGGGGAGGATGGGACGGGATGTGATGGAGTGTGCAAGGTTTCTGCTTTCCAGGGGGGTGGTACAGTTCATTGCAAGTGATGCGCACTCTTTCAGGGGAAGGGTCCCCGTGCTTTCCGAAGCCCTTGAGGTCGCCTCACGAACGATAGGGAGAGAGAGGGCGTTAAGGCTTGTCAGGGATAACCCCATGTCCGTTATAAGAGGTGAAGGGCTGGTGTATAGTGATTAAGTCCTACAGTCTGTTCATATTCCTCCTGATATTTACGCCTCTTGCCTTCGGTACCGTGGAGGCATGGTCCTTAACGGTTATGGAGGTCACGGCAGTGGCGGCCTTCCTGTTATTGCTGATTGATATCAGAAAGAACAGGGTCCCATATTACCACACCCCCGGTGCAGTTCCCCTGCTCCTCCTGCTGCTTGTCATCGTCTTTCAGATGATTCCTCTGCCACCTTCACTTGTAAAGGTGATTTCAGGGGCGGACTACAGTGTTTATGATCATTCGGCCGGTATTGTTAAGCCATTGAGATGGATGACTCTCACCGTTGACAGGAAGGCAACTTTACAGGAGTTTTTCCGTTTCCTTTCCTATGTCCTCTTTTACATACTGACGGTGCAGTTTCTGTCGAGAAAGAAACTGCTGAAGAGGACCATGACGGTCCTGATAGTCTTTTTTTCTGCTCTCTCGCTCTTTGCAATACTACAGTACCTGCTCTTTAATAACAGGATATACTGGCTGAGGGAGCTGACGCAGGGAGGAGCACCCTATGGCCCGTATGTTAACAGAAACCACTATGCAGGGCTGATGGAGATGATCTTCCCCCTGATTGTGGGGATGTTTCTCTATTATAAACCCGTTGTGACATACACAACATTCCGGGAAAAAATTGCGGAGGTCTTTAATCAGCCCAGGACGAATATATACATATTGCTTGGGTTTTCGTCGGTGCTTATTGCCACTTCAATATTCCTGAGTCTCTCCAGGGGGGGGATTATAAGCCTCAGCCTCTCAATGGTCTTCTTTGGTCTGCTCCTTATTGGTAATGGCAGGATGAGGAAGAGGGGGTTTGTTATGCTGCTTGTGTTTTTTGTTGTTCTTATTACCGTTGGATGGTTCGGCTGGGAGCCGATTTTCGAGAGGTTTGAGAAGATAAGGACACCTGAAGGACAGTTCTCAGAGCAGCGTCTTGTGATCTGGAAGGACAGCGCCGGGATAATAAAGGATTTTTTTCTTACCGGCTCAGGTTTTGGGAGCTTTGTCGATATCTATCCCTCCTACCGTACCCTTTCAGGCGTGGGGATTGCCGATCATGCCCATAATGATTACATTGAACTCCTTACCAACGGTGGTATCGTTTCCTTCCTGCTGTTTTTCTGGTTTGTTCTTGGTGTCCTCTTCGCCTCCTTCAGACGTTTCAGGAGGAGAAGGGACTGGTATTCAAGGTATCTCTTTATGGGTGCGGTAAGCGGTGTGGTCGCCATACTTATACACAGTTTGAGCGATTTCAACCTCCAGATAGGAGCTAACGGGTTGTATTTCTTTTTTCTGATGGGGCTGGCAGTGGCAGTGGTGAACACGAGGTTTTTAAATGGGGGTAAGAAGACATACCTTGAAGAGAAAGAGCTGAAGATTGGCGGACCGCTGATAATTGCCGTATCCTTGATGCTTTTCCTTTCAGTCCTCATAAATTCAGGTATCCTTGCAGGGAAGGCCTTCTTTGCCTCGATCAGGAATATACAACTAAGTGATCATCTCTCCGGAAAACAGGTTGAAAAGATAAGGACACATGCATTGAAGGCCGCAATGTCCGACCCCCTCGAGGCAAGGTACAGATACGCTGCCGCGCAATCATACCTGTTGAAGCAGGATATGGAGAGAGCGATGGATTTTCTTTATGATGCCGTCAAACTATCTCCCCTCAGGGGTGAGTATCTTCAGACCACGGGTTTTGTGCTGATGGCAGAGGGAAGGAAGGGGGAAGGCGAAAGGCTGCTTTCAAGGGGGGTGGAGGTTGAGAGGAATAACCCGTTGATGTACCTGAGATACGCTTCCTGGCTTTTTTCGGAAGGGAGAAGGTCCCTTGCCGGGGATATGGTCAGAAGGGCACTTGTGATTACACCTGAAAAAACAGGTGAGTTTGTTACAATGATGGTTCTTAACGGCTTGAGGGACAGAGAAATACTCGATGTATTGCCTGAACTTGCAGTTCCCTTCTTCCGTTTTGGAGAATATCTTGAGAATACCGGCCGGCCCGGCCTCGCCGAAGTTGCATACCGGCGGGCCCTGGAATCAGCCAAAAAGGAGGGGAGCCTGAGGCCGGACTATTTTTACAGGATATACAGGTTTTATCTCAAAAGGGGTGAGCGTAATGTGGCGCTTGAGGTGATGAAGGATGCAGTTGAGGAGATCCCCGATACCCCCGGCCTGAGGTTAACACTGGCAGCGGAGTATGAAAGCCTTGGTATTACCTACAGGGCGATGGAGGAGTACAAAAAGGTCCTGATCCTCGACCCCTCGAACAGGAGGGCGCGGAAGGCTATAGAAAGACTCTCCCTGGGAAGTGATGACATGTAAATCAGTCTTCAATATGGGTTTCAACATATTGGGCGAGTACCTCGTGTATCTTGACGGGTGGTGAAATCCCGAAGTAGCGATCGATAACGACGTGGGCCAGTTCGTGAGCAAGCAAACCCAGGCTGACGTTCCTTAGTGACAGGTAGAGTGTCTTTTCCCGGGGTGAATAGAATGCAACAAAATCCCTGCTTTTGCCGTAGAGTCTTGCATAAGCTTTTCTTACGTCGTCTTCCGAGTCTAAAAGTATAACGCGAAGCCTTATCTTTGAGGGATACATCTCAAGTGTGGATTCAACCTTTTCAAGGATAGTGTCCAGTTTGTTTTTTACCTCATCTTCAACGGTTACGGCCCTCTTCCTTCTTGTCAGGTACGAGAGGCTTCCGAGGAAGACGTTATCGTTAAACTCCTGCAGCTGGTTCTTTTTGATGTATATGATGGTTGCATAGCGGGTAGACAGCTCAAATGCGCAGGCTGAGGAGGTAAAGAGAATGCTCAGTAAAAGCATGTATATGGTTGCGGTGGTTTTTTGTTGCATAACGCCTAATCATTCTCAAGTGTGTAGTCCTTCAGGATATCCCGAATTCTTTTGTTATCTTCTTCAATCTTCCCGAGTGAGGAGAGAAGGTCCTCCCTGTTCACGCCGGGTTCGGCTATTGTCCTTTGTATATCTTCGGACATACGGCGTATCTCTTTAAGGTTTATTGACAGTCTTTCAATCAGCACGTTAAAGAGGTCCGCCATTTCTTTGGCCTCGTCTTTTTTCCTGAGATGTATCCGGCATTTGAGATTCCCCTCGATCAGGGATTCCAGGGTCCTTTCAAATCTGTAAAGCGGGCCGGCAAATCTATGGGTCAGAAACATGGACAAAACCACCACCACCAGTCCTGAGATGACTATGAATATCCATTGGGCGCTCAGGATGTCCTTCAGAAGTATCAGGGGGGTCTTCCCTATTTTGAGATTGTAGTTATCGTAAACGACGGTAAGGGTATTTGAAGAAAGGAGACTGAAAATGACGGTGAAAAGAATGCTTCCAATGAAGACAAAGAGAAAGAAAGTAAAGATATACCTTCCCTGAAGATCGCGTTTTATAAAGTAATTTTTTCTCCTCCATTTTTTTCCCATGCTCACTCACCCCCTGTTATTCGGTTATCATTACCTCTATGGCTGCATTTTTTTTGAGCCTTGATATCCAGTTGTTTATGTACTCCTCCCTCATTTCTTCCAACAGGAGTTTCCTTATTTCTTGCCTCGAGGGGAGAGCCGTCTCTGTCGGGGGCAGATTCCCGATACCTTCAACCACTATAACCTGAAAGTACTTCCCGTTTCTGAAGGGGGTTGTCCTCTCTCCTTTCTTGAACTTATAGATCCTTGTCCTTACAGGTCTTGACAGGTCACTGAAGGACACGACACTCTCCTCCTTTCCGACTGCATTCGTACCGGCGTTTGCGTCCATTTCGGTCCTGTAGGAGAGTATAGTCAGATGAAGGCGCTTGCCGGTCATCGAGAGGTATCTGTTCACCTCTTTATCATCTACAACTATTTCCGGTGAGGAGAACTTCCTGTCCATAAGGATCTTAATCAGTGACTGTTCATAAAAATTCTGTATCGAGGCCCTGAAGGGTTCTTCCTGATCTATCTTCATCTTTCTGGCTTCCTGGATGAGGAGTTCCTTTTCAATCAATGAGTTAATGAACTCTCTCTTATCCCTCAGGTGGGGAGATCCCGACTTGTAAAGCCGCTGAAACTCCTCCTTTGTAATGTAGCGGTCATTAATAATAATTGCTGTATCATCCCTTCGAGGAGGTGATGTTTTTGGTCCGTAGTTGTATGCAAATGCCGTTACAATGAAGATTATCAGGAGAATATAGAAGAGATATCTCATTTAGCCCTCCCGTATGTATGGATTTTTTCAGAACCCATTTTTTATATCCTCCGGCTCTTTGCCTGCCTGATATTAATCCTGATGGGGGTTCCGTAGAAGGGATATTTCTGTCGTAACATGCGTTCAAGGAATTTAACATGTTGCGGCTTGAGACCCCCGGCTGAGTTTAGAAATACCGTGAACTCGGGAGGCTCGGTGCCGGTCTGGGTTATGTATCGTATTTTCACTCTCCTGCCCTTTGCCGTAGGCAGTAACGGGTTTATCTCAGGGACTATCCTGTTCAGTTCCGGTGTGGCTATCCTTGTTGTTCTTGCTTCCATTATCCTGTCGATCAGGGGGAAGACCTTTGTGATCCTCCGTCGGGTGAGACCTGAAACAGTGAGGACCGCGGCATAATCGGCGAAGTACAGCTTCTTCTGAACCTGATTGTTCACTACACGATAGTACTTTTCCGGCTCCTCAACGAGATCCCACTTGTTGAAGAGGAGGATGATTCCCTTACCAAAGTCCTCTATAATACCGGCAATCCTCTGGTCCTGATCGCTTATGCCGTCTGTGGAGTCAATCAGAAGTAGTGCAACATCAGCACGCTCGATACTCTTCAATGCCCTTACCACCATGAACCGCTCGACCGAGTAGTTAATCCTGGATTTTCTCCTGACCCCTGCGGTGTCTATTATGGTGTACCGTTTTCCATAGTAGCTGCATATACTGTCAACAGAGTCCCTCGTTGTCCCGGGACGGGGGCTCACAATCATCCTCTCTTTTCCAAGAAGGGCGTTGACCAGGGTGGACTTTCCTACATTTGGTTTTCCCACTATCGCAATTCTCGGCAAATTAGTGGAGACTTCACCCGCGTCTTTCTCACCGGGCAGATCATCGATGATCCGTTCCATCAGTTCAGTAATCCCGTATCCAGTGGCTGCAGAGATGGGCAGGATCTCTTCAATCCCCAGGGAGTAAAAGCCAGCGAGCAGGTCTTCCCTGCTTTTTGAATCTATCTTGTTGACCGCATAGTAGACCTTTTTTGATTGCCGGCGTATTATATCGGTGATTTCACGGTCAACCTCGGTCAGCCCGTCCCTTCCATCGAAGAGCATGATTATGCTGTCAGCCTCGTTTATCGCAAAGAAGGCCTGTTCCATGGTCTGTTTCGATATCTCGTCACTGCCTTCTTGAAAGAAGCCGCCCGTGTCTATGACAATAAATTTCCTGTCGTCCCACGACGCCTCCCTGTAAAGACGGTCTCTTGTAACCCCCGGAACGTCATCAACTATAGAGGTCCTTGAGCGGACAATCCTGTTGAACAGGGTCGATTTGCCGACATTGGGCTTGCCAATTATTGCAATAACCGGTAATGACATACAGATTATTATACCAGATAGAAGGTTTATATGCCGCAACTGCTTTTGTTCATATATGCCTACGCCTGTCAAGCTCTTCGACGAAAGGTCGGGGCTTTCGGCAAGGGGCATTGTAAAGGCGTGGTGCTTTTGAATTTCGGTTACGCTTAATCACCCCGGCACTCACCGCTGTTAAGAGCTGAATAGAGTCTGTGTATAAACTCAACAATAGAGCCGTCATTCCCGTCCCGACAAATCGGGATTGGGCGGGAATCCAGTCTTTTCAGTAACTTCTGGATACTCGACTACAGACTTCGGGTATGACAAAAATATAAAACGACAATTTATACACAGACACTATTTAGGCGGGATGTATCCGTAACGGTAAAGGCAGGCTCACACGGGTAATCTCAGGTGACGGCCATGCAACCGTCTGTATCCACGACACAGTGAGGGGTATCCCTTCAACGGGGTGTCACCTCTTAATCCTCCTCCTCCTGTTCACTATTGGAAATATAACCTTCTGCTTCCTGCACAACGGTTAGCTCATCTGCGGAAAACACCTTATCGATGTCAAGGATGATAACGAACCGGTCACTCCGCTTACCCATGCCACTGATGAACTCTATGTTCAGCTTTGTCCCTATCTTCGGGGGCGGCTCTATCTGGTCCGGCTCAAGGTCGAACACCTCCTGTACCGAGTCGGCCAGGGCACCAAGCACCGTGGCCTCTCCCCCCAGAGATACCTCCACTATGATGATACAGGTGTTTACAGTCTTCGCCGTCTTCGACATCCCGAACTTCAATCGCATGTCTACAACAGGCACCACACCACCTCTGAGGTTGATCACCCCGCACATGAACTCCGGTGTCCGGGGTACCTTTGTCACTGTCGTGGAGTCCAGAACCTCCCTGACCTTGGATATATCCAGGGCAAATACCTCCTCCCCCAACATAAAGGACAGGTACTGCGTTACATCTGTTATCGTAGCTACACCCATATTGTCCTCCATTCTATACACAGCGTCATAAATTATTGTGCATGTTGTGTCATTCCCGCTTGTCGGGAATCTTTCTTCCAGTTTAAAACCTCTCGAACTCGTTGTCTATTTCGTCTCCGTTGCCGCCGTTGTCCATGTTAAAAACAACCCCTGCCGGTTTGCCGGCACCTTCTATTTCGTCTGTAATATCTCCGTGACTTTTAGTTTCTTCATGTGTCAAATGTGCAACGTTTACTTTTTTAGCTGCCTTAGAACTCCTTTTTTGTCTCTTCGCTGTCCTTCCGGTTGTTTCCCTGTCATTATCTCCAACTTTAAAGAATTCAATCGCGCTCAGGAGCTGCTCTGCCTGGCTTGCAAGCTCCTCTGAGGTCGAGGCCAGTTCCTCCGAGGCCCCGGCGTTCTGCTGTATCACCTGGTCCAGTTGCTGGATGGCCTTGTTTATCTGTTCGGCCCCCGTAT
>VAPE01001424.1_pt1 | contig 11383 bp, 9 predicted proteins | sample 3393911 | NCBI WGS metagenome assembly VAPE01 (sample SAMN08290436, study PRJNA428436) | hydrothermal vent metagenome | isolation source: Deep-sea hydrothermal vent chimney | place: Atlantic Ocean: South-mid Altantic Ridge | reverse complement strand
ATAACGGCGCATCTGCTGCGTTGGCAACTCGTTGATATCGCACCAGGATAATCAACCTCGTTGCCGCCTTGCATCTGCACCGTTCTCGAACGCTCACGGATTCAGGGTGAAGGCTTGAGGTGCGAAATTATGGCGGGCTTTGCCTGCGGCAATTCATCTTTTTTACGGTTGGGCACTATCTTGCCTCGTCTTACCTCTTGTTTCCCCCGATGTTTTTTAAGATTTTTTTTTCTTAAATTTTATTGTTTTTTTTTTATTATAGTATCATGAATGATGAGAGGATATTCTCGTTCAATGGGGCGACACGGAAATCCTGCTCGGGATTTCAGGGCTGCATAACAAAAGTAAGGCTATGAATGTTATGGAAGAACAGAAACAAAAAATTTTGATAGTGGATGATGAACAGGTCATCTGCGAGCTGGTCGGACGGATCGTAAAGAGTGAGGATTACCTGTACAGCACCGCCGCTGACGCCGACCAGGCCCTGGAAATTTTAGAACAGGATGACTACGGGCTGATGATCTGCGATATTAACATGCCGGGGAAAAGCGGTATCGACCTGCTGCGTATCGTTCATGAAAAGTACCCGGACCTTGCCGTGGTCATGGCAACCGCCGTTGATGATCGAAACATCGCCATCCAGACTCTCAATATGGGGGCTTTCGGCTATGTGATTAAACCCTTTGAAAGAAACGAACTGATCATTAATATTGCCAATGCCCTTCGCCGCCGGGAACTTGAAATTGAAAACCGCAGGCATCGGGAAGAGCTTGAATCGCTGGTGGCGGAGAGAACGGAAGATCTGCACGCCTCATGGGAGGAAACGGTTCTGCGGCTTGCCAGTGTCGCGGAATTCAGAGATAATCAAACCGCCCAGCATACCGTGAGAATGGGTGAATATTGCTGCCTCCTGGCACGCAAGGCGGGGTTGCCGGAAGAAGAATGCCAAATGATCAGGGTGGCCGCGCCGCTTCATGATGTCGGGAAAGTAGGCCTGCCGGACAGCATCCTTTTTAAGCCGGGAAAATTGACTGAAGAGGAGTTTGAGCAAGTAAAAGGACACTCGGTCATCGGTAACCTGATACTCGGAGAATCAAAATCGGAAATGCTCAACTTGGGGGCGCTTATCGCCTTGACCCATCACGAGAAGTTTAACGGTACGGGCTATCCGGCCGGTCTCAAAGGTTACGACATCCCCCTGGTCGGCAGGATAGCTGCTATTTGCGATGTATTTGACGCTTTGACTTTCGAACGTGTCTACAAATCGGCCCTGCCCGTCGATATTGCTCGGGACATTTTGAAAGCGGAGCGGGGAGAGCATTTCGACCCGGAACTCCTCGACTTGTTCGTAAACAACATTGACGAAATAGCGGCGATAAAAGAACGATTTGCGGATACAAGTGATGAGGACTAATAACGGTTGGCAACCCGCCGCCGGACGACGGAACCGCTGATGCCGACTATCAAGCAAAGATCGAGCGGTATCCTGCTCCATATTTCATCCCTGCCCGGTCCCTACGGAATCGGTGACCTTGGCGGGGCTCCGGCGTTTGTCGATTTCCTCGCGGCCGGCGGCCAGACGTACTGGCAGATTCTGCCTCTGGGGCCGACCAGCCCGGTATTCGGCAATTCGCCCTATATGAGCTTTTCCGCCTTTGCCGGCAATCCTCTCCTGATCAGCCCGCAGCTTCTTTTGCAGCAGGGACTCCTTGATGCCGGGGATGTTTCGCCGCGGGACCTTTCATTTTCCGACTATTTCGTAGAGTTTGACCGTGTTATCAAGTGGAAACAGGAGATTCTCGCCAAGGCCTGGCAGCGTTTTAAAGTAGATCCCGACCAGGCTGATTTCGTAGAGTTTTGTTCCCGGCAGACATGGCTTGACGATTATGCCCTGTTTATGGCCCTGAAGTGCAAGTTTAATTATGCCCCCTGGTACCGTTGGCCCCGGGATCTGCGTGACCGGAATCCGGACAGTTTGCGCCTCGCTGCCGTGGAATCGGCGGACCGGCTCGGTTACTATCGTTTTGAGCAGTTTCATTTCTTCTCGCAGTGGCGCCGCCTACGCAACAACGCCAACCGGCGGGGTATTCGCCTGATCGGTGACCTGCCGATCAATGTGGGCCTGGACAGCGTTGATGTCTGGGCCAATCGGGATATTTTTCAATTGAATCCCAAGAACGGCAGCCCCACGCACGTTGCCGGGGTGCCGCCGGATTATTTCAGTGCCACCGGCCAGCGCTGGGGTAATCCCCTTTACCGCTGGAATAGCCGGAAACCGGAGATCAAGGAACGTCTTTACCGCTGGTGGGCCAGGCGTCTGGCCACAACTTTTTCCCTGGTCGACGTCATCAGAATCGATCATTTCCGCGGCTTTGAAGCGTATTGGAGCATACCGAGCCGGGATAAAACCGCGGAGCACGGCAGCTGGCAGAAGGGTCCGGGGGTTTCTTTCTTCAGGGAGATGGAGCGGCGGCTGGGCCGGTTGCCGGTTATTGCCGAGGACCTAGGGGTCATCACGCCGGCGGTTGAAAGATTGCGTGACCGGCTCAGGTACCCCGGAATGAAGATTCTCCTCTTCGGCTTCGACGGCAAGTCCGAGAATCCCTACCTGCCGTTTAATTATACGAAAAACTGTGTCGTCTACACCGGTACCCATGATAATGATACGGCCGTGGGGTGGTTTCTGAGCCCGGATGTCCCCCCGGAGTCCAAGCTCCAGGCCAAGAAATGTGCCAACAAAAACGACAATGATGTCGCTTCCTTTCACCGGGATCTTATCTACCTGGCGCTGTCCTCAATCGCCGTTCTGGCCATGCTGCCCATGCAGGACGTGCTGGGATTCGGCAATGATTGTCGCATGAACACCCCGGCGACCACCAGGGGGAACTGGCAGTGGCGCTGTGCGCCCGGTCTTTTCTCCCCGGAACTTTCCGGCTGGCTGCATGAACAGAACCGGTTTTTCGGGCGGTTGCCTGCAAGCGGCCCCTGAACAGGCCAAGAGGTGGATTGACGAGCTGATGAAAGTCTTGTTTGTTCTCGGCAGTCCCCGTAAAGGGGGCAATACCGAGCTTCTTCTTGAACCGGTCATGCAGGGGGTTATTGATGCCGGTTCAAGCAGTGAACTTGTCCGGCTGACGGACCTGGATTTTCACCCTTGTCAGGCCTGCGGCGGTTGTACAAAAACCGGGGTCTGCGTTATCCGGGACGATATGCAGCAACTCTACGACAAGATAGATAACGCCGACCGGATCGTGATTGGTTCGCCGATTTATTTCTATGGCGTCACCGCCCAGGCCAAGGCCTTTATTGACAGGTGCCAGGCCCTGTGGAGCAGAAAATATCTTCTCGGCCAAAGACAGGCGGGCAAAACGACACGAAAGGGATACTTCGTCGGTGTTGCCGCAACCCGGGGAGAGCGGGTTTTTGAAGGGGCGATCATGACTGTTCGCTATGGACTTGATGCCATGGATTTTTCATACGCCGGGGAACTGCTGGTCCGCGGTGCCGATAAGAAAGGGGAAGTGGCACAGTTTACCGGCGACCTTGAGCGGGCCTATAGGTTCGGCCGGAATATGGTAAGCGACTGATGCCGGTCCACCACAAAAAAAAGAGAAGCCGGACTTGACAAATCGCACCAGATATTTTAAAAAAGGCACCACCATCAGGCCCCATCGTCTAGTGGTTAGGACGTCGGCCTCTCACGCCGGTAACACCGGTTCGAACCCGGTTGGGGTCACCAGGAGAACCAAAGGAGTCAAGCGCTGCCGCCTGACTCCTTTTTTTATGCCCGCCGGTTGTGCCGTCACTCAATGCGTTGCCTTGTTAATCAACCCGTAATTTTAAGCTGTTACAGCTGACCCACGGTGGCTGGCTGCGGCTGTCCTGCTCCGAACAAGATATGATGATGTCACGTCGTTCAAACCAGCTTGCCATCCCTGAAAGTGAAATCGAGATCAGTGCCGTGCGGGCGCAGGGTCCGGGAGGCCAGAACGTAAACAAGGCTTCGACCGCCGTCCATCTGCGTTTCGATATCAGGGCCTCGTCCCTGCCTGATCTGTATAAAGAGCGGCTTCTGCGCCTGGAAGATCATCGTATTTCCAAGGCCGGCGTGGTGGTGATCAAGGCCCGGCAGTATCGGAGTTTCGCCCAGAACCGGGAGGCGGCCCGGATGCGCCTTCATGAACTGCTGCAACGTGTCACCGTAACCCAAAAGAAGCGGACGGCAACCAGGCCGACCCGAAGCTCTCAGAACCGGCGCATCGAACGAAAAAAAAGACGGTCCAGGGTCAAGGCCCTGCGCGGCAAGGTCACCCGGAGTTGATGTTCAGCGCCGTGCCGCCGCCGGAACGCCAAAGGACGATCAAGATGCGTCAGTTGGTGCTTGACAGAACACCAGGATAATCAACCTCGTTGCCGCCTTGCATCTGCACCGTTCTCGAACGCTCACGGATTCAGGTTGTAACGATTCAGATGTGCTTCATATTCGGGTAAGCAGGCCAACGAATCTATAGTATTACTATGTGAGGCGGCCTGATCGCCCGAAGATGGAGTGCAGCTGAATCGTTACTAATAATTCTGATCGGCATAGGCCAACCAGCCGCCGGCCCTGACCAGTTTCATGTCAAAGGGGTTGAGGGTGAAACCGCAGGTGACCGGTTCCCGGTTGCCGGCCGACCCGGTTGCGGTCAGCTCTTCTTTTTCCAGGTCGACGGCAACGACTACCTCTCCCTGCAGGCTGAAAAGCCGCGCAATATCGGCCGGCTCGAGTTCAATGGCCATGATGCCGCAGTTAAACATGTTCTGCCGGAAGATCCGGGCGAAACTCTCGCCGATAACCACGTTGATGTCGTTGACCTCCAGGGCCCAGACCGCGTGTTCTCTGGACGAACCGCAGCCGAAGTTGGAACGGGTGACCAGGACGCGCGCCTGCCGCATGGCCTCGGAGTGCGGATCGAAACCGCCGGCTTCCAGGTGCAGGTCCTCGAGCAGATGGGCCTTGAGTGCCTGTTTTGAAATCTCGGTCAGATATCTGGCGGGAATGATCTCATCGGTATTGATATCGTTCCGGTCGATAAAAACGGCTGGGCCGCCGAACTCTTTCATTTTTGTCTTCCTTTTTAAAAAATAATTTCTCTTTTCAAGAGGGCTCACGGATTCAGTGCAAAAATTGCCGGGGGTCCGTGATCCTGCCGGTTATCGCCGCCGCCGCCGCGCTTAAGGGGCTCATCAGGTGGACCATGCCTCCCTTGCCCATACGGCCGTTGAAATTCCGGTTCGTGGTCGAGGCGCACACTTCTCCTTCGGCCAGGACGCCGTTACTCATCCCCAGGCAGGCGCCGCAGGTCGGATTGGACACGCAAAAGCCGGCATCCATGAAAATTTTGATCAGTCCTTCGTCCAGGGCCTGCGAGTAGACTCCGGGGGTTGCCGGCGTCAGGATGCCCCGGACATTATCGGCGATGGTCCGTCCCTTCAGGATGGACGCGGCGGCCCGGAGGTCCTCAATGCGGCCGTTGGTGCAGGAGCCGATGTAGACCTGATCCACGGGCAGGCCGGCAAGTTCACCGATATTCTTGACCTGGTCGGGCTTGTAGTCAAAGGTGACCTGCGGTTCCAGCGTGCTGATATCAAGGCTTCTCGTTTGCGCGTAGACCGCGTCCGGGTCGGAGTGCCACCTGGCGAAATCCGCGGTCGCCCCGGCAACGGAGTCATACCGGTCCTTGATGAAAGGCCACAGGTATTCGGCGGTCACCCGGTCGGGCAGGCAGATGCCGCTGGTGGCCCCGGCCTCGACCGCCATGTTGCACAGGGTCATCCGGGCCGCCATGTCCATCCCCTCAATCACCGGTCCCCTGAATTCCAGGATGCGGTCGGTGGCCCCGTTGACGGTCAGGGACTTGATGATGAAGAGGATGATGTCCTTGGCCGATACGCCGGGCTGCAAGGTCCCGGTTACCTCGATTTTCATGGTCTTCGGCGTCCGGAAGGCACAGACGCCTTTCAATATCCCCACCTCCAGATCGGTGGTGCCGACACCGGCGGCAAAGGCGCCGAAGGCGCCATGGGTACAGGTATGGGAATCGCCCATGATCACCGTGTACCCGGGCCGGATAAAGCCCTTTTCCGGAAACAGGGCGTGACAGACCCCGTTGCGGCCGACATCGAAAAAGTCCTTTATGTTGTGGCGCCGCGCCCAGTCGCGCATGATTTTGCCCTGGGTGGCGGTCTTGCTGTCTTTTGCCGGATTCACATGATCAATGACCGCCTTGATCTTGTCCGGATCAAAGACCCGGTCTCTGCCCTTGTCCACGAGATCAAGAATGGCTATGGGGGTAGTGATCTCGTGACACATCACGACATCAATATCAAGCACCATGTTATCCGGGGCAGGGGTGTCACGCAGATGCGCGGCAAATATTTTTTCGGCGATTGTCCGTCCCATTTTTCAAGTCCTTTTCGCTGTTGCAGGTCATCTTTGAGCCGGCCTGCGCAGGTTGTATGTTCAGGGTTTTTTATTACACTGACCGGGGTCGTGTCAAGTGACAAATAACGCAAGGTTGCGAAGTAATTTGGTATTTATCCGCCAGGGATGGATTCGGAGTCCCGACGCACGAATCCAGGGCTCTGGTGAACTTGTACGGGCTGAGTATGCCCCGAGGTTGTCGAACGCTCATTTATAGGCTATACAACCTTTCTATGAATTGAGAAAGAGGCGGGCGGCCCGGAAGGCGGCGCGCTGCAGACCGTAAAATAATTTTATTCAACAATAATGCAATAAATTCCACAAATTGCATAGGGTATCCCTCAAGCCGTCACGGATTCAGGAATAAATCATGGGTATAGATATGGCTCGAGTCAAATTATTTTTTGTTTTTCTATTGGTTCTGATTTGTCCCGGTCGGCTTTTCGCGGCCCACGGCGTCAGTATCGACGGCCATCTCAAGTACCCGCCCGATTTCAAGCATTTTGATTATGTCTCCACCCGGGCCGTGAAGGGCGGCTCCCTGACCCTGCACGCCCTCGGCAGTTTCGACAAGATGAACCCCTTTACCTTGAAGGGCAGCGCCCCCTTCGGGCTTGAGGATTTTGTCTTCGAAACCCTGGCCGTCCCCAGCTTGGACGAGCCCTTTGCCGAGTATGGCCTCATTGCCAAGGATATCAAAGTCGCAGCGGACAAACTCTCGGTAACCTTTACCATCGACGAGCGGGCCCGTTTCTCGGACGGTACGCCGGTGACGCCGGCAGACGTCAAGTTTTCCCTGGACACCCTGAAGAGCAGCAAGGCGCATCCTTTTTACCAGATCTATCTCCGGGATATCAAGGGCGCCGTAATTCTTGGCCGTCACCGCATCCGTTTTCTTTTTGCCCGGCCCAACCGGGAGCTGCACATGATCGCCTCGCGGTTGCCGGTTTTCTCCAAGGCGTTTTACGAAAAGCACGGCTTTAACTCCCCGGGCATGACTCTTCCCATCGGCTCCGGCCCCTATGTCGTGGCCAAGGTTAACCCCGGCAAATCCATCACCTACAAGCGCAATCCCGATTACTGGGCCAGGGATCTCCCGGTCCGCAAGGGAATGTTTAATTTCAATACCATTACCGTCAAGTACTTTCGGGACCAGATCGTCAGCGTCGAGGCGTTCAAGGCCGGTGAATTTGATTTCATGGTCGTCAATATCGCCAAGCAGTGGCAGCGCGACCTGACCGGCAAGCGTTTTCAGGACGGGGAACTGGTCAAGAAACTTTTTCCCCATAAAAACGATGCCGGGATGCAGGGCTTTGTCTTTAATACCCGGCGCCCGCTTTTCAAGGACCGCCGGGTTCGCCGGGCTCTGGGGCTGGCCTTTGATTTCCAGTGGACCAACAAGGTCATGTTTTTCGATCAGTACACCAGGTCGAACAGTTATTTCAGCAACTCCTACCTGGCGGCCACCGGCCTGCCCCATGGGCTGGAGTTGAAAATACTGGAGCCCTTTCGAGCCCAGTTGCCGGCGGCGGTCTTCACCACCCCGCTGACGCCGCCGTCAACCGCGCCGCCGGCAAGCCTGCGCGGCAACCTGGAGATGGCGGTAAAACTCCTGGCCCAGGCCGGCTGGCATGTCAAAAACGGTGTCTTGCAGAACAGCAAGGGAGAGCCCTTTTCCTTTGAGATCCTGCTGGTCAGTCCCTCCTTTGCACGGGTGATGGCGCCGTATGTGGAAAATTTACGGAGACTTGGTATCCGGGCCTCGTATCGCACCATTGATCCGGCCCTTTATGCGGACCGGATCAAGAATTTCGATTTCGACATGGTGGTCAATGTCTACGGCCAGTCCCAGTCGCCGGGTAATGAACAGCGCGACTACTGGTATTCGACTTCGGCCGACAGGAAAGGTTCGCGGAATCTGGCCGGGGTGAGCAGCCCGGTGGTTGATCACCTGGTGGACGACATCATCTACGCCTCCACCCAGAAGAGACTGACCGCGGCCTGCAAGGCCTTGGACCGTGTTCTCTGGTATGGCTATTACGTGGTCCCCAACTGGTACCTTGCCAGTTACCGGCTGGCCTACAGCTCGCGTTTCAGACAGCCGCGGACCCTGCCGCTCTATTACAATCCCTACCAGTTGCTAATGACCTGGTGGGACGGCTCCTCGGTAAAGCGACAGCGGCCGTGAGCGATCGGCAGACAAACCGCCTGGCCCTGAGCCTGCATAACCTGCGGCAGACGGCTTTTCTGGGCCGTCTGCTCGGCGAACAGGCATGCTCCGGCGACGTAATTCTGCTCCGGGGCTCCCTGGGAGCCGGAAAAACGACCCTCACCCAGTCTATTGCCACGGGGCTGGGGGTGCCGGATGAGTGCTATGTGACCAGCCCTTCGTTTAATCTGATGAATGAATATCCGGGCCGTTTGCCGCTGTATCATCTCGACTGCTATCGACTTGAGGACGAATATGATATTGAAGAATCAGGGTTGATGGACTACATTGCGGCAGATGGGCTGACGGTGGTCGAGTGGCCGGAGAGACTTGGCGCCCTGACACCGGAAGAGCGTCTGGAAATCGATTTTCAAGCGTCCGGGGAAGAGAAAAGAACGCTTATCCTGACGCCGCACGGCAGGACATGGCACGACCGGCTGCGTTTGATCGAGACGGCCTGGGCCGACAGTTTCGCTGCTGCCTCCAGGGACCGTTGAGGAAATCACTTGGCCGATATTGCGCTTGGATTTGGACCAGGTTGTTTTAGTTGCAGCAAAGAGAGGCATGATTAATGAAGAAAAAAACGATCAAGCTCAATGACTGCCGGAAGCAGTATACCTATGACCAGGACAAGGCCTGTGCGCCGCAGAAAACCATTGATCGTTTCATGAGGCGGCTGGAAGAGGCGAATCTTGATATCCTGGAGGAAGTGCGGCGGATCGATACCGGTCGCCTGGATATTCCCGTCTATTTCAGCGTTTGCGGCAAGGATGCCCTGAAAACCATCGGTACGAAAAAACAGATGGGCAAGGGCTCCACCCCGGTCCAGTCGCGGGCCAGCGCCTGCATGGAACTGGGCGAGCGATTCAGTTTTTTCAGTTTCACCAAGAACCCGGACAATTTCGTTGTCGGCGATTACGACGCCATGACCCGGGCCGGCTATCCGGTTCTTGATATTGAATATCTCCTGGCCTCGGTGCATGACGACAGCCACAGCCCTGAGCTGCTGCGAGAACTGCTGGCCGGCCTGCCCATGCAGTGGACCTGGGCAACCAACCTGACCCGCGAAGAGGATGTGCTGGTGCCGTTCAGCTGGTTTTACGCCATCAATGAATTCAACGGACCGGCCGCCGGCAACACCTATGAGGAAGCCATACTGCAGGGGGTCTGTGAAATTATTGAACGGCATGTCTGCGCCGTGGTCAGCCGGGAGAGACTGAAGACGCCGGGTATTGACCTGGATTCCGTGACTGACCCGGTGGCCAGGGGCCTTTTGGACAAATTTCAAAAATGCGGCATTGAGGTGTACTTGAATGATTTTTCCCTGGACACCGGCATCCCGACGGTGGGCGCCCTGGCCTGGGACCCCGCCACTTTCCCGGCGGAAAGCGAGATCATCTACACCGCCGGCACCACCCCGGACCCGACCAAGGCCGTGATCCGGGCCTTGACCGAGGTGGCTCAGCTGGCGGGGGACTTCCATACCAGTGCCAACTACGTGGCCAGCGGCCTGCCCAAGCCGTTAAGCCTGGAAGAGGCCGACTACGTGGTTCAGCCTGACCGGACGATTGCTCTGGATGAGATGGTCAGTCAGAGCGATCCGGATATGCACCGGGAAATCATCAACTGCATTGCCGCCCTGACGCGGATCAACATGGACATCCTAATCCTTGATGTCATGCATCCTGATCTTGGAATCCCGGTCATCTATACCATTATCCCCGGCGCCCATTTCCGGGAACGCGCGGCCAGCGGCGACGCGGCGCTCTTTGCCGCCAAGCTGGCGGCGGAACTGCTGGAGACCGAAGAGCTGGAGACCAAACTGGCGGCGATGCGGAAGCTGTTGCCCCATGCCTATTATCTCGAGTTTTACCGGGGCCGCAATCTCTACGACCAGGGCCGGGTGGAAGAGGCCCTGCAATGCTTCAAGCATGCCCTGACCATGGACCCGCTCGAAGAGGACGAACCCTATATTCATTCCTATCGAGGCTGCTGCCTCCGGGACATGGAGCGCTATGAGGATGCTATTGTCGAACTCGAAACCGGCCGGAAACTGGATGATGAACGTCCTGACATCCATAATATCCTGGGCGTCTGCCATTTTAAATGCGCCCGTTACGACAAGGCCGTCTTCCACTTTCAGCGTGCCATCGAACTGAACCCCGTATCTGCTATCGATTACGCCAATCTGGCCGTCAATCTCCAGAAGCTGGGCCGAATGAATGAGGCCATAAAAAATTACCATATCGCCCTGTCCCAGAATCCGGGGATTGAATTCGCCCGGAAGGGCTTGTCGGAACTGCTTGCACAGCAGGCCGGGGCATAACCCGGCTTTTCATGCGCTCATCACTGCCCCGGGACCTTAAGAAGATCCTGATCCGCTCGACCAACTGGATCGGTGACGCCATTATGACGACCCCGGCCGTACGGACGGTGCGGCGGAATTTCCCCGATGCCGAGATCACCCTGCTGGCCATGCCGTGGGTGGCGGATGTGTTCCGGGCCAGCCCCGACATCGACCGCATTCTGCACTATGAAAAAAACGGCCGCCATCATGGCTTGACCGGCAAACTGCGGCTGGCCCGGGACTTGAAGCGGGAAAACTTCGAGGCGACGGTCCTGCTGCAGAATGCCTTTGAGGCGGCCTTGATCACTGCGCTGGCCCGTATTCCCGTCAGGGGCGGGTATACCACGGACGGCCGGGGACTGCT
>VAPE01031882.1_pt1 | contig 11403 bp, 10 predicted proteins | sample 3393911 | NCBI WGS metagenome assembly VAPE01 (sample SAMN08290436, study PRJNA428436) | hydrothermal vent metagenome | isolation source: Deep-sea hydrothermal vent chimney | place: Atlantic Ocean: South-mid Altantic Ridge | reverse complement strand
CGTAACAGGTTTCAATCCACGCCCCTGTGCGAGGGGCGACTCCGTTCCACGTTCTTTGCGAAGGACTTGGAATTGTTTCAATCCACGCCCCTGTGCGAGGGGCGACGTAGTCTATTGAGGCATCCTATAATGCCAAAAGCGTTTCAATCCACGCCCCTGTGCGAGGGGCGACCGAAAACTTGATACTGTGACGGCAACAATGATTCGTTTCAATCCACGCCCCTGTGCGAGGGGCGACCATCTAAAGTATCATCATGCTAAGCGACATAACAAGTTTCAATCCACGCCCCTGTGCGAGGGGCGACCAGTGGAAACCGGCGTATGAAACAAGGTTGAAGCGTTTCAATCCACGCCCCTGTGCGAGGGGCGACATGCAGTTTTTTTGTTACTAGAACCTTGCCTTTTGGTTTCAATCCACGCCCCTGTGCGAGGGGCGACCTACCGGAACCTCCAGCCCTGCTGATATCCAGCGTTTCAATCCACGCCCCTGTGCGAGGGGCGACGTAAAGAACTAATAATTTATTTAAATTAGCTATGTTTCAATCCACGCCCCTGTGCGAGGGGCGACACGAATCAAAGGAGGTATCAATGCCAGAGAATATGTTTCAATCCACGCCCCTGTGCGAGGGGCGACGGTCGCTGCTATAGTGAAGGTATGCGCTTAAACGTTTCAATCCACGCCCCTGTGCGAGGGGCGACTCGATATTACACCTGATAACCAGGACCATGAGGTGTTTCAATCCACGCCCCTGTGCGAGGGGCGACTCGATAACTGCATCCGGCTCATATTGATCAAGGAGTTTCAATCCACGCCCCTGTGCGAGGGGCGACTATTAGCAGGCTGGTAGGCGGCCCACTGAATTTTGTTTCAATCCACGCCCCTGTGCGAGGGGCGACTTTCTTTTTCTCCCAACAAAAGCTACTAATATAGTGTTTCAATCCACGCCCCTGTGCGAGGGGCGACATTGTGGAAAGTATGAGAGCTGTAGTAGAGAGTGGTTTCAATCCACGCCCCTGTGCGAGGGGCGACTATCATCCGCTTACACAATGATGCACATGATGCATGTTTCAATCCACGCCCCTGTGCGAGGGGCGACATAGGAGGAGAAATGATTGATAACAATAAAACACGTTTCAATCCACGCCCCTGTGCGAGGGGCGACAATTTAACCAACGGTTCACGTTTGTTGAGAAAGTGTTTCAATCCACGCCCCTGTGCGAGGGGCGACGGCTGGTGATGAGGTGATCCCTCGACGATAGGTCGTTTCAATCCACGCCCCTGTGCGAGGGGCGACTGTTCTCTTATAACTTGTTGAATCTAAAACAGTTATTTCCCGTCATTTGCGAACCTCTCATTTTAAAGCCTAAAAGATATTCAGTTGTCAAAGAACATTCATATTAATTTCTTTATTCTTAATATGTTATATGCGATGCGAACCCTGCAGACAATATATGCGAACTTCAGGTTCGCAAACTTTTTTAAACAATCAACGGCCCGTCCTGGTCAATTGCTTTTTTGGCGCCAATATGTTCTACGCGATGCTTCCAATTTGCCCCCAGGAAATAAAATCTCAAGCTGTCTTTCTCTGGATCAATTTCATCAATTAGCCTTTGACGCAAAACTGTCCATTGGGCAGGATCAACAATACATTCAAAAACAGAATACTGAACCCTCTGCCCATAGTCCTGACAGGCTCTTGCTACCCTGCGTAAACGACGCTGTCCATTCTCTTCTATGGAAACATCATAACTTACTAAAACAAACATAACTCACCTTGCAACTATTCAGCCACAGCTTTACGCTGATTAACGCTAATATTTTTTCTTTTATTACAATAGACAAACCTCTTGAATTCCGGTTTCATAATATCTTTGTATTTAAACTTATCTGTGTCCATCTGCGTAAATCTGCGGCAAAAAAGTCTTTTTTTTATTTCCAGATAAACGGTGGATAAGCATCCAGATCGCCCCGCAAATAGCGTGCAAGAAGCAATGCCTGTGTATGAAACAGCAGACCGATCGTTACTTTCTCATTAATGAATGGATGCATAATTTCGTCCTGCTTGCGCTTCTGATAGGCAACCAGCACTGTTTTCCTCGTGTCGTCATCCATAAGTACAGCGCCGTTTTCCTTCTCTTCAAAACCCTTCCCCTGCACCTGGCTGAGGTTTATCAGGGAGAGCGCCAGCCTGTCGGCAAGGAAGGGCCTGAACTCTTCCATCATATCAAGGGCCAGCCCATAACGTCCCGGACGGTCCCTGTGCAGGAAACCGACCGCAGGATCAAGCCCGACTGTCTCAAGCGCAGAGCGGACATCATGCATTACAATCACATATAAAAACGACAACAGACAGTTTACTTTGTCCAGAGGAGGCCTTCTGTTGCGCTCCGTGAAAGAGAAATCTTTTTTCTGAGACGTAATGAGATTATCAAAAACGCTGAAATATGTATGTGCCGAGTCTCCTTCAAACCCCCTTATTACATCAAGAGAAGATTCGTTCTGTATTCGTCTCAATGATGAACTTATGAGTTTTGACGCCTGGCTGACTCCATCGGCATTTGATTTCTCCGGGTGATCCCTTAAGAACCTCTGCAAGACCGTCCTGGTATTGACAAGCTTCCCTGTCAGGACAGCACTGGCAATGTTTGCAGAAACGGCCTCATCATCAGCACGCCGGTACTGTTCCCTGCGCAATAGCACATTGCCTGAAACAGGCCCCTGAACCTTTGCAAGAAAGCGTCCATATTCGGTGAGGAAACTTATGGCAACATTCTGCTCGGCACAATAACCCATCAAAAATGGACTGCATGATACCTGACCGAAACAGACTATTCCCCCTATTGTATGGATCGGGACACGCAAGCGAGCTTCATTTTCTACTTTAACCACAACAGTTTCCCCTTCTTTGGCAAGGTATGCCCCCTGAGTTGTTACAAATAATGTATTCAGATGTCTTTTCATTATTCCCTCAATGCACTGGCAAGATATCGACTCGCCTTTCTCTTCTTACCACATATTTCAGGCAGACACAGTTCAACCAGAGAACATCTTTTGCACTTTTTGGAAAATTCAGGCTGAGGTGTCATTCCGCTTTTGATAAGCTCATGCACTTTTTTAGCAGTCTCTTCTGTCTCAGTTCTCAAAGCCTTGTCAAAGACTACCTCGTCCCTCCGCCGTGTCTTTCCATAAAACAGTGTACCACTATCTATTTCAACATTCATCATCTCTTCCAGGCAAATCGCCTGAGCGCAAAGTTGCACTTCAAAACTGCGTTCGCGACGAAGATGCCCTCTCTTATATTCAACTGGAAATGGCAACCAGAAACCGGAGACCCCTTCAAGCTTAATTCCGCCTGTTTCTTTCCTGTGAAATTCAACTACATCTGCTTTTCCTGTAAGCCCAAGCGTTAATGAGCGCATGGGTATGCTGCGTGTTATGCGAATATTCCCTCTCGCTTCAGTAAATGAACCGTCATCTACCCGTTCATGGAGTATTGTCCCTTCTGCGGTAAAAAGATTGTCTTCCCATATACCCTCAATAAAATGTAACGCAGCACGCCGCTCACAGAAGACAAAATCGGACAGCGCAGATACAGGAATCAAATCATCTTCTGAATAAAGTTTATTTTCCATTATTCGACGGTATTGTTTGTCCCTAATGGCGAAGATGCAGCTTCACACCCAGAGGCAATGGTTCATTCTCCCAGTTGCATTGAATCTTATAATCCAAAAATGATTCGGGGTAGGATTTACCTTGTCTTTTCACTTCTTCTTCTAAGTCAATCTTAATTCCATCAAAAAGTTTATATGCATGACAACAACCAAGCCGTGCTTCACGCTTGTTCTGCTCAACGTTTTTTTCACCCTGAGTTCCAATATGCTCAAAATCAAATATGCCACGCACATTCATCTCAGGACGTGCCGCAGACTGGTCATGGTCAAACATATGCGATAGTGCCTCGAAGAAGATAGTTAAATCCTCTTCTGTAAAGCCTGTCTTTTCGGCGAATGCCGGAGAAATAAACACTTTGCCCACATATAAGGCATATGGCACAATATGCTTATTACCCATAGTGCGATTCCCACCGCTACCCTTATCTTCAAAATTTTCTAATGATTTCTTTTCAGCTTGATCTGTAACAGCACAACGCGTTATGGAAATTTCTAACGGTGTAATAGGATGAATCGATTGGCCAAATGTAAACTGAACTGGTCCGCGCACTTGTCCAAATGCAGAACCTTTAAATATTTCATTGCCCGTTGAAAGAACTCCCCCAAATGCACGCAAATCATAAAATCGATTGCACAAATATTCAAGAGCAGCAATTTGATATTTGTCTTTTTCTTTATTTGGATCTGCTTTTATTTTCGCCGGAGCTTGTGCTTCATTAATCTTATCATTCAATACAGCACCTTGACGCACTAAAATATCATATTGTTGATTAGTCTTCGCATCTGGAGCAAATTCCAATATAAAATTCCTGATCTTCCGCTTCAAGCATACATCTGAAACCAGTCCTTTGTTGGTTGTTGGATCAATGCGAGGGAGATTCCCGGCATCCGGGTCTCCGTTAGGATTTCCGTTTACAACCTCAAACAAAACCATAACATCGTGACGATTAGAAATAATAGCCATAACCAATTCCTCCTTTTTTGTTATTCTGCATTTTCATTATCATCTGCAAAAACTTCTTCCCCTTTTTTCCCTTGAGTCTCCAGCCATTTACGATATTGTTCGCGATCAAAGGCTTTTTGTTGATAAAATCCCAATGCAAACCGCCCCTGCTCTTCCAAGTGCAGAATACGTGGAAAGTTTGGTGACTCACCGGGGTTTGCCCTGAATTTTGCTAAAACATCTTCTTTCCGTTTTTCAAAACTTGCAGCAGCTTTCTTATCTTTTTCATTTCCCTTCTGTAATTTTGAAGTATGATGTTGAGATAATCCAAGCAGAAGTGGAAAAACTTGAGCTGGAGCTATAGAAGCTCTGCCATAATATCGCTGAATAACTCCGGCATTAAGTGTTGGCTTCTTACCCCCACCTTCTTTGTTTGTTCTCAAGGAACGTTTTTGCAGTGCATCTAAAACAGCTAATAACCTCCCTGAGTTATACGCCGTATCCGGCGTATCCGCTAAATCATACGTTGGCATAAAATCACCCTCCTTTCTGTTTGGGTTTCTCATTAAAATTAACTTTATTAATGCAAAACGCGATGTGCTAAATGGAAATAGCTGTTCTTTTTCATCATCCTTAACCAATGCGCTGTGGAATTCATCGAGGATTGGTTTAAGCAACGTAATTGGCAACTGACCTTTTTCAAGTGCAGCTCGATATAAACAAATTATTCGCTCAGCAAGAAGTTTGTCGTCCTTATGCTCCTTGGTTTTCCTAAGTGTGGTTTTTGCCAAAAAGGGGATAGCATACATTGGCGGCGTGTTATTAGTCTGTTTATATAAGGAAATAATTTGCAGGTCATTCCACCACTGAGTGAAGTTTTTTTGCGCGGTTTCCAAAGGCTGTTCCAACCAGTATTGCACTGCCACCCGCCCGGCATTTCCTTTAAAAGCAACTGTATATAATTTTTCTTTTCGTAAAATCTCTCTGTCACTGATACCTGAAAATGGCGCCATAAGGAAATCTTTCACCTGCTCAGGGTATGCCTTATTGAGCAACAAATTGAACAGTCCTGAGATTTTCTGGTCATGCCTTGCCCAGAAACATACTGATACTGGTCCAATATTCAGATGAGTATCGTTGTCATCCAGTATTTTATTTAACGCAAGTGCATACGATGCAGCAACACGTTCAGATATCGGGGCATTTTGTCCCATCTCGAAACCATAGGACGAAAATGCAGGAGCTTCTTTCGCAAAAGAAACTATATACCCACCGGAAGAAAGACCGGGAATACCTAATATTTTCGGTTTATGCGACCGCGCAATCGGAACACCAGTTTCTCCTGTAACAAGACACAGGGTTAGATTTCTTTCAGAATCATTTTTTTGATCTTCATCTACGCCTTTGTCATTCGCAAAAGTGCTTTTAGCATAATATTGAAACCAGTACTGTCTTAAAGGGTCGATTTCACTATCAAATGTCAACGGCTGTCCGTCAATACTAAAAGCAATTGTTAGTTTTTTCATCATTACAGGTTTTTTCTGACCCACATCACCATATAACTCCGGTTCTCCCTTCCTGTTATTCTCTGTTTTTATAAATGGCAACTTAGCCCATACTTTTCCATCCTCTTCTTTTATATACTTTGACCTAAAGTTCAAGAGCGCCTTTAGCCTGACATCTTGTGTTTCATCGTATGCATTTTGAATTTGAAGCCAAAAATGAATAAAAGATTTTGTTGCATTCTTACCCTTCTTGGGATCAACAGGAATACATTCTCCGCTTATTTTGTCTCGCCCCAAAGTAGCAATTGTACTCTCGGCCAAAAAATATGCTTTCCCCCCGTTATTTTCACCGGGGAATCTTGGCATTAAATGTTCCTGCCCAATACGCTCTTTCCCCTTAGCATCTTGGTGCATAAGCTGGATTAGAGTATTTGCACGTAAATCGCCTTGTTTATCTATTGCTATCAAAACGTGAACATTTCGTTTTTGTAACGGCAAATCATCAAAAAGTTTCTGTTTTTGTGCATAGTCATATAAAGATTGCAACAGCATCACTCCACCTCCTTTGCCTGAGGCTGCAATAGAGTTATCCGGTCAGGGTGACAATCCATGACGGCATCCTTAATCTTTGCGTGAAAGAATACCGGCATAGGCTTAACATGCGGATTTTCTTCATCAGCAAGGCTTCGTTTTGCAGGATCGAAAACGTCGTATAGCATAATACCTAAATCTTCTTCCTGCCAATTGGCGAGTTTTATTTTAGACAAATCATCAACCCAATCAAAATCAGCGGCAAATTCACGGCATCCTAATCCAGGACGATGATAGCACTTACCCTTATACGCTCGCCTCTGCACTTCTTCAATATAAACACCAAGTGGGTGTTTACTGTGTTTTTTTGTCGGTAAGATTTCTGCGGTTATCAGATATTCAACATCAGCGAGCGCAAGCATATTCCGCTGGGCTGCATCTTTGCCACCGCCGCCTGCTTCAATGTATTTAACTTCCTTTGACCCTTTCATCCATTTCTGCGTTTCTTTGATACTTATTACAGCCGAAACTTCATTTCTCCTGAAACTAAACCATCTGCCTTTTTTAACCACCGCTATACTATCAATAATGTAATGTATCTCCGGCTCCCAAAAAATTGCTTCAAGCATACCGCGCGCGGCAGATGGCGTGCATACCGGATAGCTTACCCGTTCAACCTTCATTTCCGGCCGGGTAAAACATGCGTAATCTCCCCACACACGAACAGTAATTTTGTTTTGCTGGCTCATATCATCAACTCCTCCGGGGGCAGATTTTCTACAACCACCCCTCTATGTGTTTTTATATCATAGAACACTTTGTTTAGCACCGGTATCTCAAGACGCTCTGGTATTAACGGCGTTAATGCGTTCTTCAACTTATCATAGTCCGAATGAAACCCTTTACGCAGATTAACCATATATCTCTGTAAAGATCTTATATCGTCACGGTCAAACGATTGTCTTTTTCTAATTCTTGCAATAATATCTATAGCTTTCCCGTATGGAACAACAACAGCTATTGAATCATCCTTTATTACCCTTGCCAAAGTATCAACCTTGCGGAAGTTAAACTCAGCTCGCTCGTGTTGAATGGTATGACTTCCTTTACGCTGATAATCAGTTGGAGTAAGTTGATACAGTTCGGTAAAATATTCTTTAAATAATTCGGGGTCTGTTGCCAGACGAGTAATGTTGAGATATGCCGCTGTTATATTGGCAGCAGTGCTATAAATCCCTGGTGGCAATCCGCCGTCCTGCGGATTAAAAACGACCACCTCGCCTAATTGCAGTTTGCCGGTTTCATCAACAAGGAGACCTTCACGATTGCATCGCCCTGCCGATTGAACAATAGAATCAAGCGGTCCCATCGCCCTGAAAACAACAGGAAAATCAATGTCAACTCCTGCCTCTATCAGTTGTGTAGAAATAACCCGACATGGTTTTCCAGTCTTAAGACGTTTTTTAATGATATCAATTCTATCAAGACGGTGAGCCGGACACATGGCAGAAGAAAGATGAAAAACACTGTCATCCAAATCACTAAAACTGTTTCGCTCCTCAAGATTGCGCCGTATAGCAACCAGCAATTCATAAGCCTGTCTGCGCAAATTAAGAATACATAAAACCTGATTATGCTCAATCATTTTTTGTGCAAGGTCTTGCCAAGTCCACAGCAGATCAGACTGCTTGACCGTATATCTAACCCTTTGCAACGATTGGTATAAAATGTCCGGACTATGGGTTATCTCTACAATCTCATCATCAACAAAACCATTCTTCATATTTTTCGTCTTTTTAAATGCCGGTTGAGTTGCAGAACAAAAAACAAAGCTTACCCCATAACGGTTTTTTAATTCCCGTAAAACATCAAGCAACGGCTCAAGCAAATGTGTGGGTAACGTTTGGACTTCATCGAATATCACGACGCTTTGAGCAATATTATGAAGCTTCCGCGCCTGAGTAGGTGAAGCGGAAAAAAGTGTTTCAATAAACTGGACCGACGTGGTAACAACAATCGGAACATCCCAATTTTCCATTGCTTTTTCGATGTCTTGCGCCTGCGCCGGATCGGCGTTAGAGCGCGAAACATCAATAGCTGAATGATGCTCAAGCACATTTTCCTTGCCAAAAATCTCTCGATATTCTTTAGCGTTTTGTTCGATAATTGATAAATAAGGTATAACAACAATCACTCTGCGTAAATTATGCTGCTGAGCATGTGCTAAAGCAAATGCCATTGACGAAAAAGTTTTGCTGCCACCTGTCGGAACTGTTAATGAAAAAAAACCTTGTGAAGAAGTTTTCCCTTTATTAAAGCATGCTTCAAAAATATCGTTACGCATTTTTTTTAGTTTATCATTTTTAGAATTATTACTCTTTTCAAGACGTTTTTCTTGTAATTTCTGTAATAAATCGCTCGGATTAATTGAAACGACTTTTCTCTTCCATCGCAAATCTACTAATTTCAGTTTCTCGCACTCTTCCGTATTCAACCGGTCAGCGTCAATAAGTAAAGAAAATAACATACGTATCATAATTTCATAACGATATCTTGTTTTTTGTATATCGCTATCAGGACATATTTCTTTAAATTTTAATGATCTTATTTTCTCTGAGGCATGACTTAATATATCCGTCAGTCTATTTCTAACCTGATATTTCTCACCATTAACCAGAAGGTCTAAATCTGCGGCGTCATATAAGCCGGTATGGTGACCGGCAACCGCAAATGTCGCCGCTAAAGAGTTGTGTTCAAATAAAGACTTGCCCGCGCCATATACTGCATGAGCTGTATCAACTCCACTCTGCCGTTCTTTTCTTAAATACTCCTGGAACTCTGTGCGATATTTGCCTATATCATGTAGTAATCCAGTAAGTCTCGCCAACTCGGTAAAGAATTTATCATTTGGACGTATAACCTTGGCAAACTTAGCTGCCAGTTCAGCTGTTCCCTTCAGATGCTCATCAAGCGGCTGCCATTCAGAATCTAGCCTTCCTTCCAAACTATGTGCAAAATATTTCTGTATCATATTCGGAATTCACATTCAAAACTAAAAGTCTGTAATAGTTTTCCAGAACGGATCAATAAATGTTTGTACCATCATATTCGATTGTCCTCTCACGGGTTATCCATATCTCTGTCTTCTCAATTCTCATCCCGTTCTCTCCTGAAGCCGATCTTCTTCTGTTTCTTTTCAGGCGGGCTCATCAGTTGTTCGAAATAGTATAAATGTGGTCGCAATTTGCAACCACCTCAGGTTTCTCTTTCTTGTTCAACTGGAACATGGAGTCTTCAGGAAATCGTTTTCTGTTGCGTTTTACCTGTTCATTTACTCGTTTTGTTGTTGCTCCATATAGAGATGCCAAGTCCGCATCTATCATTACACGCTGTCCTCTAATTAATAACATCTTCTGCTGAATTGCATCAATTGTGACAATTTCCTTCATTACTCCCTCTTAAAATCACAACTTTTGTTAAGTTTTCAATCAACATACAGCCCACCCGTCATTATCTAAAAAATTTATCGTAGATTCTCCAAATCTTTGTCTTTTCAATCATCATAATTCATTAGAGTTAAAGAGTTCAGGAGTTACTTTCCCATAAATTAACCCTATCTGGACATTTACCTGTATAGCTCTCTCACTGTTAAGAACGCTTGAGAGCATGGTTAAGCCCTGTCCGGTGAAGACATGGGGCAGAGCAGAGGAATGTTTTAGTTTTGTCAGTCGAAACATGAAATCCGGCGGAAATCGCCTTTCGTTGCGTTTAACTGCCTGATTCAGCACTTTGGTTGCTACACCATAAAGTTCTGCAAGATCGCTGTCGAGCATTACTTTCCGACCACGAATCAAAAGTATCTTACCTTCAATCGCTTCAATCGGGACGGTCTCTTTCATCCCGCTGCCTTCATCAAAACCTGTAGCCCGATTCTTTCCCACGGGTCATTGCTTCGCTGAAACCGGTCGATCCTTGCCTTCAAACCCGCACCTCTGTCCATTAACTGAGAGATAACGGAGTTATCGATTCTGGGGATATATCCGAGCTTCTCATTTTGCCGGTAGACCTCTACGGCCTTTTCATCGTAAGGATTGTTTCGTTCCCTCGCCAACCGGAGAGGCTGGCCCTCTTTAAGCCTGCTCCAGACCTTTTCACCCTGATAATATTGAAAACCAGCCACAACAGTGTCCAGCAGCAAGACGGAATCAGATTTCCGTCCCGGCTTCCCGGCCTGTAATCCGATTAACGGAAAAACAAACAGAGATCTTATGAACTCTCTTCTTTTCATTATTTTATTACACCCTGGTTTTCCTCTACTCTCTCCATCATACCACAACCACTATGTCAGGCAGTGTCGTAGTAACAAATACCTGAACCAAGTTGACAGACCAGAGAAAACAAACCAAGTCTGACCTCTGTACTCTGTCTTCTGATCCCTTATTCCCCACTCCTAAAGCCTATCCTGCGACGGGGCTTTTTAGGCGGTTCTAAAATCTGACGCAATGCGTCAAAGACAATCTTGAACTGGGAATCATACTTCTTTTCCATTTCATCAATCTTTCTCTTCAGATCCTTATGAGTAGTTATCATCTCACGGAGCTTTGTGAATGTCCTCATTATCTGGATGTTTACCTGCATGGCTCTTTCACTATTAAGAACGCTTGAGAGCATGGCTATGCCCTGTTCGGTAAATACATATGGCCGATGACCGCCAAGATATTTCCGGGAAGGTATCGCATTTTGCGATACCAT
>VAPE01014726.1_pt1 | contig 11417 bp, 9 predicted proteins | sample 3393911 | NCBI WGS metagenome assembly VAPE01 (sample SAMN08290436, study PRJNA428436) | hydrothermal vent metagenome | isolation source: Deep-sea hydrothermal vent chimney | place: Atlantic Ocean: South-mid Altantic Ridge | reverse complement strand
CCGCTTCCCTCGCATTCATCGCCTCCCTTACCCGCCTTGCTATGATGCTCAGCTTCTCTCCTATTATCAGCATTCCTTCACCTCACAATTTAGGATTTTTTATTTTATTTATTTAGACCCGGCTGCCCGAATTTACCCCTGACTGCAAATTGAGCAATCAGAGGACAAGGTCAATGTTACAAAAGGACACATCCATTCTATGCTGAATGTCACCAATTCATACAGGAACGGTCTTTTAAAAAAGCATGCAGACGGAATTTTTGCCTTATTTATTTTAATACACTCGCAAAAAATCCCTGGTTGTCACCTCTGAAATAAATTCAGGGCAGGCTCTGAACTTGTTTCAGGCTCTCATAAGTTCTTGATTTATATAGATTTCCCGAAGTTAATTCGGGATTCAGAATGACAGAATACAATATTTCTGATTTTTTGTAAGTGCATCTTTATTTAATCTTTACATAAAACCAATAAAAAACCAAGATCTATTATAAGCATAATTTATGCCATTATAAGGTTATATCTCTTAGGTAAAGAATCCCCTTTCTCAATTAGAGTTCTGTGTATAAACTGCGGTCATTTGTCATTCCCGCAGGTTCGTGTCAGAGTCTCTCTCCGCTGTCGCTGTCGAAGGTGTGAATCCTCTCATGTGAGAACTTCAGAAAGACCCTTTCCCCCGGACTTATACCTTCCTTAACCGATGCCCTTCCCTTAAGTCTTTTATTATCCCATATCATATCCACCCAGAGAGCAGGGCCATCGAGTTCAACAAGTTCGGTAATTGCTTCAATCCCGGTTCTCTCCGCCTTACTGACATGGATATCCTCAGGCCTGATACCGAGAACGACTTTCTTCCCACGGGGAGGAGAATCCACCAGGGGCTCAAAGACGGTATCATTACATCTTACCCTGAGGGGATCATCTGAAATCAAGTCCGCCTCGATGAAGTTCATCGAAGGACTGCCGATAAACCCTGCTACAAACCTGTTTATCGGTCTTTCATATATCGCCAGGGGGGGATCGCATTGCTGAGGGAGCCCGTGGTTCAGGATAGCTATCCTGTCTGAAAGCCCCATAGCCTCCGACTGGTCGTGAGTGACATAGATGACGGTTGTTTTAAGCTCCCTGTGAAGCCGTTTCAGCTCTGCCCGCATCTCAACCCTTAACCTTGCATCGAGGTTGGAAAGGGGTTCATCCATGAGAAAGACCTTTGGCTTTCTTACAATCGCCCTCCCAAGAGCAACCCTCTGGCGCTGCCCGCCGGAGAGTTCCTTCGGTTTTCTCCTGAGTTGGGCTTCAAGACCGAGAATAGCCGCAACCCTTTCCACCTCGTGCCCGATCGACTTTTTATCATACTTTTTCATCTTTAAGGGAAAGGCGATATTTTCAAAAACCGTCATATGGGGATATAGGGCGTAACTCTGGAAGACCATCGCAACATCACGGTCCTTTGGTGAGAGATCGTTAACCTCGAGGTCGTCAAAGTAAATACTGCCGCCTGTAACCGGCACAAGACCGGCAACCATATTGAGGATGGTTGACTTGCCGCACCCGCTCGGGCCAAGCACGGTAAAGAACTCACCATCCCTGATGGTCAAATCAAGTTCCCTGATGACCTCAACATCAGCGAATGACTTGCTTACATTTTCCAGCCGGACTTCTGCCATAACATCTTTAACCCGGATCCTATGATAAAAAAATGCATGACGATGAAAAGGGGTGATATGACAAACCCGGGAGGGATTGCAGTTTCAGATAAGCCTCATCACACTCACAGCCGGCCTACCCTGTTCCTAAGTTCAAAACCCCTAAGGGTCGTTATCTCCATGTCACCCTTGTACTGAACCAACACCTTATGTGTATCTCCAATACCGAGAATAAGTTCCTTTATCTTTGGTATATCCCTAAGGAAATCAGGATTCCGTTCAATCTCTTCCGCTATCATCCTGTCTATCCCAAGGGATACAAGGAATGTCCCCTGTGGACAGTACCCTGCGGTGCTGAGCCCGATAGCCTCTCCCCACCTCTTTACGGATGAGAAGTTGACATGGGCTGTAATGTCCTGGCTGCCGACATTCTCATAGGGATCTTCAGATGTGGTATGATAATGATAACATAACAGGGTCCCCCTGTTGCGTTCCTCTGAATAATACTCCCATGACGGGTAGCCATAGTCCACTGTGATAATAAACCCCTCAAACAGAACAGCATCAACCCTTTTCAGAAAGTCCCTGATCGCAAGATTTACTTCCGTCCTGTACCCATCGATGACAGGGAGATTGTATTCCGAGATATAATCAAGAAGTTCCTCATTATCAATCCCCGGAAACACCTCTTTAAAATCATCCCCTTCACAGGAGACGTGAACCTCTTTGAATCCGTTCCGGTATTCAATCAGGTGTATCGGAAAGGCATCAAGGAGTTCATTTGTAATCACTGCGCCCCTGAAGGGCTCCAGTTCCTTCAGGTCCTTCACCCATTTAATGACATCTCCGGAGTCTTCAAGGAGTTCCTTTTGTATGTTTGAGGTATAAGGACTTCTCTCCAGTATTATGTATTGCCAGTTCCGCCAGTGTAGATTTCTTTGAACAAAGCCGATGATATCCTTGGCAAGAAAGCCTTTCCCCGCACCGATTTCAAGTACGGTAAAACCTCCCGGGGCACCCAGTTTGTCTCTCATTTCATCCAGCTGAACCGCAAAGAGCCACCCGAACACGGGATGAAGGTGAGGCGAGGTATAGTAGTCGCCTTCGGGCCCTATCGGCATCCTTTTAGACCTGTAGTATCCCCCATCCGGATAATAAAGGGCCATGTCCATAAATTCCATGAAGGTTATGGGGCCTTCCCTGGTGATCCTGTCAATGATGATCTTTCTGAAATTCTCATTATCCATGATTATAGCGAAGAGGTTTTATTATAACGGGCTGTTGCCCAAATAGGAAAATACCCTTACCGGCATTTAGTGATTTATACGAGGATATTGTAGAAACGATTCCCCGAACGCTTTCGGGGAATGACAGGACAAGCCGGAATGACGGACTGATCAAGTGTTGTTAATTTTTTTTGCGAATGAAGCAAACTTGGCTGATGAACATCCTGCAGCCAACTAACCGACGGATGCGGGCTTATTCCTTGTAAAAAACAAACTCAACCCTCCTGTTACTGGCCCTCCCCTCGGGCGTATCATTAGGGGCAATTGGGTGGGTATCTGCAAAACCGGCGATATTAATACGTTTGAGATCAATATCACCCCTCTCCTTGAAGAACCTGAGTGCAGAAATGGCACGTTCAGTCGACAACTCCCAGTTAGATGCATACCTGCCGCCGCTTACCGGAATATTATCGGTATGACCTTCAATGGAGACCTTTCTTGGAAACCTCTTCAGTATACCGACGATCTTCTCAAGGATCGGATAAGACTCCCTCTTGAGCTTCGCTTCACCGGCATTGAAGAATATCTTTCCCTTTACCCTGAGTATCACCCCCCTCTTGGATTTCTCCACATCCACATCCTTCTGAAGTCCATACCCGCTCACAATTTCCTTCAACTCTCCTTCTATGACATCGTTCATCACGCTTTTTGCAGTGGCGGAAGTTGCAAGGGGCTTCTCAAAAACCGCAGGTGAACTGCTTTGCTGAAATACACCCGTACTCGTTGGGAGGAATCCAAGCGCTTCCTGAATCGAGCCCATCGCATCCCTGAACTTCACCACATCCATCGTTGCAAAAGACAGTAGGAGCACAAAGAAGGTCAGAAGCAGGCTCATCATGTCGGCAAAAGTGGCCATCCAGGCCGGGGCACTGCTATCGCCTCCGGATTTTTCCTCCTCATCCATACTACCTCCTTCTCCTCATTTTCGGCGCAACGAATGCCATCAACTTATCTTCAAGTATTGACTGGGTAACCCCTTTGGTTATCCCGTCAATCCCGCTGATAATAATCTCAAGAGTGGTTTTTTCATTTTTAGTCCTGTCTTCGAGTTTTTCAGCAATTGGAATGAAGACGAGGAATGCAAGGACCGCCCCATAGAACGTCGTAAGGAGTGCAACCGCCATCGCAGGCCCGATAGATGCCGGGTCATTCATCGTCTTTAACATCTGGACAAGACCTATGAGGGTACCGATCATCCCCATAGCGGGTGCTGTAGCCCCCATGAACCTGAATACCTTGTGGCCTGTTTCATGCCTTTGCAGCAGGGATCTGAGTTCTATCCTCATGATTTGAATAATCTCCTGTGGGTCGATCCCGTCAACCGCCATCCTGATTCCCCGGGCAAGGTAGGGATTCTTGATCTTTTCGTTCTCCAGGGCAAGCAGTCCTCCTTTTCTTGCCTTTCCGGAGAGGACGACGATATTCTTTATCACCTTCTCAGGGGGTTCGCTTTTGTCCAAGAAGGCATTCAATGCAATATTGATCGCCCCAAGAACAACGGGGAACCTCTGCATGATCAGGGTAGCCATTACCGTGCCTCCCAGAACAATCATTATGCCGGGCAGATTAATAAAGGCCGTGATGGAACTGCCCATCAGTATTGAAGCCACTATCAGAACAAACCCGCCGACTACCCCGATAATGGTCGCTATGTCCATAGGTTACTACCCCCGGTTATATATGTTTATTAACTCTATCGACCAAAAAAAACAAAACTTTAATGAATCTCCCCGCCGCAGAGACGGCGGGGTATCTTGTTGATCTCGTCTATCTTGTTGATTTGGTTTCTTTGGTTAAAAAAACTGTAAAGTGAATTAGTGTAGGAGAATAAATAATGCAAGATAAACCACAGAGACACAGAGGCACGGAGAAAGAACTAAATTACCAATTATAAAGGTTACTATTCAGCCACAGATTCACCCCGTGAAATAAAAGGCTTCGTATAGTAGTGAAGCTAACTAAAGTCCGTGTATAAACATAACAATAGAGCCGTCATTCCCGTCCCGACAAATCGGGATTGGGCGGGAATCCAGTCTTTTCAATAACTTCTGGATACCCGACTACAGACTTCGGGCATGACAAAAATATAAAACAGCATTTTATACACAGACTCTATTTGAGCGCTTTTATCCTACTCTGCCAAGCCCCGTAAGGACGGAAAAGCAGGGACTTCAGACAGCATGGAAGGGGTAATTGCACGATTGCAATAAGAAAGCGACTGATTCTTTTTATTCTCCAATTTTATTCGGGTGTTATGATAAAATAAACTATGTTTAAAGGGTTTATGACAATACTTCTGTCACTGCTTTTTTGGACCTCTGTTTCAGCCGTCCCGCCGGCCCCCTGGGAGATAGAGGATATAATGGGAAAGGAAGCGGTTCCCTTCACCCTGAGGGATTTAAACGGAGTTGAGATATCGCTATCTTCCTTTAAGGGGAAGGTTATTCTTGTTAATTTCTGGGCAACGTGGTGCGGACCCTGCAAAAATGAAATGCCATCCCTTAATAAACTCTACAATACATACAGGGATAAAGGCCTTACCGTAATCGGCATATCCATTGATAGATCTGCCGAAGCAGTGAGAAACTTCATGAAAAAAATACCTCTCGACTTCCCTGTACTCCTTGACGGTAAAGTCATAATTTCAAGGAAATACAAGGTATTTGCATATCCGACAACATTCCTTATTGACAGGGACGGCATCCTCAGGGAAAAATTCATCGGTGAGGAAGACTGGAGCGACACCGAGTTAAATACACTCATTAAGAGGTATCTGAATGACTCAGGATAAAAGACCCGGCACCCTGCTAAAGTTCCTTATTTTTCTATTCTTCTTAATTGTTGCCTTTCTTGTTTACTCCTTTGCTATCGGGAGGCAACCTCCTGTAGGTGAAGGTGAAGTCACTGTTGTTACGGCTTTAACCGGTGGTGAAAAGATCTACCACACAGGGGAAAGACCCTTTGTTTTTCCATTTATACAGAAGTCATACATGCTCCGGACAGGCGCTATGGTTGTCTCTCTTGTTGACGATGAAGGTATGTCCTTATCTAAAAAAGGCAAAAAGGAGACAAGGATAGAAAGCCGGGTGACATACAAAATCGATGATGTCCAAAAGGCCATCAACTCCTTCGGGTTGAAGGATACCCATAGAGAAATCGGAAAGAGGATTAAAGAGGCTGTTGCAAGGTCTTTAAGGGATAAGGTCACGGGCTTTGAAACCATTGATAAGGCAAAAAACAGGATACCGTTAATCGCCGATATTCACATGGGGTTGAGTGAAACATTCAAAAAGGATGGACTGAAGATATTGAGTTACCAGATCAGACTCAGGTAAAAAAATCAGCGATACCGGTCGGTAATCAATATCATCCCACCGGCTTTCAAATAAAGCACCCTGTGGCGGTTACATAAAACCGGGATCAGGCGATAAGCAGCTCCGACTATCGCTCAAGACGATATTTTTCGACGGTTCCAGGGTTCCTGAAGGTAAGCTTTCCTCTCGAATCCCCGAACCCTTGTTTTATGCTTTCCTCGAACATGTTTCCTTGCATCTGACGGCGGAACGCGGGGGAAATATCGGAAGTCGCTCTATCCGGCGCTGTTTTTCACTGGATCGGGATTAAAATTATTAATCGAGCCTCTTGCAAAAGTCGTCATTCCCGTGAAAACGGGAATCCAGAGTGTTATGTAACCCATTGAAAATACTGAATTCCCACTTTCGTGGGAATGACAAACAAGACTATTTTTCAGACTTTTGCAAGAGGCTCAATCGTCTCAAAATAGTGCAGACATATTATTTAAAAAAATCCCTCCTGACCTCCCTTTGCCAAAGGGAGGGATTATCCCCCTCTTTGGCAAAGAGGGGAGATTTTTAGATTGATGTCAATTCAATTATGAGACTTTTGATAAAATAAAATTAATAAAAACGGTGGAGGGCAATATTATGTTCAGAGCAAGTATTTGTTTTTTTCTTTTCCTGCTGTCTTTACTGCCATCCTGCAGTTCTAATGAACCTCTTCAGCAGTTCCGGCCATCTGAATTCAAGGGTATCGCGTATATTCAGGTATCCAGGGGCAGCCATATCTCGGTGTTAAACCTGAAAACCGGCGAGATTGGACGGATACTCACGGGGAATAAATCTCAATCAATCTCTCTCTCCGGTGACAAAAAGGCCATCTATGCCTTCAGTTACAACGGCTCCGTGAGGAGAATCGAACTTTTGACCGGAAAAAGTTCCGAATGGAAAAAAATAGCCGGTGGTGTCTGTAATACAACTCCCGGTAAAACAGACGCTATTTTGATCACGGATCCTAAGGGATTGAGACTTCTTAAATACGAACCCGGTACGGGCAACGTTAAATCCCTGACGAGTATAAGAAAAGGTGTATGCGGCATACATGAAGGAAAAGACGGTTCCCGTATTTATCTCACAAACCGGAGATTATCGACGGTATCGATAATTAACACCCCTGATTTTAAAATCATTGAGGAAATCAAGGGAGCCGGGAACTCAATCCACAACACGATGGTCTCCCCATCAGGTGATACTCTATGGGTAGCCGAGGGCAATGAATTCAGAAACGGCAAGCCCTATGGTGTCGGTTTTTCAAAGTTAGAGGCAATGCAGGGGGGTATCAATATCATTAACTTACAAACCAAAGCCTTAGAGGATTTCATCATTGTGGGTGGAAATGTTATGGACCTATCTTTCTCCTCCGACGGTAAATATGCCTATGTCATCTCAAGCCAGATGCCTGAGTATGACGAAGCAATGCTTACCGTAGTGAATGTTGCCGCGAGGAGAGTAGTAAAGAATTATTCACTCTGCAAATCATGCCACATTTGGAAGGGGGTGAAACTTCCCGGCGGAAAGGCATTTGTAAGCGCCCTCCAGGTTGACGAAAAGGCAACCGCCGATTCCGTAAAGGGCGCTCTTGAGTCAGGATTTTTCAGCAGCGAGCCGGGCGGAGAGAGCACACTCTTAAAACAGATGTATGAGAATGCTGAATAAAAAGGATCACCTCTCCCCGGATCTTATGGCAAGATAAGGCTCCATTCTGGAGGCCCTGATGGCAGGGTAAAGACCTGAGAAGAGCCCTATCAGCAGGGCGGTTACTACCGTCATTAATATAACCGAGAATATAACAAGCGGTGAAGGCCAGATATAAAGCAGATTAAGGGCCGCCATTATGTTATTTTTAAAGACAAGGAAGACAGCAGCACCAAAGAGCGTCCCCAATATGGCGCCGATACAGGACATAAGAAGCGCCTCTGTAATGACGAGCCTGAATACGGTGGCTTTATGGGAACCCATCGCCCTCAGCAGACCGATCTCCCGCTGTCTTTCGTTTACGCTCATACTGAATACAACGGCAAGAATCAGCGTGCACATCACCAGAAGCACAATTACCGGAAGGAAGAACGTCTTCAGCATTGAGGTGAGCTGCCTTTTGACTGTCACGGTGGATTCCTTTACATTGATTGCCGTAACACCCTTGATGTCTCTCTCTATTTTTTTTGCAAGCTCTTTTACGGAGACATTATCCCTGACCTTTACAAAAACCGCTGATATACCCTCAGGATCAACATCCTTAACCGAAATGCTCCCTTTTTCAGGAGATGTTAGTTGTGAAAAGGATTTGTCGGTTATTATCCTCCTTCGAGGGATTTTTCTGGTTTTGCTATACTTTTTCACTGCCCTCAACATCCTTCTTGCGCCCTCAAGGGGTATAAAGATGGACTTATCAAAATAACCGAGCCCCGTGGGTTCAAGGCTTGCCACAACCTTCAGCTTTCTGCCATAGAGTGTTAAATCCTGGCCTGGATAGTACTTGACACTATCTCCCACCACCACGTCATACATCCCCTGCTCTCCATTCAGTGCGTATCTTATCCAGGGAGCAACGGTAAAATCCGTCTTTGGATCATAGGCTATTATAAGAAACTTCTCTGCTGTGCAACAGATCAACTGGGTAAAGGGCTGCATGTAAAGCTGCGGTGAGACCTTCTCTATTTCCGAATATCCCCTGAGTTTGGCAAGGACATCCTTTTTAAGATAAAACAATGTCGGCCCGCCGCTTATCAGGACTGTTTCCGCAGACTTCTCAGCTCCTTCCGGAACAATCATAAGATCGGCTCCAAGCCTGCCGGCGCCAATCTCCAGGGTACTCTCGATGCTTCTTGTAAGAAGAATATAGGAGAAAAAAATACCGATAACTATGGTAAGGCTGAGCACGATGGCGATAGTGCGGAAACGTCTCCGCCTCAGATTGGAGGCTGATATATGGTAGATTGTTATTACCGGCGGCCCCTCTTTTCTCCTGATAATGAGAGACGGGAGGCTTATCAGAACGGTAAGCAGGGAAAAGACGAGAAGAACCTGCCGTATAAAAATATGCGCCCTCAATGAATAGGTCTGTCCGAGTATGACTACAGGGTCCTGCGACTGGATATAGAAGCTGACAGGTCTCAAAATAAAGGATTGACATAGGGCAAGGATTCCTAAAATAACCGTTAACCATAGGACCCTTTTGTACTTGAAGGATGCCATACCGGTTATAATCACCAGTATTCCGATATACAGTTCCGGGTGGTACCATATTGAGCACTCGGAAAGAAGCCGAGCACCTGAGCCCCCTGCAAGATAATGTAAAGGGAGCGCAAAATGGGGAATGAGAATGAAGAGTATTCCGATTATTATGACCGCAAGTCCGGTGATCAATAAACTTCTCCTTAATTTTTTATTCTAACATTACAGCGGGCCTCTTTGCCAGAATCTTAAAGCCCCCCGGAGTAGAGACAGAACGGAATATTCGGTAAGTATTCTATCCGGCATTAACAAATATTGATAGCCAAAATTCTATATACAATAACAATTAAAAATATAGCTTGACAAGTAATGACTATTACCTATATATTTATAATATGAAAGGAAAAGCAATTTTTCTTCTGATTCTCTTATTGCTTTCTGTTTTTGCTCCTCCATCATTAAATATCGCCCCTGCCAGGGACGGAACCTATCTCTTGAGTCTCGACGTATGTAATGCCCAGGCAGCGTCCTTATCAACGAGCTTTGACGTTCCATGTATCTGTTCAAGTCCTGTTAAGGTATGCTCTATCTGTTTTATAGCGGTCCTTGAACCGGATACCGATATCTTCTATGCCTACCTGCTACCCTACCTTACGGAGCACCCTCCGAGAGTCTAAACCCAGACAACACCCGAGGTATTTAACGCCTGATTATTTCATCAGGCAAGAAGTACTTATGAAGTAGTATATTCCGTTCGGCGGAAGATACTTTCTTCATATTACTCCCCATTTAAACTTCTCCACCTCGGATGTACTGTTCGGGGTGGAGCTTTTTAAAAACTAAAATCTGGAGGCTACTAAATGAAAGACAGCATGGAAGAGAGACTTACAAGGAGAGATGTAATCATAGGTGCAGGCAAGGTGGTTGCCGGTGCAGCTTTACTATCGTCAATCGGTGTAATCAGTGGAGCCAAAAACGCCGAGGCGTACAGCTATGCAACTGATTTTAAGTACAAAAAACTCAATCCTCACGAAGTAGGCCAGATCGCTTATGAAAATTACTTCAAGCGGTGGTGTGCATCCTCTGTCATAGCAGGCCTTGTTACGCCACTGAAAAAGAAGGTTGGAGGCGCATGGAAAGGATTCCCAATCGACGCCTACAGGGCGTTCCATGGCGGGCTGGCCGGATGGGGGACATTATGCGGCTGCCTGTCGGGAGCGGCCATTGTAATAGGCCTTTCAACAAGGGATACTGATACTGCAGAGAGTATGATCAACGATCTCGCATTCTATTACTCCTATACCGAATTACCGAGCTTTACACCCGCCAAGATACTGAAGGCCCAGATACATAACATGACCGTGGCGGGCACGCCTGTTTGCCATGTATCCGTAGGTAAGTGGATGCGCTTAGAAGGTGTCGCTTTTCTTTCCAAGGAGAGGGCGGAAAGATGTGCACGCCTTTCGGCAAACATTGTAATGGAGAGCGCAAGAATGCTGAATGAATATGCCGCAAACGGCAAGTACAGAGCTAAACACAAACTGCTGTACAATGTCCTATCAAACGGCATCACATCCCAGAACAACTGCGCGGACTGTCATGGCCAAAACCCACCATCACCCAACAAAACTTATAACACGCTCAAGAAATAACTGACCGGGACCTGAAGAACTGTTCTGACGAGTAACAGGCGGGGTGGATGGATCCATCCATCCCGCCATAATTAGTGTCTGTGTATAAACTGCTGTTTTATGCTTTTGTCATACCCGAAGTCTGTAGTCGGGTATCCAGAAGTTACTGAAAAGACTGTAATAGTTCACCTATGGGAAAATGCTTAACAAGGAGTCAGGAGTCAGGAGTCAGAATGAAAAGAGAAAAAGCTAAACAGTTTCAAGATTTGATAGTCTGGCAAAAAGCGCATCAATTTGTTTTGGGTATCTATAAGCATAGTAAGAATT
>VAPE01011624.1_pt1 | contig 11431 bp, 9 predicted proteins | sample 3393911 | NCBI WGS metagenome assembly VAPE01 (sample SAMN08290436, study PRJNA428436) | hydrothermal vent metagenome | isolation source: Deep-sea hydrothermal vent chimney | place: Atlantic Ocean: South-mid Altantic Ridge | reverse complement strand
TTGATTTTTTCGAATTTGTTATTTATTTGATTTTTTGTAAATTGTTATTTGTGATTTTCTGCCAAAAAACAGACGAATATTAAGATTAAGATACTAAATATATTTTCGGTAAAAATGCAGACTGTAGTTTGCTTTTTGCTCCTTTGTGAAACCATTTTGAGCTTCCGGTCATGTAATTCCAATATTTTAAAACTTTCTAAATTACTACTCAAGCTCTATTTTTATAGATTCTTTATTGGTGCGTAACTTAATGTTAATCAGAGGAAAGCGTTATGCAGGATTTACGACTTTTGAATCGGTGATACATATATTGTTGAAGAGCAAATCTTTATCCTTCAGGAAGTTAATAATTAACAGCATAACAGGAATATTAAATGTTTTATTTTTGCCAGCTAACGAAAAAATTGATTTTTGATAGTTAACTAACCTGTAATTTTTGTGGATAATATTGTTCTGATTTCGGTAGTGGTTCTTGGCAGCCTCGGACTTGTTTCAGCGGTTATTTTATATTTTGTAGCCAGTAAGTTTAAAGTTTACGAAGATCCCATAATTGATGAGGTAGAAGCGGCTTTGCCCAAAGCCAATTGTGGCGGATGTGGTTATCCGGGGTGCCGTGCTTTTGCCGAAACTTCTACCAAAAATGCAAAAAATGAGAAAAATCTGGATGGTTATTTCTGCCCGGTTGGCGGTAATGAGATCATGCAGGAAGTTGCCGGCATACTGGGACTTGAGATTGAAGAAAAAGACCCAATGATTGCCGTTATCCGTTGCAACGGTTCCTTTGCTCATTCCCCTGATAAAGTTAAATTTGAAGGTGTTACTTCCTGTTCTTTTGCTCATGCACTTTATGCCGGCGAAGGCGGCTGCCAGTTCGGCTGTCTCGGCCTTGGCGATTGTGTGGATGCCTGTACGTTTGATGCTATTCACATGAATCCGGAAACAGGACTCCCGGTGGTAAATGATAAATGTACTGCCTGTGGGGCCTGTGTCATTGCCTGTCCGCGCGATATTATTGAACTTCGGAAGAAAGGGCCCAAAAATAAACGCATTTTTGTCTCCTGTGTGAATAAAGAGAAAGGAGCAATAGCCGTTAAAAATTGCGATGTGGCCTGTATTGGCTGCGGTAAATGCGAAAAGGTATGTAATTTCGATGCTATTACCATTACCGGTTTCCTCTCTTACATTGATTTTGAAAAATGTAAACTCTGTCGTAAATGTGTGGAAGTATGTCCCACAAACTCCATCTCGGAGGTTAATTTTAAACCAAGAAAACCCAAACCTGCTGTGGCTGAAAATGCAAAGGGAAAACCCGTCGGAATAAAAGCATCTGTATCTGCGAAAAAGCCGATAACGATTGATAGTCCGGGAGTTCAGGAAGGTATAAACACAGAAAAAACCGAAAAATAATATGGGGCTTTTAAAAACTTTTGTGTCGGGAGGAATTCATCCGCCGGAAAATAAATTGTCGGCAAACAAACCCATCCGTACATTGGCAGTTCCCGGCCAGGTGGTCGTTCCAATGGGCCAAAATCTGGGCGCTCCCTCAAAACCTTTGGTGAAAAGAGGAGACAAAGTGAAGACGGGGCAGCTGATTGCCAAAGCCGGAGCATTTATATCTTCCAATGTGCATTCACCCGTTTCGGGAACCATTTTCAAAATAGACAACATAATGGACGCCTCCGGTTATCGTCGCCCGGCTTTCATTATTAAAGTGGAAGGTGATGAGTGGGAAGAGAACATCGACCGGTCGGATATGCTCATTACCGATTTAGATATGGAAGCCGACGAAATTATCGCCAGGGTAAAGAATGCAGGAGTCGTGGGAATGGGGGGCGCTACTTTCCCCACTCATGTAAAACTTATGATTCCACCCGGCAAAAAGGCCGATTGCCTGATTATTAATGGTGTAGAGTGTGAACCTTACCTTACGGCCGATCATCAGCTAATGCTCGAAAAAGGTCCGGAAATTATCATGGGAACAAAAATCCTTATGAAAGCCTTAAAAGTAAACCGGGCTGTGATAGGAATCGAAAACAACAAACCCGATGCTATTGAACTGATGACGGAACTCAGCCGGAAAGAGGAGGGAATTACGGTGCGGGCTTTACAAGTTAAATATCCGCAAGGCGGTGAGAAACAGTTGATTAAAGCTGTTACAAACAGAGAGGTTCCTTCCGGGAAATTACCTGTTGAAGTGGGTTGTGTGGTACAGAATGTGGGAACGGCTTTTGCTGTTTACGAAGCAGTTATGAAAAATAAACCCCTTATCGAAAGAGCAGTTACCGTTACGGGAGAAGCATTGGAAAATCCTTCAAATCTGAAAGTGCGGATAGGGACACCTGTAAAATTCCTTGTGGAAGCTGCCGGCGGCGAACCGGAAGATACGGGAAAAATTATTGGTGGTGGCCCCATGATGGGGAAAGCTTTGGCTACACTGGAGGTTCCGGTTGTAAAAGGTACCTCGGGAATTCTGCTTATGCGGGAAGAAAATGCCCATCGTGTAGAAGAAGGTCCCTGTATCCGTTGCTCAAAATGCACACAGGTTTGCCCCATGGGGCTGGAACCTTTTCTTTTGTCGCGCCTGGCACGCATTGGCCGTTTTGAAACTGCAGAGCAGGAAAAGGTGATGGATTGTATCGAATGTGGTTCCTGCCAATACACCTGCCCGGCAAATATTCCCCTGCTGGATTATCTGCGCCTCGGCAAAAACAGGGTGGGAGCCATGATAAGGGCACGAACCAGGAAATAGGGGAGTTGTTTGTTTAATGAATTGAAAGAAAAAATATGAATATGCTGACAATATCCGGATCCCCGCACATCCACGGGGATAATGACACCAGGAAAATAATGTATGGGGTGGTACTGGCATTGTTGCCGGCCATGGTTATTTCCATTTACTTCTTCGGACTTGGTGCACTCAGGGTTATTTTGGTCTCAGTGGTATTTTGCTTGCTTTTTGAATGGCTTATCCAGAAATATCTTATCAAAGGCTCCATTACCATTACAGATGGCTCGGCTTTGGTAACAGGTATTTTGCTGGCTTTCAATGTGCCTTCCAATTTGCCTGTATGGATGGTGATTGTGGGTGCTTTGGCAGCTATCGGTATTGGTAAAATGTCGTTCGGCGGGCTGGGAAAAAACATTTTTAATCCGGCCCTGGTCGCCCGGGTTTTTCTGCTGGTTTCCTTTCCCGTAGAGATGACCTCCTGGCCCAAACCGATGGCCATCACCAAATCACTGGTAGATACCATTACGGGTCCGACACCGCTGGGTTTTATAAAAGAAGGTTTGGGAGCTGGCAAGGCTATGTCTGAATTATCACAGCATCTGCCCGATTATGCACAGCAACTTGTGGGACAAATGGGTGGCTCTCTCGGAGAAGTCTCGGCGCTGGCACTTATCCTCGGCGGCGCCTATCTACTCCGTAAAAAAATTATTACCTGGGAAATACCGGTTTCTATTCTAATAACGGTGTTTGTCTTTTCGGGGATTTTGTGGTGGATGGATCCGCAACATTATATTGATCCTGTTTTTAATCTGCTAACAGGCGGCCTGATGCTGGGAGCTATTTTCATGGCAACAGATATGGTTACTTCACCCATGACACGTAATGGTCAACTGCTCTTTGGTTTCGGTATCGGATTGATTACCATGCTTATCCGGGTTTGGGGCGCCTATCCCGAAGGGGTCTCTTTTGCCATTTTGCTTATGAATGCGGTAGTGCCGCTCATAAACAGAGGATTTAAACCCAAACGTTTCGGCTCCGTACGTGTAGTGAACGTGGGCAATTGAGTTATGAAAAAGATGAAAACAATAAATAATTTGTAAAAATGACTTCAAAGAAGGAATCGGGTTTTGTTAACATGGTGCTGACACTTTTTGTTGTAGCAGTTGTGGCTGCATTGGCTCTCGGAAGTGTTTACGTGGTTACTAAGAAGCCTATTGCTCTGGCACAAAAGAAAAAACAGGAAGCTGCCATCAAAGCAGTATTACCGGCCTTTGACAAGGTGGAAGCCAGAGAGGTGCCCGATGTCGATGGCAACGACTCCTTACTTTTCAATATTGCCACCAAAGCCGGAAATCTGGTGGGTGTGGCTGTAAACACCTATACGGATAAAGGTTTTGGCGGCAGAATAGATGCCATGATTGGCTTTTTACCCGATGGAACCATTTACAATACCTCCATTCTGAATCTGAAAGAAACTCCCGGGTTGGGAACGAAACTGCAAAAAAAGAAATCTGATTTTCCGGATCAGTTTATGGGGAAAAATCCTAAAACTTTTCGCCTGAAAGTGAAAAAAGACGGAGGAGATGTGGATGCCATTACGGCGGCAACCATTAGCTCACGGGCCTTTTGCGATGCTGTCCAACGCGCTTATGATACTTTTGAAAAAGAGAAGGACAAGATAAAATAATGACACACACAAAATTTCCGATAAAAACATATCAACTATGAATCAGGTACAAAATCTTACCAAAGGTCTTATAAAAGAGAACCCTGTGTTTGTGTTGTTGCTCGGTATGTGTCCGACACTCGGCACAACCACCTCCGCCATCAATGGTTTGGGGATGGGCCTTGCCACGGCTTTCGTACTCGTTATGTCAAATCTCGTTGTCTCTCTCGTGAAAAATCTGATTCCCGATAAGGTGAGGATTCCCGCTTTTATTGTTATTATTGCCTCGTTTGTTACCATAGTGGAGCTTATCATGCAGGCTTTTGTCCCGGCTTTGTTTGAGCAACTCGGACTGTTTATTCCGTTGATTGTTGTCAACTGTATTGTATTGGGCAGGGCAGAGGCTTTTGCTTCCAAAAATACCGTTTGGTCTTCTGTTATAGATGGCCTGGGCATGGGACTGGGTTTCGCTTTGGCGTTGATCATTCTCGGAGCAGTCCGCGAACTTTTGGGGAGTGGTGCCATATTTGGTATTCATTTTATAAAAGGAGATGGAATGCTGGTCTTTATATTGGCTCCCGGAGCTTTCATCGCCTTGGGATATATCATTGCTCTTATCAATAAAATCAATAAAAAAATCGCTTAAACGCTAAGCTATGGATTATTTTGTAATTATTATTTCCGCCATATTTGTCAGTAATATTGTGTTGACCCAGTTTCTGGGTATTTGTCCTTTTCTCGGCGTTTCCACACGTATCTCCACCTCCATCGGAATGGGAGGCGCGGTATTGTTTGTTATGACACTCGCCACCATGACAACCTGGATTTTCCAGTATTACGTACTTGAACCCTTCGGTCTTGTTTTTATGCAGACCATCGTTTTTATCCTTGTTATTGCCGCACTGGTGCAGATGGTAGAGATTATTCTTAAAAAGATCAGCCCTTCGCTATACCAGGCATTGGGAATTTTCCTGCCGCTGATCACAACAAACTGTGCCGTTCTCGGAGTGGCTATTCTTACCGTTCAAAAGCATTTTGATTTAATACAGGGAGTTGTATTTGCCATGGCCACGGCTATCGGTTATACCATGGCATTGGTTATTTTTGCCGGCATCCGCGAACATCTTGAGATTATCGAGGTGCCGAAAGGTATGCGCGGTGTCCCCATCGCTCTCGTAACGGCAGGAATCCTGGCACTTGCTTTTATGGGATTCACGGGGATGGTGAAATAAATGCAGCGCTTGTCATCCTCTTTCTGCAAAATGCACATTTTGTATTGTAACTCTTGTTATTTTTACCCTTTCAAAACAGATGAGAAAAATGGAAAAAATTGCGCTGTTTCCCGGTTCTTTCGACCCCATCACCCTGGGGCATGTTTCTGTTATCCGGAGGGCGCTGCCTCTTTTTGACAAAATCATCATTGCCATTGGTATCAATTCCGACAAAAAACACATGTTTCCGTTAGAAAAGCGCAAGGTCTGGATTGAGTCCGTTTTTATAAACGACCCGACTATCGAAGTGCAAACTTACGATGGCCTTACGGTGGACTTTTGCAGGAAGGCGGGAGCAAACTTTATCCTGCGTGGACTGCGCACAGCGGCAGATTTTGAATTTGAACGTAGTATAGGACAGATAAACAGAAAACTATTTCCTGAAATTGAAACTGTTTTCATCCTTACGGAGCCTGAATTTACGCCCATATCGTCCTCCATTGTTCGTGACGTATTCCGGCATGGTGGCGATATCAGCGGGATGGTCCCCAAAGAAGTTGTCCTGTAAATCCGGTTATTACCGTGAAAACATCTCTGCAAAAGGCTTACTGGGACAAAGTTGCCACCAAAAAAAATTTCACCCTTCGTCCCGATTTTCACCTGCTGGAAACCAGTATTGATAAGGATGCTTTTATTGTGGATTGGGGCTGTGGTTACGGACGGACATTGGAGGAGCTTTACCGGGCCGGTTACCGGAACATGTTGGGGCTGGATTTCTCCGGTGAGATGATTGCACGTGGCCAAAAGTCTTTCCCCTGTTTAAATTTGCAAATTGTTGAAAATGCACATACGAATCTGCCTGACAATTCCGTTGATATGGTGCTGCTTTTTGCACTGTTGACCTGTATTAAGGAGAATGAAGAGCAACAGAAGCTTATGAAAGAGATCAGGCGGATATTGAAGCCTGCCGGATGGTTGTATGTGGTCGATTTTCTGTTGAATGACGATGAACGAAACAAAAACAGATATGCTGCATTTGCAGCGAAATATGGCGTGTACGGCGTTTTCGATTTGCCCGAAGGCGCCATCCTCCGCCATCATGAAGAAAGTTATGTGAAACGTTTGATGAAGGATTTTAAAACAACACATTTTGCAAAAATGCAGTTTAAAACCATGAACGGGCATATTTCCAATGGATTTGTGTTGATGGCGCAAAAAAAGAGATGATGCAACTGAAAAAGATCTTTCCACTTTTGCTGTTCTTGATATCGGCCGGTCTGAATGCACAAAATGTTCAAATTACCGGCCATGTGGAAGGCTTTGCTCCGGGAAGTCTGGTGCGGGTTTTGGTTTATGCCGATCAGTTTTCCCATCTCGAAAAAACACTGGCCACCACCCGAACGGATAGCGCCGGAAATTTCAGCCTGACATTTCCTGTAAAGCAGACTACTTACGCCATGCTTGCCATTAACCTGAAACGTACCGAATTTTACCTGAAACCGGAGGCCGTTTGCCATTTTATCATTGCTCAGGATTCTCTTATTCGCAATGCTTCCCCGTTTGAAGATATCCCGCTTCGCGTGGGTATAAAGGCCGAAGATGACAGCCTGAACACACTTATCGGAATCTATAATGGGCTTTACAACAAATTGATTATAAACCATTTCAGAGATATCTACCTGTTCCATAACCGTGAGATACTGAAAAACTTTGAGGCGAAAGTCAACAACCGTTTCGGACAGATTAAAACGCCCTATGTGCAGCACTACATACACTATTCGCTGGCTTCTCTTGTCTGGGGCTCACGCACAAAGTCGTTACCGGAAATAGTGGCTGCTTATTTTGCCGGAAAGCCTGTTTTGTATCAAAACATTCAATATACCAGACTTTTTCTTAACTTTTTTCAGGTTTATTTCGAATCAACCATAAAAAAGCCGGTTACCCGCGACAAACTTGCGAATGTCATTCCGCAACGGAATTTGAAAAAGTTAGATACCCTTTTTGCTTCTGACTCTGCGCTTACAGCAGATGCCCGTGTGCGGCAACTCGCAGAAATGGTTCAGCTCGCTAATCTCTACCCGGACCCGGGTTTTGAAAAAAATGATATTATGTCGCTTTTTAAGCAGATAGCTGCAAAAAGTGCTTTTGCAAAAAACAGGAAAATTGCCCGGGACTATTTGGTAAAACTCAATATTTTGCAGCCGGGAACGCCTGCACCCGCTTTTCTTTTACCTGACTTTATGGGAAAAGAATTTTCGTTAAAGGATTTCAGAGGAAAATTTGTGCTGCTTAGTTTTGTCAACACGCATTGTCCGGTTTGCAACAAACAGCTGAACCAATTGAATAACATTAGCCAAAAGCTGGGTCCAGGATTCACCAACCTGACAATAGTAAAAGGAAAAGCAACTCCGGAATTTATGCAGAAAGAGAATCCTACCGGTTATAGCTGGCCGTTTTTATTGCTGGGGAAAAGTATTTTGATACTGGAAAAGTATCAGATAGTTACCTACCCGGCTTACGTACTTATCGACCCGGAAGGCCGTGTTGCCATAGCTCCGGCGCCTATGCCCGGTAATAATTTACAACAATATATTACCGCCCGGATGAATGCATTCAAAAAAAGGGTTAAAAATTGATGGGCTTTCAATACCTTTGCAAAATAATTGAGCTTGTCAGTTTAAGCCATTAAGGAACAATAATTGATGAGAATAATTTTCAATTTAAATATATTATGATTGGATTTATTAAAAAGGTAATAGGAGACAAAGCTTCGCGCGACCATAAAGCAATTTCTCCTATCGTTAGCAAAGTTAAAGAAGCTTACAACGAGATTAAAAACCTGAGTAACGATGAGCTGCGTGCAAAAACACAGGAGTTCAAAGAGAAAATAACTTCCTATATTTCCGATGATGAGAAAATGATGGCCGGGCTCAAACAAAGGATTGAGGATGAGCACGATATGGTCATGCATGAGAAGGAGAAAGTTTATGATCATATTGATAAGCTTTCTACGGAAATCTACGACAAAACACAGGAGATACTGGATATATTGCTGCCGGAAGCCTTTGCCGTCATGAAAGAAACTGCCCGCCGTTTCAAAGACAATACGGAGGTTGTGGTAACGGCAAACAACTGGGACCGTCATTTGGCCACTGTTCTGGATAATGTGAGAATTAAAGGAGATAAAGCCTACTATAAAAATCAGTGGATATCAGGCGGGAATCTGATTACATGGGATATGGTACCTTACGATGTGCAGCTTTTCGGCGGCGTTGTATTGCATCAGGGTAAGATTGCCGAAATGGCAACAGGAGAAGGGAAAACCCTTGTGGCTACGCTGCCTGTTTACCTGAATGCCTTGCCGGGAAAAGGGGTGCATGTGGTTACCGTGAACGATTATCTGGCAAAACGCGACTCCGAATGGATAGGCATGTTGTTGATGTTCCATGGTATGAGAGTTGATTGTATTGATAAACACGAGCCCAATACCGCCGAGCGTCGTAACGCTTACCTTTCGGAAGTTACCTACGGAACCAACAATGAATTCGGTTTTGATTATTTGCGTGACAATATGACAGGAGACCCGGAAGAGATGGTGCAACGCGAACCCTATTACAGTATTGTGGACGAAGTTGACTCCGTTTTAATTGATGATGCCCGTACGCCGCTTATCATTTCAGGGCCTACACCAAAAGGTGAAAAACACGAATTTGATACCCTAAAGGGAGATGTGGAAAAGTTGTACAATGCTCAGAAAAATCTTGTGTCCCATCTTATTTCCGATGCACGTCGTATTTTAAAAGACAATCCGAAGTCGGAAGATCTCACCAAAGCCGGTGACCTGATTTTTACAGCTTACCACGGTCTTCCGAAAAACCATGCACTGATTAAACTTCTTAGTGAAGAGGGAAACAAAGCCCTCATGCAAAAGCGCGAAAGCTTCTATCTGCAGGAACAGGCCAAAAACATGCACATTATAGATGATGAACTCTATTTTGTCATCGATGAGAAGAACAACTCTTCCGACCTTTCGGAAAAAGGTATCGACCTGCTGACAGAATCCTATAACGACCCCAATTTCTTCATCCTTCCCAACATCGGTGAACGTGTCGCAGAGTTGGAAAATCAAGATCTGGATGAAAAAGACCTCCTGCAAAAGAAAAATGAAATGATTACCGATTATTCTATTAAATCGGAACGGGTTCATACGGTTACTCAGCTATTAAAAGCCTATACGCTTTTTGAAAAAAATGTGGAATACGTTATCATGGACAACAAAATCAAGATTGTTGATGAACAAACCGGACGTATCATGGAAGGCCGTCGTTATTCTGACGGTTTGCACCAGGCACTTGAAGCAAAAGAAAACGTAAAAGTTGAAGCGGCAACGCAAACTTATGCCACGGTTACATTGCAGAACTATTTCAGAATGTATAAGAAACTTGCCGGAATGACCGGTACTGCCGAAACGGAAGCCGGTGAGTTCTGGGATATTTATAAACTGGATGTTGTAGTAATACCCACCAACAAACCCATAGTGAGAGATGACCGGCAGGATTTGGTTTATAAGACAAAACGGGAAAAGTACACGGCAATAATTGATGAAATTGAAAATCTGGTAAAATTAAAAAGGCCATCTCTCGTAGGGACTACTTCCGTGGAAACTTCAGAGTTGTTGAGCAAGATGTTGATACGGAGACATATCGAACATAACATCCTGAATGCCAAATTACACTTTAAGGAGGCACAGATTATCAGAGAAGCCGGACATGCTGCAAGAGTAACTATTGCCACTAATATGGCTGGTCGTGGTACCGATATTAAACTGGGTCCCGGGGTGGTTGAGGCAGGCGGGTTGGCGATAATTGGTACCGAAAGACATGATTCGAGGCGTGTGGACAGGCAGCTGCGTGGTCGTGCCGGACGTCAGGGCGATCCGGGAAGTTCCCAGTTTTATGTTTCGCTGGAGGACGATCTTATGCGTATGTTCAGCTCGGGACGTGTTGCCGGAATTATGGACCGCCTCGGACTGAAAGAGGGGGAAGTTATTCAGCACTCTATGATTACCAAATCCATCGAACGGGCTCAAAGAAAAGTAGAAGAGAACAACTTTGGTATCAGAAAACGTTTGCTGGAATATGATGACATTATGAACTCACAACGGGAGGTTATCTATAGAAAACGCCGGCATGCCCTCTTTGGCGACCGTCTTGCAGTAGATATTTCCAACATGATGTTTGACCTCTGCGACCAGATTGTTACTGAAAATCAGGAGAATAGTGACTATAAAACTTTCGAGATGCAACTTTTGCGGGTGCTTTCTACCGAATCGGTGGTTACTGAAAAAGAGTTTCTGTCGATGCCTCCTGAAGAGATTATCGAGAAGCTTTTTGCAAAAGTTTACAAATCATATCAGCAAAAGCGTGAACGCCTTATTATGCAGACTTTCCCCGTGGTGAAAGATGTGTATGAAAATCAGTCACAATACGAAAATATTGCCATTCCTTTTTATGATGGGCAAAAACAGGTTCAGATTATTGCTAATCTGAAAAAAGCTGTCGAAACGGAAGGAAAAGAAATTGCCCTTGCTTTTGAAAAAGGTATTGTCCTCTCTACCATTGACGAAGCCTGGAAAGAGCAATTACGCGAAATGGATGACCTGAAACAGTCTGTCCAGAATGCCTCTTACGAGCAAAAAGACCCGCTGTTGATTTATAAGTTTGAGTCGTTTAACCTTTTCAAACTGATGATCGAAAAAATCAACAACGATGTAGTCTCCTACCTTATCAGAGGAGATATTTACAATCCGAACCAGCAGGCATTCAG
>VAPE01029303.1_pt1 | contig 11439 bp, 8 predicted proteins | sample 3393911 | NCBI WGS metagenome assembly VAPE01 (sample SAMN08290436, study PRJNA428436) | hydrothermal vent metagenome | isolation source: Deep-sea hydrothermal vent chimney | place: Atlantic Ocean: South-mid Altantic Ridge | reverse complement strand
TAAATATATCTGCTATATCAGCTGTTTTATTTTTAGGCTCTATATCTTTTGCAATGGCTTTCATTCATACAAGACGCTACGTAAAAAGCTCTGATTATCAATTCAAAAAATTAGCAAACGACTTTGTTCTTGCCATTGAAGATATTTGTAAAAATTTCAAAAATGGAAAACCACTAAAAGAAGATCTAACAATCAGCAATATTTGGAATAATCTTTTCTATAAACAAAGAGATTTAGAAGACTTCATCTTAAACAATTGTAAAGATTTTAATCAATTCCAAGCTTGGCAAAATTACATAAATAGCTTAGGTGAAAATTTACTTTTATTTACAAAGTCACTGCCACGATTTATAAAATGGGATGCAATGATTCAAAAACTTAATCTTAATAATTATGCTTCTATATCCTTTGCAAAGTATGTGCATGAATTATTTGAACAAATTTTAAATAATGAGAAAGTATGGTTTAAAAATGAACTTATAAATTTAACCAAAGATTTGGATTTAAAAAGCGATGCTTTATTACAAAATATCTTAAATGAAATAAAAAATATTGACGGAAGCTTTCTAACATATCCTGATAAAAAAGAAATAGCTCTAAATATTTACAATGAAATGCTAAATCGTAATACATCGAATAAAAACTATAAACTTTGGGAATTTATTAAAAATCATTTTCCATTTAATAAGCTTTAAGTTCAAAAGAAAAAAATATGCAGAAAATGTCAGCACAAGTTTAAACTGCTACAAATATCTCTAACTTTTTTTAATCTTTCTTTGGCATCATATTCTTTATTTTTGTTAGTCTTTGTGAATAATTTATAGATTTGATCTTTTTTTTATCGTATTTCAAAAGTTTTGAAAGAAATTTATTAAAGTTCACCTCTTTCATTATAAATCATATTTATTGCATGAGAAATTTTTCAGATAAACACAATCGGTTATTTAGATGATATTTGTATGGAAAAAATTTGTATGAAATAAATAACTTGCATTTTTAGCAAAATTAAAAACCATAGAGATAACTCAATTCACTTAGCTTTTTAATTTCTAAAAATAGAAATCTTTCTAAAAAAATTTCTAAATTTTGAATCCCAAAATAATAAAACTAAACACTTTTATTGACTAGATAAGATTCTAAATATAATTTTAACTTTTCTTGTTTTTGCTCCGGATACTTTATCCTAGAATGTCTTATTAATAAAAGAGTTTTAACAATTGATTTTTTCACTATTTTCATCTCTTCAAATGTTAAAGAGCAATCATCGAATTGACCATCTTCAATTTTATATTTTACAATCTTATTTATCAAAGCTAATAAATCTTGTTGTGTAATCTCTTCTAAAGATCTAGAGGCAGCTTCCATAGCATCGGCAATCATAATGATAGCAGCTTCTTTTGATCTAGGTTTGGGTCCAGGATATCTAAAATGAGCCTCTTCTATTCGATCAATTTCTTGTTTTATCTCCATTTGTTTTCTATAAAAATAATAAACCAAAGTAGTTCCGTGATGTTGCTTTATAATATCGACAATCCGTTTAGGTAAACGATATTTTTTAGCTAACATCTCCCCTCCTGTCACATGAGAGATGATTACCTCTGCAGATTCTTGAGGAGTTAAAAGTTGATGAATATTCACACCAGAGCCTTGATTTTCAATAAAATAATTAGGATTGGTTAATTTTCCTATATCATGATATAAAGTTGCTACCCTACAAAAAAGAGCATTTGCACGAATTTCTCGAGCTGCAGCTTCTGCAAGATTGCCAAGAACTAAAGAATGTTGATATGAACCTGGTATTTCCAAAGCAACTCGTCTAAGCAGCTCGTGATTAGGATCCATATATTCCATTAAAGTAATATCGGTAAGAACATCGAAAATGGTCTCCAAAACAGGTAAAAGTCCTACTACCATAATACCAATAATCAATAAAAAAATCGCTGAAGTTGAGATATTGATAATCAAGTTCAAATGAGACAATCTATTTTTAATAAAGCTAAAGGCTAAAATAATAGGAATGACCCCTAACATACATTTTGCACAAACGATAAATACTTGAGTTCTTTTTCTCATACACTTAGTTGAAATAATTACTATCAAAGATGCAACTAAATTTATTGTTAAAAAAGAAGAGCGATCAACAGCAAGAGAAAGAGTTGCGATAATACAAAGAACCGTTGAAAAAAATAGCGATATTCTCATATTAAATAAAATACTAAAAAGCAAAGCTGCGAAAGGTATAACGATCGGACAAACTGCTAAAGAACTGCTATTTTTTAAAACGATCAATTCCATAATTTTAGCACTAAGAAGTGTTAAAACTAAAATGCTAAAAATCAAAGAGAGTTGTTGTACAGATCTGAGTATTTTTGGATCTTCTAATTTCAGATAAAAAACAGCTAAAGATATAAAAATAATAGACATCAAAACATTACCTAAAATGGTAAGAGGCTCCAAAAGATTACTATTTTTCGCTAAAGCGGCTTTCATAGCTCGCATTATCGCTACATGTTTAGCTGTTACTTTTTCACCACAAGCAATGATTAATTCACCTGCATTTATATGGGAATATTTTTGAGTTATATTTTTTTTTATATGTTTTTTCACTTGCGACAAAGCTAGATTATCCAAAATGAGTCGATAATCATTGTGTTCAAAATAATCCACAACAAAATTTAGAGTCTCTTCTGGAATATTTTCTAATTTTTTTGTGAATAATATGGAAAAATAACCTTTTGGAAGAACAAATTCTTTTTTATTTTCATGATTTAAAGCAATATAATTTTTAGTATCAATTTTATACTTTTTCATTTTTTTAATCGTTTTAGAATCACTAAATCTTGTTGCAATCAACACATTTTCAAAACGATCGACTATATCATTTATTTTCTCATAACTTATAGATGGAAGATTTTTCCATTGTGGATGATCGATTAAAAATTTTTCAAAATTCATTCTTTTTAATTTTATTTGTTTTGCATCGATAAAATATATCGAATTGATATTAGCTATTTTTTTTTGCTTAGAAAGTATTGTCTCTTCATCTGGATAGTCAAAGCTTATTTGAGATACCACATATTTATTAGCTTTAGAATTAATATTTAAAACATCTAATTTGATTTGTTGAAAATGAAAAAACAAAGTAAGGCAAAATAAAAAAATTAAAGCTAAAATAAGCTTAAAACCAAGATCGTTTTTTTTTAGTTTTCTCAAAATGTCTCTAAAAACAATATTCATAACAAAAAACTGCTTGCATCATTAATACTACAAATTAATATTTCTATAAATATAATTTTACTGGACGAATAAATAAGTTTTGCTAAAAATAAAAGTCAAAAAGAAACATCTTATGAGTGAAAAATATCAAATTTTAGCTAGAAAATACAGACCTCAAACCTTTGAAGAAGTCGTGGCACAAACATCTATTGTAAAAACGATAAAAAATGCTATTCGCTTCAAAAAAACAGCTCACGCTTATCTTTTTTCAGGAACAAGAGGAACAGGTAAAACCACTTTAGCTAGGCTTTTTGCAAAGGCACTAAACTGCAAAAATTTAACTGCAAATTATGAGCCTTGCAACGCATGTCAATCTTGTAAAGAGATCAGCGCTTCTCGTTCATTAGATGTCATTGAAATAGACGGTGCATCAAATAGAGGAATCGATGATATTCGTCAAATTAATGATACGATAAGTTACTCGCCTTGTGGTAATTATAAAATTTATATTATCGATGAAGTTCATATGCTTACAAAAGAAGCCTTTAATGCTCTTTTAAAAACCTTAGAAGAACCTCCAGAAAATATCAAATTCTTTTTTGCAACAACTGAAGCTCATAAAGTTTTACCTACAATCGTAAGTCGTTGTCAAAGATTTGAATTAAAAAGAATATCCAATGATTTAATCATAGAAAAGTTAAAAAAAATATCAATCGATCTTAAAAGAGAGATCGAAAAAGATGCACTATATCAAATAGCTAATTTTTCCGAAGGATCTCTCAGAGATGCGGAATCTTTATTAGATCAAATTTTTTGCTACTCTGAAGGCAAAATAACTTTAGACTATATCAACCAAGCCTTAGGTTTTATCAATCTTGATTATTTTTTTGAACTCGACAAAAAAATCTTTGAAAATGACATTTATTTTGCATTTGAGTTTGCAAATCAAATACATACATCTGGAAAAGATTTATCTTATTTTGTAGAAGAACTAACTACTCATTTCAAAAATCTTTTAATTTTAAAACTAAATGAAAAAAATGGTCTAAATTTTTTATCTGATAATTTGAGAAAAAAATATTTAAAATCTACTATCAACTATTCACAAGAGCAACTTTTTTATATTTTAGATCTTTTAACCACGGCTATATCTGCAAACAAAAATACATTTAAAAAGATTCATTTAGAATCGCTGCTCTTAAAGATTATTAAAAGCAAAAATATCATTACTGTAGATATTTTAGTAAAAAGACTAATCGAGCTTGAAGAAAAAATAAAATCATTGATCTTTTCTGAAAAACCCAGATCTGAAAAACAATCAACTACAAATCCTACTACTTTTAAAAATGAGCAACCAAAAGATAAAACTAATATCCAATACAAAAAAATAAATTTTAGTTTAACAAAAACTAAAGACATCAAAGTGATAAATCCTAAAGAACAATCCCACTATGACACCCTCTTAAAATTTACCCAAGTAGAATTCGATGCTATAAATAAAGATTAAACATATAATTAATATCAATCATTACAAAGAAAAATAATTTTTAGAGATATATCGAAAAATTTGAAAAATCTATAAAAACTTTCAAGACTGCAGCTAAATCTTTCATCTATTCACCGATTTTTGAATTTTTTTGAGTATATGACAAAATTTATTTTTTACAAAAAAACACTTTGTGAAATATCAAAAATAAAAGATAAAAAAAATTACAATAAAGATTTGAAAAATAAAAATCGAACTAATGAAAGGATCAGATTTTATCTAAACTTCCCAAAAAAACAAACTCATAGATTTAAAACAACAAAGTCAAAAGATAAAACTTCCACTAACTTTTATTTTAAGCTGCACAATATAGCTAGCCTTTTACTTAATAGCGTTGAGCTTGAAGACAAGAAATATTTTTGCATTCATTTACACAATCATAGATAACAATTAGTCGAATGAATATATTTATTTAACGCGAGTTTCAGCCGCAAAAAACTAAATTTGGTAAAAGTTCATTGTTTATAATTATTTTCTTATCTTTATTTGGAAAGATCATACTACTTAGCTATTATTGAAAAAATATCTACTACGATGCCTTTTGTGATGGGAGTATTTTTTCATGAAACTGGCTCATTTAGCTTTAAAATAATTGGGCATTTTTAAGACTAACAGAAAAATTTTTTATTCCAAGGTTATATAACTTTTCTAAAATTTTTTCATCAGCAATCATCTCTCCACATAAAAAAATCGGTTTTTTTAAGTCATTTGAAGCCTTTATGATCATTTTCAAAAACTTTTCTAAAGCTGGATGAAATTCTTTTAATGAAATCTTATTAGATGCAAAAGTATATCTTAAAAGATCGTTTGTACCAATCGATAAAAAATCTACTTCTTTAGCTATTTCATCTGCTAACAAAGCCGATGCTGGTGTCTCTATCATAGATCCGATCTTTATAGGTGTGGATATTTTTAGATCTTTCCTTATAAAAAAGATGATTTTTTTAATTTTTTTTATTTCATCTAGATCTTTTACAAAAGGAATGAGAATATGGATATTACCAAAAGAAGATGCTTTTAATATAGCTATTAATTGATCTTTTAAGATTTTTGGGTTTTTTAAAAGTAAAGACACCCCCCTAGAAGAGAAAAAACAGGTCTTGTTAGTATCGATAATGTCATAAAAATTTTTATCCGCTCCCAAATCAAAAAGACGAATAACAAGTGGTCGATTCTTTAAAACTTTTGCTATACTTTTAAAAACATCGAATTGTTCTTTTTGAGTAGGAATATTTTTTTTTAAAAATAAAAGTTCTGTTCTAAGCAGCCCTATTCCTGATATTTTTTTATCATCTACTTGATCTACTTCTTTTAAAGAAGAAATGTTTACAAAAATATTTATATCTTTTTTTATTTTTATCTTCTTTTTTGTTAAAAGTAGTTTTACTGAGCTTTTATTATATTGTTCATAAGTTTGCTTTGTTGGATTTATGATGACTTTTCCTTCATGAGCATTGACAATTACTTCTCGCATATCGATATTTTTCATCTTTTCTATATCTACATTCGATACAAATGGAATATTTTTAGATCTAGCAATGATAGCTGCATGAGAGCCATAACTCGTTTTAGCACTTATAAAAGCTGAGACTTTTGAAGCATCTATTTCAAAAATATCTGATGGAGCTATTTCATCAGATATAATTATAGATTTAAGAGATATCTTTTTACATTTATCAAGCTTTGCTACTTGTAAATTTTTCAAAACTCTTTTAAAAACATCAGAAATATCTATAATTTTTTCTTTAAAAAAAGGATCTTTGATCTTATTTTTATATTCAAAAAGTATTTGTTTTAAAATTTGATGAATACTTTTGTTTTCTTTTTTTATTTTATCGATTACTTCTTTTAAGATAACAGGATCATTTAAAATTTCTAGATGAGTATCTAAAATATCAAAAGTTATTTTAAGTTCATCATTTGCAAATCTTTTTTTTATCTCCAAAATTTGTTTTTTACTTTTTTTAATTGCTTTTTTAAATTTCAAAATCTCTAAATCTATATCCTTTTTGAGATAAGTTTTTTCTTCAAAAACATTTTGAGAATTTAAAAAGATTGGTTTACCAAAGCCAATTCCATGACTCAAAATTTGAGCAGGCAAAACTATCTCGTTCATTTTTTTTCTCCAAATCTTTTTTGTCAAAAATGTTTTTTTAGTTTATTCATAATATCTTGTGCATCAGGACCAATTACAGTAACTACAATTTTAGCATCTTTTTTAGCCGCAAGCATCAAAATACTCATAATGCTTCTTGCATTGATAGTCTCTTTTTTATAAGTAAAATGAACTTGGCATTTGCTATTTTGAAGAAGCTTTACAATTTTCATTGCAGGTCTAATATGTAGGCCCAAACTATTTTTTACTTTCAAAGTTTTAGTTACTCTCACTTACTTTCCTTATCTGCAATTTTTTTAAGTAATTTTTTATTGAATTCTTTAAAAGAATCAAATCCACTCAATTTCAATCTTTGATTCAAAACTAAAGTCTCTATCAATAAAATTAAATCTCTTATAGGATTTACAAAAATTAAATAAAATGGGATCTTCACACCTAAGATATCTACAAACTTATTTTCAGATCCAACTCTATCATTAAAATGATTAGAATCACTATTTTTTAATTCAACTACAATATCTATAGTTACTCTCTCTTTTATACAAACCATACCATATAAATGAGCTATATTTACAATGCCAATATTTCTAATCTCGATTAGATTTTTTGTAATTTCAGGGCTAGTTCCTATAAGAATATTTTCATCTTTTTTTATAATCTTTACAACATCATCTGAAATTAATTTATGTCCTCTTTCTATAAAGCCTAAAGCAATTTCACTCTTTCCAATAGACGACTCTCCTTGAATTAATATTCCCATTGAAAAAACTTCAACCAATGTCGCCGGGATTATTGTTGTTTGCAAAATCTCATCGTTTAAAAAAACTATTATTTTACCAATGAGCATATCTGTTTCCATATCCGATCTAAAAAGCGCTATAGAATTTTTTTCACAAACCATTTTCAATTCTTTCAATGGCATCATTTTTTTTGAAACTATTACAGCTGGAGTCTTTTTAGTTAAAATTTTTTCAAGCCTAAGTAGTCTTTTTTTTGGATCTAAATCTTTTAAAAACTCAATTTCATTTTCTCCCATGATTAAGATTTTAGAAGAATCATAATTTTGGACATATCCCATTAAACTAAGACCTGGTCTGTGAACTTGTAGTTTTTTTATTCTTTTTTTTAGCCCTTTTTTATCTGAAAGTAGCTGCAGTTTTAAACTGCTTTTTTGTTTTTTATAAAAATCTTCAACTTTATAAATCATTTAAAATCCATTATTTCTAAATAAAACATGAGCCAATCTAAAAAGGTTGGAAAACTCAAATTTTCAAATAAGTTATTTTGATAATTAGAAATCGTTCCATCTACATATGAAAAAAACACATTTCCCATTTGAGATACGGGATACCAAGAAGCTAAAAAACATTGAAAATCCATTTTATCATAGCTCTGATAGAAAAATATCAAATCTTCAGGATCTATAACATGTGAATTAGATTTTATCATTTTATTTTGACTTTTTATTAAATCTCTCATGTGATTTGTGATTTCGAAGATATTTTCAGCCTCTAATATTCCTGTATCTGAATTTTTAGCAAAACCCGAATGTATTTTTAAAAATTTTAAATAGTCCACTGGCAAAATATCATTAAACTGATTATTAATTTGGCAAATATCTGCATCACTAAGAGGTGGTAGACCTCTAAAAAAGGTAGTATCATTTTGCATACTATAGACTAGCTCAACTTTATAAGGATGATTCATTTTTTTTGTTAAAACTACCGATATATCTTCCATTTTAAAAAAAAAATCACAAACTAGTTGATAAATATTTGGAATATAAGGAAGGGTTTTTAAACAAAAATCTGAAGAAAATTCCATTCGATCTTGTAGGTTTAATGATATAAGCTCATACCATGCTTTTGGAAAATTTTTTACAAATTTTTGAAGCCCCTCCATTTTATGAATTTTCGTATCGACAATAATTACATCTACAAATCCACTTGCTTGATTTTTTTGATAAAACTCCAAAGCTAAACGATTCATGTAACCATCTCGAGCTAGATTGTCATTTTAGCTCATTAAAAATTAAAAAAAAAGAAAATTTTATTTTTAAAAAAAGCAAATGCAGCTCAAACTAAATACAAATTTTAAAAATTTCATAAAATGAAAAACTTAAAATTTTTAACTGATTTTTTTTATTTCTATCCATCTATTTTATATGCCTTATTTTTTCTATTAGGTATTGCAAACTATTTATTAAACAATTTCGTTTTATATTTTATTTCAGCAATATTTTTTTTATTTACTTTAAAAAATAAAAAAACATTTTTTTTAGCTTGTCTGTTTTATTTTTCTTCTTTTCTTCTTTTAAATAACGATATTCAAAAGATAAAAAATCCTATTGAGGGAGCTGGATTTTTTAAGATTTCTTCTATAAAAAAAAACTACAGTTTTAACAAAAAATATTACATCTACCAAGGGGATTTAAAAAAGTTTAAATCCAGAAAAATAACTACTATAAAAAACATAAAAATATCTATTTATTCTAAAAAAAAAATAAAGCCAAATTATCTATATGAAATAAAAGGTTTTTTAATTCCCAAAGACAACTATCAATTTCAATTTCGCATAAAACATTTAAAAAAAATAAAGCCAACAAAAAATATTGCTTATCTAAGATTTTTAATAAAAAAAAACTTCGAAAAATATTTAAAAAAGTCAATTTTTGACAAAAACTCTGCTAATTTCTTATATACGTTAATAACAGCAGAGAGCAGATCAAAATTTTTATCTTATAGTTTTGCAAAAATAGGACTGCAACATGTATTAGCAATATCCGGATTTCACTTTGGGATAATTACTTTATTTTTCTCATATTTTTTAAATCTTTTTCTTCCCAAAAATCTAGTTACTTACATTTTAATATTTTTAGTAAGCTTATATTTTCTATTCATAGGCCCATTGATTTCCGTTCAAAGAGCTTTTGTAATGATTCAAATAGCTCTTTTTGCATCTATTGCTAATAGAAGATATTTTGCTTTAAATGCTTTAGGTATTAGCCTCATTATCATTTTACTAATAGATCCATTAAACATCTTTAAAATTGCTTTTCAGCTAAGCTATTTAAGCTCATTTGCTATACTTTTAACATTTCCATCTATATCAACAATTATTTGTAAAATCTTAAAAAAAAGAGATGCAAAACAAATCAATGATCTTAATCTTTTATCTAAAATAGGCTATAGACTTATTTTATACATCAAAGATAGTTTAACTTTATTACTATCTGTAAACATTTTTATAATTCCAGTTATTTTATATCATTTCCATAAATTTTCCTATCTCAGTCTCATTTATAATTTATTCATTCCCTTTTTAGTTGGAATTTCAATGATCTTAGTTATTTTCGGATTTATCTTTCACTTCATGCTACCTGCTTTTGGATTTGGTATAAATTTCATAAATACCTATTTCACAAAATTTATTCTAAAATTAATCAGCCATCCTCCAGCTAAAATAGAATTTTATTTAAGAATAAAAAGTATTTCGTTTGAATTTGTAGTCATTTATATTTCAATAGTTACAATATTTTTTCTAATATTGAGGTATTATTTCAAATACTCACATGCTACTCCTCAATATTGCAACTTCTTATAATACTTTACTTTAAAAAACTAAACATCTTAAAAAATCTATTAAAATTTTTAACTATATCCAAATCCAAAAAGCAAAAAATTACAATAGAGCTTTGAAAAGTAGGATTTGACTTTTTCCAGTATAAAAATGAGCCAAAATTTGAAAAAAAATTTTTAAAATTAAATATAAATTTCAAAATTAAAATTTTTCAAATTATTTATGAACTTAAATATCAGTTCAAAATTTATATCTTAAAAAAATCTACAGAGTAAGCACAGAAATTTCACCTCATCCTCTCGCAAAACCGCCCTAACACTACAATAAATTACTAACTAAGTAGAAGGCTTAATATATATCCCCCACCTTAAAATAAGTATCAGTGGTGAGATATAAATATAGAAAAACAATCCCTAAGAAGGGAAAAGATAAAAAAAAAATTTTAAATTTAGAGTTTCATCTTATCAGAAAAATTTAACTAAAAAACAAATCAAATTATAAAGGATAAATTCCTATGCAAAAATCTTTGTGCAAAAAAAGCAACAATAAAAGTGAGGTTCCCAGAGCTGACACAATATAAAATAATTTTTCTATAAATAGCATTTCATGAGACACTCTTTGTATTAGTTTAGAGGATATATGGCTTTAGAATGCAATACTTTATCTCCTTTTCCAAATTAGAGTATCCTAGAATGGATAGAAAGAAATTATATACATGTAAAAAAATATTATTTTGTGCAGTGATATGTGAAGCTGAAAAGTTAGCACGATATTGAAGATTTTGTAAATGCAAGAATTGGCTTTCAAAAAAATTCCCTTGTGCAAACTCAATACCTTCTACTATAGGAAGATTCTTTTATTTATTAGATCCAATAGGCTTTTAATTAGTGTCTGGGAAAAAAACTAGTAAAACGTTTCTATATATACATCAGAACTACTTTTTTATTAATCTTTTATAGCGAAGAAGATTTCTTTAAAATGC
>VAPE01011952.1_pt1 | contig 11448 bp, 13 predicted proteins | sample 3393911 | NCBI WGS metagenome assembly VAPE01 (sample SAMN08290436, study PRJNA428436) | hydrothermal vent metagenome | isolation source: Deep-sea hydrothermal vent chimney | place: Atlantic Ocean: South-mid Altantic Ridge | reverse complement strand
GAAAAATTCATATTTTAGTTGAAAAATTTGTTTTTTTTAATTTTTTATTGTCTATTTCTTTCTAAACAAGCTGAAAAAGAAGGGTTTTTTCCCAGACACTATCTAAGAGAATACGACATATCTCTGAGTGTAAAAAGAAGAGCAATCTAAAAAGAGAAGACTTGATAGAATTGGCTTCGTCGCTTAAGCTTGACATTATACAGCATGATAAAGACATAATTAAAAAAACACAAGCTATATTTGAATCATGAATTTACCAAGGATCAACTAAATAAAATAATACTATTAACGCGAGTTTCAGCAGCAAAAATTAATTTTGTAAAAGCTCATTTTTGTTTATAATTACTTTCTTATCTTTTGGTTTGAAAAGTTATGAGTACGCTATTATTTCAAAAAATTAAATCTACTACGATGTTCTTTTGTAGTGGTAGTATTTCATGAAACTCATGTTACTATTACATAAAATTCAAAGAAGTTAGAAATTAAATTTACTTGTTATAAAAATAATTTTAATAAGGGTTGTTAAATTTTATGATAGGAATTGTTGATTTAGATCAATTTTGATAAGTTCGACCATATTCAACTTGAGATATTGTATAAAATAGATCGATTTTTTCATCTTTTAGTGATTTTAGAAAAGAATCTAGTTTTTCTTTTTCCATAATGAACGAAATTTTAATAGGGACGTCACTTGCTAGTTCAAAAAAATGCTCTTCTTTAATTTTTCCTAAGTGACCATATCCTGCAATAGCGCGAAATACATTTCCACCTGAAATATTGTGTTTTTTAGCAAATTTTAAAAGCCATTCATATAGAAGAATACCTTTGTGTTTTTGGTTTTCATAAGTATATAAAGAGATGAGTTTCATAAAATCCTCTAATAACTTAAGATTTTGATAGCATAAAGACCTAAAAAAGTTGCAAAGATACTTCCTGCTACATGAGAGATGATTATAATCGATGAAAAGAGATATTGCCCATGTGTTAGCAAAGTTAGAGTCTCTGCTGAAAAAGTGGAAAATGTTGTCAAACTTCCTAAAAATCCAGTGGTAATTGCTAATTTCATGGTATCTGGAAAAAAAACATGATCTTTAGTAAGACCCATAAAAATGCCCATTAAAAAACCACCTAATATATTAGCAAAGAAAGTACCTAAAGGCATTGTTGGAAAAATTGAATTCATCGATAGGCCAAGGCCATATCTAAGCAAAGCTCCCAAAGAAGCTCCAATACAAATAAATAAAATTTGTGTGAAATTCATAAAACTTTCTTTTTACTTTTTTTATATAATAAATGCTTTTAATTGACTCGATATTTTTAAAAAATCTTTTTCTAAAATCATTGTCATTTTAGCGTTATATAAACAATAAGCAACATGATACATCGGAATTAATTTAATAACTCTATTATTGATAGATACATCAAAAATTTTTCCATGCAATTTGAAGATTTTTGAAAAAGAAAGATTAAACTTTTTAAAAATATATCTGGATGCAAATCTACCTAAGGTAATTATAATTTTTGGTTTTATTAAATCTATTTGCATATCTAAATATTTAGAGCAAGTTTGAATTTCAAAAATTTTGGGATCTCTATTTCTTAAAGGATGGCATTTAACTAGATTTGTTATAAATATTTTATCTCTTTTTAAATTTGCTTTCTTTAAAAAATAATCTAATTTTTTGCCTGCTTTTCCAATAAAAATTTTACCTAAGTGATCTTCTAAAGATCCTGGAGATTCACCAATGATCATGATTTTTGCTTTAAAAGAGCCTTCTCCGAAGATAGCATGTTTTCTAGATTTATGAAGTGGACATAATTTGCAAATTTTTACTTTTTTTTCTAGAAAGTGTAGAGTTTGGATTGTTTTTTTGAAATCTAGTTTTTTTTTAGATATAGTCATCTTCAATTCTAGATTTAGGCTATAGTGTTTTAAGGTTGAATATTTTTTACAACACCAACTTTTTAAATGAAATATATTTATTTAGGTATACTATTTTTTCGAGTTTAATTTTATTAAAAACTTTTAAAGATTTTGTTTTTGTTTTTTTAAGTTTCAACTTTTAGCTCAACTTTAAGATTTTAAGCTTTTTCAAAGAGTTTTTTGGTTTTGTGGATTGCTTTAATTTTTTAACTCTATAATCACTAGATATATCGAGAAAGTTTAAGAAAAGATGAAAAAATTTTCAAGATTATTGATGAATTTTTATCATATTTTTGATTTTACTTTAATGTGATTCTTTTTTTTAATTTTTTTATTTATATTTTTCTAATATTTTTATGTTGAATCTTTTATATGTTTTTGACTTTTGGATTAATTGTATTGCTTTACTCAAATAAATTCGAAAATTTGCTAAACTAGAAAAATTTACAATATAATCTTAAATCCATTTTATTTTTCAAGGTTTTTTGCAATGATTTTAAGTTGCCTTGCTTGAAAATATAATTTTGAGCTGTAGAATTTGTTGATGATCTATAGTTTTTTGAAAAGATATACTAAAGTATTTCAAGTAGATGAATATCAAATTCAATATCTTTTCCAGCAAGAGGATGATTTGCATCAAAAGTAACCTCTTTGTCTGTCATATCTATTACTTTTACTAAGATTGTTTGACCATCGGGTTGTTGAATTTGTAGTTGCTGTCCTTTTTCTATTTCTAAATTTGAAGGAAGCTCAGATTTATCAATCGTTGTTATAAGCTCTTCCATATATGGACCGAAAGCTTCTTCAGACTGTAAGTTGATGGTTTTTTTCTCTCCCACCTTCATGCCAATTAAAGCATTTTCGAAAGCTGGTAGAATTTGTCCATCGCCAATAGTGAAGACTAATGGATCCATTTGAGATAAAGAATCAAAAATTACTAAATCTTGAGTTTTAGCTTTATAGTGGAGCTTTACTGTATCTCCCATTTTTACTACATTTGACATTTTCTTCCTCCAAAATATAGGTGCTTATATTTTTTCGTTTATTTAAGTGAGATTAATTAGTCAATCTTTATTTTAGAAAAAATTTGAAAAGTATTTTGCAATCTATTAAATCTAAAGTAGAAAGAAAAAAAATGAGTTTTCGAAATATTTTAATGAAATGGCTTTTATTACTATTAGTAGTTTTTTTCACAAGTTGTCATTTTCCAAGTAAAATAGCTATCGAAGGATCTGGCGGTAGAAGTGCTTATAATGTAGAAATACAAAAGACAAATGCTGAAGAGATGCTACTTAATTTAGTAAGACTTAGATATTATGATTCACCTTTTTTTTTAGAAGTATCTTCTATAACCTCTCAATTTACCTTGAAAAATTTAGCTGTAGCTAGTATTAAAATTCCTGGATTTGATAAGACGAATCCAATGAGTATTGGAGGAGAGACTCAATGGTCGAATCAACCAACTATTCAATATTCTCCTCTTCAAGGCAAAGAATTTGCAAATCAATTGATGCAACCTTTAGATATTAGCACGATTCAACAGGTGATTTACTCTGGATGGGATATCGAAAGAGTCTTTTCATTAACGGTTAAAAATTTTCGAGAATTTCCAAATCTTCCAAGAGAAGGACTAGATCCTGAAGAGCTAGATAAACATAAAAAATTTCATGAACTTATCAAATTGATGACAAGACTTCAAATGAAAGGTGATTTGCAAATTGGTATCAAGATGATTAAAGATGGAAAAGATTTGGCAAAACAAGATCTTCAGTTTGCTTTTCCTGCAGATAGTGAAATTGGAAGACAAATGGCTAAGCTTATGGGTTTAGAAAAAAATATTGATGAAAAATATGTCCTTAACGTCGTTGTTGGATTTGATGAAAAAGGAAATATAGGATTTCTTCCAAGATCTTTGCTCTCTTGTATGCGTTATTTGAGTAAAGGAGTTATTATTCCTCAAAAAGATATTGAAGCTAAAAAGGTTAGTTTTATGACTTCTAAAGATTATAGAAAAAAGGATTTAAAAAAAATAATCGAAGAACTCATGGTTATTTACTCATCTGATAAACGGCCAAAACAAGCATACGTTGCAATTAAATATAGAGATTTTTGGTTTTATATTGCAGATGATGATCTTCATTCTAAAAAAACTTTTATGTTATTGTTAGAGTTATATAATTTACAATCAGGAAGAGGCCCTGAGAAGAGTCCTATTTTAACTTTACCAATTGGAGTTGGTTGATGAAAAATGTTGATTTGTTAACAGTTTTGTTTGCAAGTGTTATTTACCTGATAATATATATAGCTTGGTATTCAAAATTTCTTTTTGGAAAAATATATCAAGATATTTTGAAAAGTGAAAAGAAAAAGCCTCCTTTTTATCATTATTTTTTAATTTTTTTAGCATCTTTTATTATATCGTATATCGTAGCTCTTTTTGAAGGACTTATGGGGGTTACTTCTTTTTTCGATGGAGTTTTTTTAGGATTTTTACTTTGGCTTGGCTTTGTTGCAACTCATAGATTATTTTTCGTTCTTACCTTTAAAAGAAGTTATAAGATATATATTTTAGATAATATCTTATATTTAATAGCTTTGATGATTATATCTGGAATAATAGCAGGTTAATTTCCATTGATTTTAATCTCTGCAACAATGGGTAGATGATCGGATGCTGTTTTTGCTTTTTCGTAAATATATCCATATATTATTCTAGCTCTATAACCAGCAAAGATATGATCGATTTTTTCTTTTGGATCATCAGATGGATAAGTATAATATCTTTTATGTTTTAAAGAGAGTTTTAAAGGAGCTGCTTCTTTAAAACCTAGTTGCAATAGAGTTGAAATTGTGGTTTCATTTTTGATATTGGATATTTTTTTATCTACAAACCAAGGAGCATCTTGAAGATATATTCCATCTCTTTTTAAAGCAGTAGGTGAAATGGAATTGAAATCTCCTCCTATTATTATAGGAAGACTTTTATCGAGAAGCCAAAGTCTTTTTATTTTTTGTATTTGCATTTCTCTTTCTTTTTTAGACCAAGGATCTAAATGTAAATTGATTAGATTAATTTTTTTATCTTGAAATTCAATTACACATTTTTGAGCTCCATGTGGGTCATATAGCCATTTTGTAAAAAAGGGCATATATTTTGCATAATCGAAAACAATGGCTTCACTGTATTGTATTGGATATTTTGATATAAGAGCAAGTCCATTTTCAATTTTTCCTATAACGTTATGAAAGTGTATATGGATTTTTCTTTTTAAAGTTGGTGCTTGAGATAAATAGTTATAACCAGCTTTTGCAGCTAAAAATTTAGCTTGGTCGATATAATGAGATCTTTTAGATGCAAAATCAACCTCTTGAAGTAAAACAACATCAGCATTGATATCTTTTAGAATTTGAGCTATAGTCTCTAGTCTTTGTATATAGCTTTCTTTGTCGATATAAGGAGAATCTTTTTCAAATCCAATACCAAATTGGATGTTGTAAGATGCAACTTTTAATTCGAAAGGTTTTGAGTTTTTTAGGTCTTTTTGGTCAATGTTTAGAACGATTATATTGGGATTAGATCTTTTAGCAAGAGCTGGATTTTCATTCCATTTGAGGAAGAAAAAAAATAAAAAAATAACTAAAGATGTAGATACTAATAAAAAAAGAAGTGATTTTTTCATTGAGCTCCTCTTATTTTTTTAATAATAAAAATGAAAAATATCTGCAACAAAATAACTTGAAAATGAACGATTGACTTTTAAAATTTTTCTATATAGAAATAAGATAAAACAAAAAGGTGTAATTTAATGAAAAAAATATCGAAAAAAACGACAAATTATCTAATTATCACAGCGTCAGGTGGAGCTGGGAATTTACATGGTGCAAAAGGCCAAAAACAGATTTTGGAAAAGATCGATCCAAATGCAAACATCATTACTAAAGATTTCATGTTAGATTGGTTAGGTGTTATCATGGGTAATTTTGGTGTATATGCTTGGAATACAGCTCAAAAAAGAGGAAAAGTGTCAATTCAAAAATTTTTAGGTAATGGTCAAAGAATTTTAGATATTTTATTTTGGCCAAGGATATTTTTTTCAGCATATATAGATTTATTGAGATATGATATTGATTTTGTTTTTCATATGCAAGCGCTAGGTGCTTCAGCAATTATAAAAGCAATTAGATTATATAATAAAGTAAAGAAAAAAAATGTTGTATTAAAGATAATATTTACAGATCTTCCAGCTAAAAAATCTAAACATTATTTCAATCCAATAAAAAGACTTTCCAAAAAAGACAAAAAATATCTTTTAATTTCATCGATAAAACCTCCTTTACAACAAAATCAAACAGAAAAGGATTTTTGGCAAAAAAACTGTAAGATTTCAATGGATAGAGTATGTCATGATCCATATCCAGTAAGAGAAAGTTTTTATAAATTAGAAAATAAAAAAAGAGAAAGTATCGATTATAAAATAAAGATACGTTTCGCAAATGATGTAGAAGGAAAATTAATAAAAGAGATTTCTAAAAGGGGAAATTGTGCTTTTATAAAGACAGATTCAACTATCGAATACACAATAAAACCTATAGATTTTTTAATAACCATTATTTTGGGATCCAAACCTTGTTTTAAGGCTATCTATAACTATGTTTATAATTTAATAGATTTTATGAAAAAAAATTTGGTAAAAAAAAATATCATCGTCTTTCCTTATTGTTCAAGTGCAAAAGATCCTGTAATTAAAAAGCTTCATAATATGGTAATGAAAATAGATAATTTCCCAAATAATTTGACCATAGCTGCCATGTCCTTTCAAGAAGAAGATGTAGTAGCTTCTTTATATTTTAGATCTGATTTAACTATAACTAGAAGCGCAGGTCAAACAGCAATGGAGCTTAAAAAAGTATCTAAAGCTAAATTCTTTGTTCATACTGAGAGCAATTTAAAAGTTACAAAAGCTTCTAATGAAAAACTTTTAAAAGGTATTCCTGTTTGGGAATCAGGGATAGCAAGCTTTATGCAAGAGCAAATGAATGCACAGCTAGTAAATCCAAAATCATTTGTTGATGTTTGTGGGAAATATCTTATTTAGTAGTTAATTAAAAACCTTAAAAGGCCTTCCCAATCTTTTTTATCTATAAAAGGTTTTATTTTATCAACAGCTATTTTAACTTCATTTGCAAAATCATCGAGATAAGGCATAAGTTTGTTTCTTAAATCATAGATATCCATAGTTTGAGCAAAGTCTTTAACAAAATTAGTTCTTTTAAAATAATCATCAAAAATAGCTCGCATATGTTCTTTTAAATCTGGTTTCGAAAAGATATAACCAATAAATTTAAAAGGATGCATATATCTAAGTTCATCTCCCATCTTTCTTAGTCTTTTTTCATGGTGTAAAAGTAAAGTTATTTTTCCATGAATACCTAAAGTAGAAATCAAATCATCTATTTTTTGTTCATCTTCAAAAGTTCTTGGAAGTTCTTGATATGTAACCATTTTATTGTTTTTAGAAGGAAATTTTACTATGGCTGATAAGATTGAAGCTTTTGAAAATATACAATGATATTTTACATTTTGATTATAGATGATTTTTTCTTCTATGACTTGATTATTTTCTTGAATATCTGTATCGATGAGCATAATATCTCCAATATATTTTTAAGTAGACTGCTAACTTTAGCTTAATATATCATTTTAAAAAAGTGAAAGTAAAAAAAAAATTAGGGAAGTTAAAAAAATTTAAAAATGAGAATTTTTAAACTACTTTTAAAAACTCTTTTTTTTATCGTTTTGATTTTACTTATCTCAAAGTCTTGGCAATTGATGACAGATGGATTTAGGCTAGATAAGATTAATACATCTTTAACTAAAATAGATGATTCAAAGCAAGTTATTGATCCTGAGATAAATCAGATTTTTGATCAAAAATTTAAATATTTATCCAAAGGCTGTCAAACTTATGTTTTTAAAAGTTTAGATGATAAATATGTATTAAAATTTATAAGATATCATAGGTATAAAATCCCACTTTGGTTAGAGGTCTTTTCCTTTTTAGATTCTTATAGAAATAAAAGACTTTATTATAAAGATAAGCTCTTAAAAGATTCTTTGAAAAGCTATGAGATAGCATCAAAATTTTTGAAAGATGAAACAGCTATCGTCTATGTGCATCTTGCGAAAACAAATAATATAAATAAAAAGATACAAATAATAGATCGACTGCAAAGAAAATATGAGATCGATTTAGATACAACAGGTTTTGTTATTCAAAAAAAAGTACAAACTTTTAAAGATATTTTAATGCAATATAAAAATGATGAAATAGAGCTAAAAAAGCTTGCTAATTCTTTTTTATATACTACAGAGGCAATCTATAAAAAAGGATTTATCAATGATGATTATAATTGTGTGAAAAACTCAGGATTTGTAAATGGTAAAGTCATTCACTCTGATGTAGGTAGTTTTTTACCAAAAGATAATCTCAAATCAAAAGAAAATTTTGAAAAAGAGTTTTTTAGATTTGTAAAATATTTTAAAAAGTGGTCTGATAAAAATGCTCCTTTTTTATCAAAACATGTTGATGAAGAGATAAAAAAGATGAGTCAAACCCTATAAAAAAATTGATCTTTTAGATATAATTTTATAAAGAAATGAGATTTTTAAAAATAACGTTAAGACTACTTTTTTTATTTGTTTTTATTGCCATTATATCAAAGATCTGGATCATTTATTCAGGAAGTTTTAGATTAGATAAAATCGATTCAAAACATTTTTTTTCAAATCATTTTGAAGTTGATATAAAAGAGAATAAGGATTTAGATGAAATTCTAAATAAGAAATATAAATTTTTAACTAAGGGCAGACAATCTTTTGTATTTGAAAGCGAAGATGAAAAATATGTTTTAAAGTTGTTTAGATTTCATAGATATAGACCATCTATTTTTTATAATTTAATTAGTTCATTTAATTTTGCAAAAAGATATATAAAAAAAATTCAAGATGAAAAAAATGATCTATATTATCAGACTATGAATAGTTATAAATTAGCATATGAACATCTAAAAGATGAGACAGCAACGATATATGTTCATTTAAATAAGAGTGATAATTTAAATAATAAGTTGAAAATCGAAGATAGATTTAAAAATACCCATTTTATAAATCTCAATGAAGTTGGTTTTGTGGTTCAAAAAAAAGCTTTTTCTTTTGAAAAAGCTCTTTTAAAAGCTAAAAATGATAAAAAGGCATTTGAAGTTCTTTTAAATTCGTTTTTTAATAATTTACAATCGATATATGATAAAAATCTTCTCAATAAAGATAGACATGTTATTCAAAACTTGGGAGTTGTCGATGAGAATAAAGTTATAGAACTAGATATTGGTAGATTTGTTTTGAAAAAAGATTTCGATGAAAAAAAGGTGAGAAAAGAGGTATATCACTACACAAAATATTTAAAAAAATGGCTTTTGAAAAATGCCCCTGATTTTATAAAAATTTTAGATGAAAATTTAGTTAAACTTATCTTTAATACTAAAACAAAACGAACATGATCAAAATTTTGAAAAATGTTTTTCCAATTATATCTTTAGCTTTTTTTATATGGCTAGCTTTGAATAGAACAGATGGTTTTAGAACAAATCTTATCACCAAATTTGAAAAGAAAGAAGATACATACAAGATAGATGTTGAGAAAGATTTAGATGAAATCAAAAAGATTTTATCTCAAGAGTTTCATTATTTAACAAAAGGAAGAGAGTGTTTTATTTTTGAGAGTGAAGATAAAAAATATGTTTTAAAATTTTTTAATTCTTCTAGATATTATATGAAATATTTTTTTCCAAAAATTTCTCTTCCAAAGTTTTTAGATAGTTACAGAAAAAAACACTATAATAGAAGATGTAAAAGGCTTTCTTTTAATCTATCTAGCTCGAAATTAGCTTTTGATAATTTAAAAGAAGATGCAGCTCTTATTTTTGTTAATTTAACTATTTCAGATTATTTTAAAGATAAAGTAAAAATAAAAAATAAGTATGGGAAAATTTTTAATTTAGATCTTAACAACATTTTTTTTATTCTTCAAAAAAAATGCGATATTTTTTATCAAGTCTATGAAAAGACTTCAGATGATAGATATAAAATTTATTTAATAGAGTCCTTTTTGGAGATGGTTCATAATAGAACAAAAAAATTAATAATAGATGATGATATTGGTAAAAAAAGAAGAAATTGGGGAGTTTTTGATAATAGAGCAGTTACAATAGATATTGGAAGATGGTATTTCGATGAAAAGCTTCAAACATTTTCTGGATATAAAAAAGAAATGATAAAAGCTACAAAAACTTTAAGAAAATACCTAGAAGATAATGAACCTGAAAAGATTGATTTTTTTAATACTTCTTTAAAAAGATATTTTGATGAGTTTGAAAGGGTTTGCAAATAGTTTGTGGGTTGTAAATGGGTTTGGGTTGGGTCTGTAAATAGTTTTGTGTAAAACCTTTTGATCATCTCTTCAAAAATCTAATCACAAGGGAGTTAAATAATTTTGTGTAAACGCTCATAATCTTTTTTGAAAATCTACTTGAAATATTTTTTAAACCAATTAGCTGCGATATTGGCTACTTCATTTAATTTATTTTTTTCTTCGAAAAGATGTGTTGCTCCTTCAATAATTTTAAGCTCTTTTATACATTTTAGCTTTTCAAAGGCTTTTTTATTCATTTCAACGACTTCAATATCTAAGCTTCCAACAATTAGAAGCGTTGCAGCTGTTACATCTTTTAAATATTTCATTGAAAGATCAGCTCGACCTCCTCTGGATACTACGGCTTTAATTTTTTCTTTTTTTTTCGCAGCTGCGATTAAAGCTGCGCTAGATCCCGTAGATGCTCCAAAATATCCAATTTTAAAATGTTTTAAATCTTTTTGTTTTTCAATCCAAGAAGTTACATCGATCAGTCTTTTAGCTAGCATCTCGATGTCAAATCTATATTTTTCATCTTCATTTTTTGTTAAAAGATCAAATAAGAGTGTGGAAATATTATTTTCTTGAAGTTTTTTTGCGACGAATAAATTTCTTGGACTAAATCTGCTACTCCCACTCCCATGAGCAAATATGACTAAACCAATGGAGTCTTTAACGACGTTTAAAATCCCATTTAATTTTAAAGAATTTTGAGTAATGGTAATTTCTTTTTCCATAATTTTTTTTCTTTTAAAATAAAGATTTTTTAAATTTTTGAAAATAAGATTTTATCTTTAAAAATATACTCAAGTAAATTCAAAAATCGGTAAGTAGAAGAAAGATTTAGCTATAATCTTGAAAATTTTTAGATTTTTCAAGTTTTTTGATATATCTAGTTGAATGAAATTTTTATTTATGATTTTTTGATCTCAAAGAAAGGAGATTTTTTCAATCAAAGATAAAGTATTTCTATGTTGAAAAAATATTGGATCAAAAGAATCTCATATCTTTTATTTTTATAAGTTATTGATACCTTTGATTTGGCAAATCTAAAAT